>Ga0208919_1000531_pt1 | contig 25517 bp, 36 predicted proteins | sample 4_EtaG_FD_184076 | JGI IMG/M metagenome (GOLD analysis project Ga0208919, IMG submission 184076) | Marine viral communities from the Subarctic Pacific Ocean - 4_ETSP_OMZ_AT15127 metaG (SPAdes) (version 3) | ecosystem: Environmental > Aquatic > Marine > Oceanic | place: Pacific Ocean | collected...
CTCTTATATTATTATTATCTTTATGATGTATATATTATATATATAAATATATATATGGGTAACTATACCAGATTAGGCACAAAACGTGACACGAATACTACAACAATAGTGACACACTGTGACAACCCACCCTGTTGTTATGTGTAACAGCGTTACACAAATCGTTACACATTTTTCTTATGAACCTCTAGTAATGTAGATCGTAAGCGAACTCTTAATGCGTCTCGAACTATACTAGCCTGAGACTTGTTGGATCTCAGAGACTCTAGCTTGAGAGCGTCATCAATGTCCTTACCTATTTCGATTGTGACGAATCCAATCTTTGGCATTATCCCACCTCACGGCCATGTTTATTTTCACAGTGCCAACACCTTGTCCACACTGCATCTAGTTCTCTTTCACATTCATCACAGTATTTAGTTGCGAGTTCTTCGAGTGGCACATACTCCGGGTGCTGTTTAGTCTTACCTTCAAGTCGTTTCAATTCTCTATTCCATCTACCTATAACACGAACCATTATTCTCTAACCCCCTCTATTTTTGTGCGTTTTACTAATGTTCTGGTAACTGTTGTTGTCCATTCTTCTAGTGCTACATCATCATAGCCTTGTCGCTTCCATTTATCGTATGCGTTTACAGCAGACCTAAAAGAATCATGATGTTCTTCAACTCCACCAATCCACACTACATAAGTTTTCGTAGTTTCCATAGGAAATTCATTCATCTAATTCTCCTCTCCTTCTTCTTGTACTTTGTACTGTAAGTCTCGCAGAATTTCTATCAAGTCTAGTACGTATTTATTCATATCGGATTCATTATCTGATTCGATATAGTTTATTACTGTCTCAAAGGCCCTTGATATTGTCAGTTCCTTTAGCAATGAATCATAGTCTCGCTTGAGGTTATCGTACATATCTAAGATATCTGTTTTCATTGTTCTTCTCCTGTTTAAATATTGGTTCCGGTTTCCATCTCTGCTATTCAGTTGTGTTGCTTCATAGGCTCTCCCCCTTTGCCTTATCTAATATTTGTCTGGCTTCACGTATAAGCCCATGATGATACTCAATCTGCCATTCGCTATCCATCATTCCCATTACACGGCACTCCTCATTTGATGGTATGTCACAGTCATAGTGATCATCTTGTAGCACTGTATACAGTCGCTCTATGATTCCCATTAGATCAGCCATCATTCGTTTCCCCCTTTTCTTTTTCTATTGCCTGTAGTAGTTCTCTCTGGTTGTACATTGCTTCTCTCCTGTCATCAAAGCACTGATCTCTATACCTTCGTGTCTGATCCAATAGGCTGTGGATTGAGCGTTCTTGTTCCACTAGACAATCTATTTGTGCGTCAGCCTTAGCCACTTTGATTAGAGCTGACTCGTACTGGTCTTGTAGGATCTGTAGTTTCTCCGGCATCATGATTGCACCTCTTTCTAAATTTATAATACCTGTTCAGATGTTGTATCCGGGTAGAACTGTTTAACTACATCTATTAAATGTGTTGTTAATGTTTTCGTGCCGTTTAGATAGCATATAAACTTAGCATCTAAACTGACAGGATACATTAGGTCATTACCCCATACGTTTTTGACTCTGTACGTTATGTTCATATTCTTATCCTCTACTTTCTATTTGATCCATGAGAGCCTGTAGTTGTTGCCTTAATTCATATGTGTCATTGGAGACAAGCAACACACCGCGATACTCGACTGCATATTTTTCTCCTGTTGGTGGCAATCCCTTTCTAAAGTATTCACAATGCTTACCAATATACTCACTCGCTGTTTCACTGTTTGTGCTCATTCTCTTATCCTCTACTTTCTTCTAATTAGTTTGCCGTACCAACCACTCATTTCATCAGCAATCCATATGTGTTGATCGCCCACGTTAGCGTTATCAATGAAGTCTTGCAGTTGTGCGACTACCCACTGTTCATGTTCGTCATATTCAGCATATTGAGTGGTATCGATTCCAAGTTCTTCGATTGTGTCATGCCTTGTCTCAAGACCTGTTACTACTAGCACTCCTGTGCCATTTTCTCCATCTTCGTGTGCCAGATAATAAGACTGTACCTCGAATTCCTTACTCATATTCCTACCTCTTTTCTTTCTAAAATATTCTTTCCCAACAGTCATACGTTCCTTGTCCATACATATTCGACTTACTATCACCTACGTTTGCAGTCATTAGGAATGTGTAAAATTCTGGATACTCTACCTCTCCATACATTCTGAAATCCCCATCACCTATGCCAAAGTTCTCCAATATATCTTGTAGGTCAAAGACTTCTGCATCAATCTCTCTTGAGTCATAGTGAATAAATCTTTTTTCTTCAGTCATTCTCTTATCCTCTACTTTCTAAGTCTTGCAATACTAATGCTTGGCAATTTATCGGTAGCGTTTCAAACTCTATTACCTTATCGTTAGTTCCCCATACTGAGTATCTTGTAGTCATCTCACCATGTTGACCGAACCCTTGAGGGTGAAACGGATTCTCTGACATTCCCACATATGGAAATACTCCATTTTCCGACTCATATAAGACCATGTATCTATCAAATACTTTCTTACCACTATCACAAATCAATAACACACCATTTGGATATGATTTCCTAGACTTTCTACTCATGATTCTTATCCTCTACTTTCTTCTAAATTTTAGTCGTATACAATTTCCCCAAACAAAGCCTGTTGTAATAACAGGTCGCCAGAACAGGCATCAGGCTCGTATAAAATGTGATAACCCCCACAATGTGTAGCATTTGACTCGTCTAGGCTGAGATACGCTCTAACGAGAGTTTTTAGAGTCAATGTGCGAGTCATCATGTTGTCTTTGTAAGGATTCAAAAAAACCACCTTCACTTTATTGTCGTACATAAATACTTCGCTATATATCGCAGGGTGATAAGTGCCTGCTTCGACTGCTTCCCAAACGCTTAATGCCAACCGATCATATGCGTCTTGTGTCATTGATATTTGTACTGTCTTACTCATGTTCTTATCCTCTACTTTCTAATTTCTCAACGGCATTGAGATATATTTCGTAACCATTCTCACTAAGACTGTCGATGCTTAATATTGGTGACGGCTTGAAGTATTCCGTCAGTCGTGACAGTTTGCGATACCCTGAAGACCATTGCCCACCATGATATTCACTTAGAGCCAGATACCACGCTTCGCATATATCGAATCTATCAAAATACATATTCTTATCCTCTACTTTCTAGTTTGATTTGTTCACATTTATTGCAATACGGATTCTGTTTTATCATTGCTAATGTAGTTTGCTCATCAGTGAATGATTCAACCAACAATGTCATTCCACATTTCTTGCATGAATATAACTTCTCAATTACTTTTGACATTACGCTATTTCCTCACTTCCTAGACTGTCTATAATCTGATTGAATTGATCCCTAGCTATTTGTTCTGTCTCGAATATTGCATAGTCAAAAAACCCTTGACTATCTTCTGATATGATTGCTTTATGTTCTACTATCAATCCGAACCAACCTAATTCATCTACGGATCCACCTTGATCATCTAAAAATCCATTCATAGCAATATCATTCAACATTTCGCCCGTTTCATCTATGTACTTATTCATGTCTCTTATCCTCATACTTTCCTATAATTTGGTTATCCATTCCTAGACTGGATAAATGTATCTTCTAGGCTCTGATTTTCTACGTGATTATATGTCATGTTTCGTGCTATCGTTTCAACGCTTTTATTACCAAACATATCAGCCCAATCTGTACCAGTATTTCCAGTAATGACGTTATTACTTCGTATCCACCATACAGCCTTCGTATATTTTGTTTCGTAGTCTGTTATGTGTCGAGTACAGAATATGTATTTGGCTCCGAATTGCACAATTTTTGTTCCCTCTGGTAAGCTATCTGATCTGTTGTCTATTTCTGAAATATATCCAGTTGTTCCCTCTCTGTAATGTAATGTAATCGAGCCATCAGGGAATAAGTAATGCGATTGGCTATAATCTAGGTCAATCATGCCATCAAAACCGCCTGCTTCATATTGTTCAGTGATTGCCTCAACGTCTTTTCTTAATGGTCCATCTTCCCAGTGAATTTTTATACAATTATGATCTGATCTGATCGAGAAAACTTGTTTCGGAAAACTAGCTTTTAACGCTTTTCTAATATGTTTCGCTGTATCTTTTGAACTAATATATATTTTTTCCATTTTCTATACTTCCATTTCTTCTAAAATTTCTAATTCTGCAATGTCCTGGTCAGTCTCTGTACTCTCAAAATCCAAGTCTATCAATATTTCTATTATGCTCATTTTCTATACCTCCATTTCTTCTACACGAATTCGAATGTCTTTATTTCTTAACCAATGCCTAGGCGTCCATTCTGCGTATGTGCCTACTAAATGCTCTTTATCTTCTATAGCTTCTGATCTTGTCATGTATCCGTTTTCTATTTCCCAATCTCCATTGGCGTTTAAATACTCTAACCAGTAATATTTATACATTTTCTATACCTCTTTTCTATATTTGTGTTTATCTTCTACCAGTCAGAGAATAACTTTGACTATTCTTGTGATGTGTTCGGCTTGTGCCGTTTTTCTGTTTGTTATAATCCCCCCTTGTTTTTGTTGGTGGTTTGACTGTGCAATCATGCACGTTTCGAAGTGACCGGTTCAATGTGTCTATTGGTACTATTTTCATGTTTGAATATCCTTCCTAATACCATACCATACCAGCATTGATATGATATGGCATTAAGTTTTATTGTCTGTGTATTGTCTATTTAAGTACTTCCTTCAAGTCTGCACGAATAGCTTTTTTCGCCTCTTCTATTGAGTATCCATACTGCAATACATAGTATTCTACTAGTCTTACTAGTTTAGTCTTGGGATATATAAATTTCTGTACTACTAACTCCTTATTATTTAGATACCATCTATCGTTCTGGATTCTCTCGTGATCACTCTGGATTGTATTCATGTCTCTACTCCTCTATCTATATTATTGTTGGCTACTCTGAGCCACATGACAAAGTCTACAGGAAGTCCTAGAATCTGTCAAATCAGGCACGAATCTGGGGTGTCTTGGTGTTTTGCTTAGGTTAAATGATAGGGGGGTTTTGGGTGGCAGTACCCCCACGATTGACGTTGACTCTCTTTAGTATATGTAATAAAATACTCAGGGTGAGTTTCCGAATAGGGAGCTTTTTATGCGAATCCACGCTACCCTGTTGAGGGGTATGCTTACAAGATAAGCAAGCGGGACTAACTGAAACCGGACTTAAAAGAGGATCGGTAGTAGGGAAAAGACTGAGATTACACCAGGATGATGTAATTAAAGTATGAGCGCAGAACATGTACATATGTACATATATATAATATATATATATATAAAGGAGAACTTATGCTTAAAATAAGTTCTCCTTATTAATTAATATAAATAAAAAAAGAGTTGTTTTAGTGACAACTCTTTTTTATTATTCCCTTCCCCTCCCCCTTACTGTTGTAAGAAAGAAAAGAAAAACTAAGCAAAAGAAAAGAAAGAGGCGGTTATGTCGAGAAGTAAGACACTTAGTGAAGCGCAGGAGAAGTTTGCGATGCTGGTAGGATTAGAGGGTAGGACGTATGCTGAAGCTGCTGTAATAGCGTATCCGCAGATGCAACCGAAGGCGCAGCTAAAGAATTCGTGGAACCTTGCGAATGTTCCTAAGGTGGCAGCCCGGATTGAAGTTTTGCGTAAACAGAAAGAGGAAGCTGAAACAAACGCTCGTGTCGCAATTATGGAACGGGTTGAGACTAAGAGGATAATGGCGAAGATAGCTGATGTTGAGGAGCGTGAGGCTTTCTGGACAGAACTTATGCGTGATGGTGGTGAGAGAACCCGTGACAGGCTTGCTGCAAGTGAGCTTCTCGGTAAGAGACAGAGAGACTTTGTTCAGCAGGTTGAGTCACAGACCTTAACTGCTACTGTGGATCTTTCACAGTTTTCATTGCAGGATCTGAAGGATATACTTGCTGTAGTCAAAGAGAGAAGGATGTTAGCTGATGGAACAAGTACTACTGAGTGAAAACGCTCTTGAACGTGAAATACTCGGAAGGGATCTTATTTCCTTTCTTGATTATGTCCGTATCCCTGACCCTCCCCCTTTCGGTAACGGCACAGCCGTATTTGAACCCTGGCAGCATATTATCAGACTCCATGAAGCAGTAGAGGATGTTGCGGCAGGCGGTACTCTGCCTCACCTTAAAGCAAGAAAACTTGGAGTTACTTCCTACTTCGAGGCACGATTCGTGTGGATGGGTATATTCAGACATGGTGCTTTCCTGCCTGTTATATCTCAGGGTGAAGTGGAAGCTAAGAAGGTGATAGCAGATTGCAGATTTATATGGGATCACTTACCCGAACACCTTAAACCGGAACTGACTGTCGATAACGCAACTACCCTTACTTTCGACGGGGGTGGTACTATTCAGGCTTTTCCCGCAACCAGTAAGGCTGGTCGTTCATACACAGGTACTGAAATCCTGGTTGACGAGGCTGACTTTCACTCGGAGTTTGAATCATCATATAACGCTCTACTACCGCTGATTCAGGACTCAGGCGGTAAGATGTTCGTTGTTTCTACCGCTAACCCTGATGTTCTTGATTCACCTTTCAGACAACTGTATCAGAACTCACATAACAAACTGTTCTTAGGCTACTTCGAAAGACCGAATAGAACAGAACGTACATACCTACAGGCACTTGAACTTGCGTCTGATGTCGCAAGGTTCGAGAAGGAAAACCCTAAGAATGAACACGAAGCCCTCGCTCCACCAAGAACAAGAGCCTTCTTTGATGTGGATTCACTGGAAGCTATGGGCGAGGATGTGATAGAACCTAAAGAAAATATCAGAGGACTCGTGTCAGTATGGCGTAATCCGGTTACAGCAGGAAGATATATCATCGGTGCAGATACAGCATGGGGCAGAACAGGAAGCTATAACTGCGCAACTGTTCTCGACTGGCAGACAGGTAACCAGGTCGCTGAACTGCACGGAAGACTACACCCTGATGAGATGGCTCAGGAAATAATATACCTGCATCAGATGTATAATCACGCCTACCTCGGACTTGAACGGGCTGGAGAAGGTCTGGAACGTGACGGAGACTCCGTTGTTGTTGTCGATAAGGTGGCAGAGATGCTACAGGAATGTTCGTGCAGAAACAGACTGTACTACCACGATAGGAATACAGGTACTCCTACCACACCGGGATGGCAGACAGACGGCAAGACCAGACCAGTCATGCTTGCAGAGTTCGCAGAGGCTATACGAAACAGACTCATTGTGATACGATGTCGCGAAGGCATAGGGGAAATGCTCAGTTTCATTCGGAACGAGCAGGGTAGACCACAGGCAGCCAAGGGAGCGTATGATGACAGGGTTATGGCATACGCACTGGCATGGCAAATGCGTAAGTTCGCCAGCTTTACTTCATCATCAGCAACAAGAAAAGTATTCGTGCCTACATCGTTTTAGGAGAAACATGATATGCCGATAGATCCAACACAGAAACCGGACGAACAGATATTTAACGACTACTCAGAACATATGGAAGATGTCTGGAAGGAAGCACTCGAAGACATGAAGGTGCTTTCATCTCACTATACTCAGACTGCTAACATATGGGCAGACTACTACGCAAGAAATCCCGATGTACCCCGCACAAGACCTAACTATCACTCAGGTATAGAGGTCGCTTTAATAGATCAGGCAGTTGATTCTCACCTTGCTTTCGAGCCAAGGTTCGTCAGAAACCCTGTTGGAGCAAGTCAGCAGTCAAAAGACAGGGCTAACAGACTCGAAAAAGGACTCAACGTAGTCTTTCAGGATGCTTTTACAGCCGCTCCTAACTTCGCAACCAAAGAGAATGGCAAGCAACTCGTACTCCATAACTATACACAGCTTGGTGTACTGCTGGATCACGATGCTTTACAGAAACCTGTAAGAAAAAGAGGCGAAGATAAAGAGGATTTCGAGTGGAGAGAGTGGGAATACATGTCACGGAAGAATACATGGAACCCATTCAGACTTGTAGTCCCAGCTCCCGGTGAAGTTCTAATGAATCCCTTGGAGAAAACCCCAGGGATTGCTATATGGCGAAGGAAAATGAAGGCTTTCGACCTCGAAGGTCACTGTACTACCAAGGATATGCAGATAAAAACCCGTAACCGGATTTATAAAAAGGATAATAAGACAGGTTACTCAACACAATTCAACATGAGTACCTACGATGCCTACGATGACGTGGAAATAGAGGAGTGGTGGACTGCAAGATGGCACGCAATGAAGCTGAAAGACGGCGAAATGCTATATGTGGAACCCAACGGATGGGGTATTCAGCCTTTCGCTCACGCTTTCGGCGGTTCTGCTATTACTCCCGCAGGTGAAGACTTTAATGTTAAATGGTGGGTACGACAGGCATTGCTGTACAGGGCATTACCTACACTTACTATGCACAATCAGGCTACAGCAGGTCATCACGCTATGCTTATGAGAGCATCATGGGCAAGAATGGGATACAGACACGACTCTGCCGAAGGAGCAGAGCAACTAACCGGTCAGTTACTACAGGGGGAGGAAGCAGACTGGTGGATTGAAAAGGTTCCACAGCTTCCTGGTCAGTCATTCCAGCATAAAGCAGAACTGGAAAGTAACATAGAGCGTACTACTTATTCACGAATGGTAGCAGGATTCCAGGCTCCGAATGTGGATACCGCAACAAGCATGGTTATTCTTTCCGAAAACAGTCACAGGACATTCAGGTCTAATGTACAGGAACTTGAACAGTTATATTCTATCGCAGGTTCTAATATTCTTAAACTTCTCTATCGTATGAACGGGGAATACGGCGATGAGTATGCCGAAATAGGGATAGGTGAAAACAAACTTAGTGTTCGTGATATAGAAAACAGCTTCTATGTTGAGGCTAAGTTCGAGCAGATTGACGCTGTGGTTGCACAACAGGAAGCACAGATGGCTATGTCTGAACTCGATAAAGGTCTTATTGATAAACAAACATACTATAAGGTTCGCAGGTATGAAGATCCAACTACTATTCAGAAGGGTATTCTCAAAGATGCTATCTATCAGGACCCTGCTATTATCGAGCAGGGCGTAATTAACGCACTGAGAGAAGAAGGCTTTGGGGAAATGGCAGATCGAAGACAGGCAGAGCTTAATGCTCAGAACCTTGAAAGGTCAACTGGTATGCCGGAACAAGCAGGCATGACAGATCAGGGTGGTAGACCACCAAACCCAATGGAGCCAACAAGACCTAACGGCAATCCTGTACAGGGTCCTGGTATGCGACCTATGAGAAGGTCATTGCCGGGTGGAATGGGTCCAGCCATGACTCAGGCAGTACGTCAGGGAGGAGATCAGTTGTAATGACAGATACAGGTAATTTACTATTTGATGTTTCTACTGAAGTAGGAGAAGAAATATTCAGGGCTAAGAAAGAAGCCATGAAAGCAAAGCCTATTGAGTTCGGTAAAAGGTCTGCATCCGCAGCAGAATGGAGATCAGCCATAAGAGAGAATCCTAGTTTCAAAGAAGCAGAACTCGCACGGCTTGGCACAAAAGGATTTCTTGCTCAGTGGAGAGGTAATCAGAAATGAAAATAAGGGATGCAATAAGACTCTATGAAAATGAAGGATTGATTGTTCAGCCTGTTGTTTTGGATCCAGACAGTCAGGAATGGATTGAGTATGATGAAGATGATTTTAGTGAGGATTTTATGGGCATAGCCAATCCTGAAGACATTCACTATAATATTTATATTGAGGGTATGGTTGATGAGGATGGCAATATAGTACCGGAGTTACAAAACGCTCGACCATTAACCGATATACAGATTGTACAGAAGGCTGCTGTAGAGACTAATCCTTGGTGGTCACGCCATTCCTCACAGTTTCCTGTAAGCAGAAACGCACGAGGCGAGGTAGAGGCTGACACAAGACTGGCACTAACTATGGCTAGTTCTGGGTTATTTCAAGAAAAGGTTTTTGATAATAAAAAAGAAGCAGATGATCTTCGAGATCAGCTTAACGAGGAACAGTTAGAACGAAGCCGCGGTGGATACGAGTTTGGTGAGGTAGAAGCAGCGGATGAGTTCGTAGGAGAGCCTGGTGTTACATGGGTAACAAAACCACAAGTTGGAGGAACATACATTGTTGCTCCATTAGAGGAAGAAGATACCACCAGAGTTCCTGAACTTGCCGCAACACAGGAAAACATTCCGGCAGCACAACAACAAGCAGCAATGTTAACCAACGCAACAGGAGTTCCCCATGAGTTTCATGAGGAAGATGGTCAGTGGGAGTTTAGACCTATAGAGGCAGAGGCAGAGGCAGAGGGATATAGTTACGAAGAGGCTCTAAGAGATGCACCTCCTGGTTTTCAGCCCAAGCCAACTAACGATCCTAACCAATGGATATTTGAGAGGGTTCCTGTACGGGATATAGATGAACAGATAGCACAGCTATTATCAGAAGGAAGGTTTGACGAGGCTGCCAAGCTAGACCAGATACGGGATCAGCTTAATGAAGAAAGATTAACTCCTGAACGGGCGGCAGAGATGCTTGTTGGTATTTCGTATAGCCCTTCTGACTTTAAAGACATGATGGATGCCATACTGGGAAATGATACTCAAATGGATACAAGAGTTGATATTGGAGAATTACAGGAACAGGCATCTGCTATGCTAAGAGGTGAGGTTCCGGCGGCTCAGACAGTATCTCAAATGCCTGCATTTGAACCACCCCCAGTATTTCCTGTACCTACACCATTTGATGATAGGGCAGTTGACTTAGATAAAATGTATGTTGAACAGGCAGGTAATATTCCTTATATCGAAAATATGTTATTTCAACAAGGGGAACAAGATGCGTTAATGGAAGAAGGACTGGCTCCAGAAGTAGTAAGCGCACCTCCAGAGCAAGCAGAACCAATATTTACTCCTCCTGAGCCTAATCAGGTGCTATCTCGTGATATAGCAGCGATTGGGGCTAATGCAGCAGCGTCAGCAGAGCAAGCTGCTATTCAAAGAGCAACGCAAGATTCAGAAATAAGAAGAATACAGAATACACCTTTTACATCTACAGCAGAAAAACTCAAGGCAATGGAAGAAGTAATGGGTCCTAGGGCAGCATTATATATGCGCAACCAAAGGTTATTGCAACCACAGCAACAGCAGTTATTTGAAGCACGCAGACCAACTACAAGAAGGTATGTATAAATGGCTCAGGTTCCGTCACAATCTCCAGCACAGGTAAAACTGGCTAACTCAGCTAGTCTATTTAAAACCCGCAAGCAAAGAGCGGAAGAAATACTTGCTCGTCCTAATGCTACCAATAGCTTAGGAATGATAAACCCACGAGTTGTTAGTAGAGAAGAAGCTGGCATTATAGCAAATTATAGAGCATCTCAAGCTCCTGGTGCAGCAGAACAAAGAGGACCCGTTGCGCCGCCTACTCCATTTCAGCAAACAGGAGTTATTAGGGAGCCAACAAAGCCTTTTGGACCTCCTGTACGCGCTGCTGGCGGAGCTATTAAGACAGTGGGCAGCAAAGCTATAGGTGCTATGCAAGTATTCGGAGCCTTGTCTGGACCTATTGTTGGACCTATTGTTCGGGGTTCTTTGGGTGGACCTATGATTGTTCCTAAAGATGATCCAGAGAGTGTTATGTCTGGTAAAGAATGGTTGAAAGATGTTGCAATACGAAGAAACAAAGGCGATCAGGTATTAAAATATTCTCAACAGTTGCTTTCTGGTGACATAGGTCCAAAAGAGTGGGCAGGCGAGATGATAAAGATACAGGAGTCGAAAGGCTTTTGGGATCAAATGATATCAGAATTACCTATAGACCTTATTCCGGGTGGGGTGTTAATGAAAGGACCGAGGGCTACTGTTTCTGGTCTTACGAAGATTGGACAGAACGCGATACGAGCAGCGGGTCCTGTAAAGGTTCCTGGGCTTCACAGGTTAACAGAGGAGGGTGCAAGAGCCGCTACAATAGAAGATGTTTTAACTCCAAGACTAGCTTTTGTTGGAGAGGGACAGAAGGTAGCATCTCTTTCTAGTTTCAGGAAAAAAATAACTGCTGCATATACCCGTAACCCCACTGACGATTCGCTGTCTCGCTTACGGGTACTGGAAGAAGCAATGGGGATGGGCAAGGGTAAGACAACATTAAAGCCTGATATAATAAATAACCTTCGCAGATTAACTGATGATGATATAGATACATTATTAAAAGATATGTCTGATGCTGGAATACCTCTTAATAAAAAAGAAACTACCAGATACCTTAATCGTGAAATGCAATCAAGAATTTCTCCTTGGGATGCCAAGGTTGGAGATCAGCTTAATCATCCAACCAGAGGAGATGTTATTGTTCAGGCAGTAGATGGTGATTCTTTACGGATAGCTAATCGAGACCCATTAACCGGAGAGGCACGAACAGGGTTTGCCTCTGTACAAACAGTTAATAGAAGTGACTTTAAGATTCCTGCGCCTACTGCAAAACAAACTAAAACTACTGGCAAAGTAGCCACTATCGTAGTGGATGGCGAGCCAGAATATTATTATATTGTTGAAAAGTCTATTAGGGAGATCAGTGGCGTTCTGCCGCGAAGAACAGAAGATGTATGGCAAATAAAAGTCCTTCCTGAATTTGACAGGCTATATGGCAGACCAGCGATGAATATAGGTGAACAAACTTATTCGTCTAAGTCTAAGGCTTTAGATGCGTTAGCAGAACAGTTTGGAGATGCACTACGAAAAAACACAGACAACATGGACAAAGCGTTAGTCAAAAAATTAGATGCAGCAGATGCTCCAGTCACTCCAGTTATAAAAGCGACAGATGAGATTGTAGAAGAGGTAGCACCAGTAACAGGCAGAACTGCTGAAGATTTAAACCTTGTCAAGAAGGGTAGGTACTATTATCCAACACGCAGCGATGGAACCGCAGATGATATAGGCGGACCTCCAATACACAAGGTTGTAATAAATGGAGAGGACAGGTTTGTAACCTCCATCTATCACGAGGGGGGGGTAGGAACTCAGTGGTTTGAGTACAAGGGTCCCGATTCATGGAAGACTGTTGATACGAGTTACCCAAAACTACCAGAATATGACGCGACTGCTCCTTGGGGGTTCTCTAGAAAAGAACTAGTAGAGAAGCTGACAGCGGAAACAACAGAACAGGTTGCAGACCTTAGAAGAGTTCCAGTGGGAACAGCTACAACAACCAAAGCAGCTACTGGCAAGTTCGCCAATAAGGTTGACGATATTGTAGAGTTAGATGACGGAACTGTTAGGATAACGTCTATAGGGAAAGGTGCAAAGGGAAGGGTTGCAGTAGAGTATGTTGATACCGGCAACACTCGCACCATGCCAAAAGATGTATTTCAGCAAAGACTTGCCCGTGCAACAACAAGAAAAACAGCACAGCAAGGAACCAAGGTAATACCTAAGAGAGTAGTTGCTAAGGCTATAAAAAACGTAGACACTCCTGCGGATGGGCAGATTCTAAATACTGGCGATACATTTACCTTATCTGACCCTCCACCAGGAAGAACACAGTACGAGAAAGATGCACTTAGAGCCTCGCCAATGTATAGCGTAGAGACTATAGGACGGGGTAAAAAGAAAGGCACATCAATAGTAACCATAGATGCAGGATACCAAATTCAGCACGTTAATGTTCCAAAAGGAAAAGACCCTACGGACTTTATGATGGAGTTGAAGGGGAATCCTTCTGCAACTGATAAAAAAATAGCAGGTGGTCGCAAGCCAAAGACAAAAGTTCCTAATAAAAAAATACGAGACAAAGTTAAAAAGACAACGACTGGTAAAGGTAAAGGTGGTAGGTCGAAAAAGAATACAGCAGAAGCTGGCGAGAAGCCGTTACCAGAAGTAGTAGGGGCGTTAGGGCAAGCTACCACTATTGTTGCAAGAGATAAGCCTGGTCTTATTCAGAATATTATGGATTCGATGGCTGGCATGAAATTCCTACTTAGAAAAGTGCTTCCTAAGTTGGAGATGGATGATCCTACTTTAATTGCTTATGTGGCAGAAGGTAATGTTCGTGCCTCTGCTGGTGCAGCTCTTGACCAAGTTAGAATAAAAATTATGAACCAGTGGGTTGCAGAGTTTGGGATTGACGTTGTACGAGGTACAAGAAAAGCTGACATACAGTATATTGGCACTGACCAACTAGCCAGGAAAAACTACAAAGGCACAGGCACTTTGTATGATATTCTTCAAAATCCACAATTATATGATTTAACTACGCCGCAAAGAAAGTTAATTAGAGATTCTCAATCTGAGTTAAATGCTGTATATAAAAAAGTGACTAGTGACTATGGAGTTGACATAGGAATATTTCCTCCCAAGCCAGGTGGAGTATTTCTTTCCAATATAGACATAGCCCCAAAAGCTGATGGGTCTTTGGATGATGGTCTTAACAGACTGTTTGGATCTCCTGTTTACGGAACAACAAAGAAGTCTGGTCGTGCCAAGCGCAGATATTACGAGACGGGTCTGGACAGATGGAAGTCTGCCTCTACTAAGGGCGAGCCTGACTTTGAACCGATGACTGATCTTTTTAAGCTACTTGGAGTGGAAATGCACGGAACATATGCAAAGATGGCAGGTCGCTCTGTGTTTAAGGCAGGGGTTCCTGGGCTTACTAGGGCTGAAGTAATAGCACGGATTGGCACTGCCGAAGCAAAAAAACTTTTAACCAATATCAATACTACTAATAAAAGATTACAAACACTGCAAAGTGCTTTCAGAAAACTAAACAATGATGCAGCAGATTCGATTGATAATTTCTTGAAGTCCACACAAGGCAAAGCTGATTTAGATGAGATCGTTGGACTGATGGAAGACTTTAAGGTTTCACCGGGTAGGTATGTGGCTAAGGATGCTTCTATTGTTGGAATGACTGCGGCTGACCTTCAAAAAGAAATCAAGGCTGTGCGACAAATCTTAAAAGGCATGAAGGAGGATTACGCACAAGTTAAGATTCCTGGGTATAAGTTTGTTGAAGATGGTATGTTTAAGTATTATCCAATAGAACAGGCTGACCATATCAAAAGGCTTAATCAGGTTAACGATAGTACGTTCTGGAACGTATTAAATGAGGTGCGAGCCACAGCCTTTGGAGGGGATTTATCTCCGATAAGTATACAAGGTATGCAGGCATGGCTTTATAGCCCATTACAAATGTCAAAATTCTTATGGAACTCCGGTACTGGGTGGGGTAACTTTTCTGGGAGATTTACTGTTAAAGCACTAATGGATGATATGGCAGCAAACCCAGAATCTTGGGATAGGTTTATTAAAGGTACAGGTCTAAATCCATTAGAGGGTGTTCAGCAAGAGTTTGGTGTAGGGTATGTAGGTAAGATCAAATTCAAGGGTATTGGGAAAAAGTGGACAGAAGCTAATGAAGCAGTATATAGACCCATTACCCGTATGGCTAAGGATCTGTTTGATAGTAATTATGATCTTGCTATTGCACAAGGGTACGATGAGATGACTGCAATAGCCATAGCAGCAGATGATGCAACAAAGCTAGTTCCCCGTATATCATACAGAAGGCTGGGTCAGTCTGCTAAACAAGCAGCTATGCAGCGTGGTATGCTAACTTCTGTTTCTTTTCTTGTGCAGCCTACTGCTTTAACAATAGATGCAGCAAAAGGACTAATGAAGTGGGGGTTAAGGCGCAATGTAACTATGACAGAAAATCTGGCAATAAGAAGAATATTAAATTTTGCAGCTACCACTTCCGCTCTTTCTGTTAGTAGCGCAATCATGTATGCCAAGATGAATGACAACCCAGAGGTTACGGCAATGAGAGAGGCGCGCAATGCTCTTGATCCTAGACACCCTAACTTTATGGCAATTACTATGCCAAACGGAATGAGATTGAGCATAGGTGGTCCGATTCGGTCTTTACTACGAGCTATTGCTCCAAGACCCGTAAAGGTCGTGGGGCTTGAAGACGAAATACCCCTTCCATTTGCAGGGATTATGAAGTGGGGTGGCTATAAATTAGGACCAGGGATTAATACTATAGTTGACCTATGGCAAGATAAAGATTTTTATGGAAGGGAAATCGCAACAGGAGACTTTCCTATTAGTATTCTACAGCAAATTTCATACTTTTTCAGTACAGGAGTACCTTTAGTCGGTCAGTCAGCAGTAAGGGCTGGAGTACGGGCTGCTACTAGTGGTGAGGGAATGGCGGAGTTTGAGGGTATGGGAACAGAGATATTGGGTCAAGCCGGAGGAGTGAACCTGGTTCCGTTTGATTCTGTATATCAGGCAAGACTGAGGTGGACCGAAGATATTGATGCGTATAGGGAAATCCGTGACCTCAATAGAGATAAGGTACAAAAAGCTAAGTTGAATCCTATAAGCACATCAGCATTTAGAAGTGCCAATCCAGACCTTGATGCTAAGTTGTTTATTACTGGCGAAGGAGGAATTGGTAGCTTGGGCGAAAGGGCTATAAAGTATGCTGTAAGACTTATGTTAGTTAATAAGATAGCACTTGAAGATGTTGACAGCATTGTAGAGAGACAAGAGTTTATTGAAGAATATATTAAAGTGAATAACAAAAGACCATCCGGTAATAATATTGATGAACTAATAAAACAGTATAACCGGCAAAAGGCATCGCTAGAACGAAACATAATATCTAAGCCGATGCAAAGACCGCAACCATCTACTCCAACACCAGCAGGTGATAGAGGACTAACTCCAGCAGGAGCATCTCCTGCTCGTAAACCTGAAGGATATTGGGATTAGTAATGTTGACAATGACGCTAACAAATATTATATTACGCATGAAAGCAATATTCGGTTAGGGCAATTATGACCCTTGACCCAATAGGAGGCACTAATGACAACGGACAATACTGAGCAGACTACGGCAGAAGCCACGGAAACATTAGAAACGGAAGACGCTTCTACCCCTGAAAAGTCAGCTAGGGAAGTTGAGTTAGAGGCACAGCTTACAGAGCTTGAACAGCGGGCTAAGAGTGCAGAGGGCAGACTAAAGGCACGGGATACATCCCCTACCCTTCAGGCTGAAGTATCTGAGTTACGTGCTGAGATGAAAAGGGATAGACGGGAACGTCAGCGTAGAGAAGCAGATGAGGCAGACCTAACGCCTATGGAAAGGCAACAGACCCTTAATCGCATCAACGATGAAGAACGAACTGACGTAGAGCGAGATCGTGTTTACACTTATGCAGAACGACTCGCAGGTCGAATCAATCCCAGACTCGCATCAGTTGGACTTACTCAGGATGATCCTAAAGTACAGGCAGCATTGACGAAGTGGAACTCGGCTGTTTCTATAGATGATTTCGAGAATGTTTATGACGAACTCGATGATCTGATTGAAGCAGAGCGTGTATCACAGACCAGTGCAAAAGTAGAAGAAGCTCGTAAAGAGGCTCAGGAAATAAGACAGCAGTATAACCAAGAGAACAATACTCTGGATGTAGGTGCTACCAATGCAGGAGTCGGGCAATCCGGTGGAATGTCTGACCAAGGTACATGGGAAGCATACGGAAGGGGCGAAATTCCTTGGAGCAAACGTGTGGGTGACGCAGCTAAAAATCTTGGATATCTTAGTTGACTGATCCTAGTAACAACTTTGTTTAAGGAGAAACAAAATGGCACAATCATCCGTTGGTAAGATTAGAATTTTTGATGACTTTATTGGATTTGAGATACCGGTAGCTAGTACGGCAGCACCAGCAAGCGCACCATACTTTACACCAGGTGGTCTTAGAGTAGTTGGACAGGGCTTGGCTGAGACTGATTCCGGCGTTGTTGGACTTGACTCTGATGGAATCAGTGGTGTCGTGCAGTTAACAACGACTGACGAAGCACAACACTCTGCTGGATTTACGACAAATGCTTGTTTCGACATGGCATTAAGTGGTGGTGTTTCGATTGAAGCTCGTGTTAGGTTTAATAACCTTGACACTAAAGAAGCATACTTCGGACTCACAGATGTAGTGACTGATGGGGTTGGTATCCTTGAAGGTGAACAACTAACAGGGGCAACTGCAACCCTAACGCTCACAGCATCAGACTTATGTGGATTCTATCTGTCAGCAGAGCTAACAGATGACGAGGACTGGCACGGAGTTTACAATGGTGGAACAACCACAGGTGAAACCACCTCAACTAACGTAGACCTCGATGATGATGCAGTAGCAGGTGAGTTTCAAGTGCTAAGACTAGAGGTTGAGAGCAATGGAACAGCCCGGTGGTATATAGATGGAGACTTGAAGCAGACTGTAACAGGTGCTGTGTCAACAAGCACAGACCTTGCTGTACTGCTCATGGTTGAAGCTAAAGGTGCTGCGGTAGAAGCGATGGATGTGGACTACGTTCTCATAGAGACTAATAGAGACTGGACTGTATAAGTAATACTTTTTCACAGGGAGGTAGCTAATGGCTACAGGAAATATAACAACTGGATCATTAGCAGATAGTTTAGATACTATTCAAGCTGCTGCTAGATCACGAAGACAATTTGACGGCGTAGTTCCTCAACTCGTAGACCGGGTTGAGTTAGACGCTAACACTGGTACAAGCTGGAGAGAAGTCTTGCTTGCTAATCTGTCTGCACAAGCAGTAACAGAGAACACAGTATTGGACAACCCACAGCAGTACGATGATTCTGCAATCACCATCACACCAGAAATGGTGCAGATACAGACTTTCATCACAGACAAGAGCCGAAGGAATATTAACAGTAGAGTTCTTGCTAAGATGGGAGCCATGCCCGGTGAGGCAATGATGAGAAAGAAGGATCAGGATGGCTTAACAGCTATGGATGCTTCTACTCAGTTAGGTGCAGCAGGAACCCCAGTACAGACAGGGGATGTGGCTTCAGCACGATATAGAATTACTTCTAACGCAACAGAGCCGGGTCCAATGCCAATATCTGGAGTGTTCCACGGATTTGCTATCAAAGACTTCTACGATGAACTCGTAGGGGGTACAGGAACATATCCAGTACCAGATGGTGCTACGGCAACTGTGTTCCAGAGTGGCTTTAACTTGCCTATTGCAAACGTGAGTATCTTTGAGGATGGCAACATCAGCATTGACGGCTCAGATGACGCAAAGAACTTTGTGTTCTCCAAGTCTGCATGGGTATTGGTTGAGGGCATGACAATCAGGACAGAGACTAGGCGTGAGCCACACATAGGTGGTGGTGGAGACAGCTTATTCCTTACGGATGAGTATGCTTATGGTCTACGTTCTTCTAACTGGACATTTGAGATTATAGGAGACGCAAGCGCTCCTGCATAGGATGTTATGGCTAACGCAGTAACAGACGAGTTAGACGCAGAGGTTGTCCGATTCGGGGCAGCCTCTGCCTCTGGCGTAGATGAAATAACAAGACTCGTTTCAGATGACGAGATGTGTTTTTCATTAAGAGAGATAAATAAACCCTCTGGCAAAAAGGGTATGCACAGGTTTCAGGAGTTACGGGTTGTCCGTTACGACAAACTTGTTACAGCATATGTGGACTTAGGTCCTTCCTATATGTTTACGGCAGACCCTATATTCATACCTGGGGGTCAGGTTGTTAATGGTCGTGGGGAAGCGTGGCATACAGTTGCAGAATTACGAGAGATAGCCGAAGAATTTAGAGGCAGACCGGCACACAGATACTTTGAGTTGTCTGATTTGCAGTCTGCATTTTACAACAAGGTTGAGGAGCGAAAAAGAAAACGCAAGAATCAATCAACTTTTGGTAGGTTAAGTCAATTAGTAAGGAGTGACGTATGACAACGAGTAACGATACAGCTTGGGAACAGGCAATAGCAGACAAGAGTGAGGAAGAAGTTCCCACTAGTGGTATGCAGGAAGGTGAAATTCTTTCCAATAGTTCTGACGAGTTCACAACTCGTTTGCGATCTTTAAGACACAAAGGGTATGTTCCATACTGGAACGCTAAGACAGGGGATTATAACGAGTGTCCTAAATATCTACAGTGGCAGATAGGTGATATTAAGAATCCTGATGGATCTACGATGTATACCTTTTCCAATCCCAACATTGCCCCTGATTACGGAATGGATTTATTCTGTCCACTAAACCCATCATCACCGGAGTATTACATTGTTGCAGCAATGGGGTTTCCTCCATGCAAAAAGCAACATATTCCTCACGAAGATGGGGTTAACTCACATCTTCAGAAGTCACACAAGAGGGCTTATGAGGCATTGAGTAGAGACAGGGAACAGACTGAAAGAGAAGAAGACAGAGAACTGCAACAACAAATGCTGCAAAGTAACCAGGAGTTAATTCAGACTCTAGCCGGACAAGTAGCTACACAGAACACCTCTGTTGCAGTAGAAGAAAAACCAGAGACAGTGATAGATGCTGTATGTGATAAATGTGGTCGAGACTTTACAAAGTCCACAAGACAAGGTACATTAGCAGCATTACGTGGGCATAAAGCCCACTGTAAACAATAAATCAAGTGCGTTCTACGCTAAGGAGGCTTAGATATGGCAGGAAGAAATCCATCCCCCAAACACGTTGTTAAACCGAGTGCTACTACTGCGGACACAGCAAGTCGCAGTATTCCTCGTGATGTAACTCAGGTATCTGTTTTAGCAGTAACCAATGATGCAAATGACTTTATTACGCTTCCAAATTTAGTAAGCGTACCAGAGGGTCACCGCATTACTGTTTTGTGTAATGCAGGCGGTAACTTTGAGTTGCGAACCCCTGCCGGAAGTGCAGAGGAAATCAATAGTCAGAACTGTGACGGCACTAAAGAATATCTTTGTACCGATACGCAGGTACTTTATGTTACCAAGATCAGCAATACGATTGGATGGGAAGCTAATGCCTATACAGCCATTGGCGCAGTAGCAACAGCAGTAGTTCCTGACTAATAGACAATATTTCAATAGGAGGAAATCATGGCAAGAACAGGACCAGCACATAAAGTTAAGGCTGTAAAGCCTAATAAAAGATATCAATCTATGATGGCTGCATCTGTGCAGCAGCAGAAAAAAAAGACCGGAGGTTACGCCACTCCTGTTCCTGCAACAAGAAAACAGGAAACCGGTTCTTACTATGGAACTACAGGATCTAGGGGATATGTTAGTGGCAAGGTTATGCCTGCTCATACAACCCAAAAAGATAAAGCAGCTAGTGCGGCAAGTACATTATCAAAGCAAGCTGCGGCTTACAAAGCAGCACACAGAAGAAATGACATGGCAGGAATGATTTCAGCGGCTGGTGGTAACATGGCAAAGTTGAAGTCTATCCATGCAGCAGCGTATCCAAAAGCGAAAACTGGTAAGGCTGCTGGTGCGAGTAAGGGTTCTGCTTCTCGTAGTAGATTAAGATTCGGTGGTAGATAAAATTTAATATATCCTTCTCCCAAACAAGAGGTCTGGAAGGGCTGGATAGACCAAGGAGGTAATAATGCCAACAGAGATATTGGGTGCTAATTTAGGGCATCAAAGAAGAACAGGTGCTGCGAGTGGAGTAGCAGGAACTACAACTGCTGCGTTTACCCCATTCATTAAAGGCACAGAACACATCAATCTGGAGCCAAGGAACTTTGCAAGTTCAGCGGCAATCATCAAGTTTGCCCTGTGTCCTTATCTGGTGATCCTTAAAGCGGATTCAGCAGACGGACTTGGTGGTCATCTTGAGGACAACTCTGATGTTGCACAGGATGGTTCAACTGCCACAAGTGTAGACATGGGAGGATTTGCGTCTGGTCGTGCGCTTTATGTTGGTTCTGCAATCCCGTTTAGGGGGGCACACATAGACGTAGATGGCTCAAACAGTTCTGGTAGTGCTGCTTTGACTGCGTACTACTGGAATGGGGGGTCATGGGTCGATTTATCTGACTCAGATGGAACAAACGGAACTCGTTCATTAAGGGTTGATGGAGCCATTACATGGACTGTTCCTAGTGCATGGCAATTATCTACTTTGGATAAACTGGCATCAGCCGCAGGCGAATCCTTAGACTCATCTGGGCAGAAGTACAAAGATACAAATATGTACTGGACAAAATGGGAGTGGAGCGCAAGCATTACTGCCGGAACAACGCTGGATCATGTTCTTGGTATTAACGAAAGCACAGCTTACTCCGAACTCACTTCCAGTACAGCCTTTGAAGGCAGAATCCATAATGGCTTTGGGTCTAATGGAGTTGGTGGTATTGAATTACTTACAGATACAGGTACAGCCAATGTTCTTATAACCTGTTCTGCAATGAACGGATATTTTAGTACAGGCGTAATATCTTAAAGGGGGTATATTATGGGTAGATATTCACTAGGTGGTGCAGGTGGGGCTGTTAACGCCACTACTGTAACAGTAACTGATAATGAAAGTACAGATGAAAGCAATGCACTTGTTTTCGTAGCTGATGCAGATGTAGATGGGGGTGATGTTGGATTAGAGTCAGATGGAACATTAACCTATAACCCCTCAGATGGTAAGGTTACAGCTACAGGATTTGTAGGAGCGTTAACAGGAAATGCTGACACAGCTACTGTAGCAACGACTGTAACTATTACAGACAACGAGAGTACAAGTGAAACTAATGCAATAGTATTCACGGCAGGTGGAGACATAGATGGTGGAAACCTTGGACTAGAGTCGGATGGTAACTTAACATATAATCCATCAACTGGAACTATAGCAGCAACTGAACTATCTCTTGCAGGTTCAGCACATTTGGATTCAAGTCCGGCAGATGAAACAGTCAGTGGCATTACTGCTACCTTTACGGCTGGTGAAACCTTGGTACGAGGAGAAGTGGTTTACTTTAAGGCTGGAGACAGTAAACTGTGGAAAGCAGTAGCAAGTGCGGCTGGAACAATGCCTGTCATGGCTATGGCCGCCGCTGATATTAGTGCAGATGCTACAGGAGTTTTTCTTCTTCAGGGATTTTTGCAAGACAACGGAACGTTTCCTTCATACACAGTCGGGGGAACTATTTATGCACCAGAGGCAGAAACGTCTAGCCAGAACGTACCAGAACAAGCAGCACCAGATTCTGATGGTGACTTTGTACAGGTATTAGGCTTTGCTGTTACTGCTAACAGTCTTTATTTTAACCCATCCAACGATGTGATTGAACACGCATAATAGGACATAACAATGGCGAAAGAAATTGAAAAAGTAAACAGTATCGCTCAAGACGATATTGAAAAGATAAACGGCAAGACCGATGCCAATATTGAAAACTTAAATGGTTTTGAATTTTCTGCACCATCATTCGGACCACCAGAGTTTGATGCTGTTAGTGTTAATAATGCCAGCACTGGTCCGAGTACACAAACATCAGCCCATGCGATTGGCGGTTCGGGTGTTGGGCGAGGATTAGTTGTTATCATTGCTCAACTTAACAGTGGTAGTGCGCCGGCAGACCCCACAGGTGTTACTTACGATGGTGTAGCAATGACTAAACAAGTCAGTAAGAAAGATTACGAAAGATTACGTTTGACATTATGGACACTTATTGCTCCTGACACTGGCACTAACAACATTGTTGCTTCCTTTGCGGCAACTACGGATGGGCCTTCAGCGGTTAGGGGTATTTCGTTTACTGGCTTAAATCAAACAAGTATGTGGAATTTACAGAATAGTGGAGAATATAACATGGGGTCTGAAACCAGTATCGGTCCTGTCAGTATAGATACAGTTGCTGGGCAGTTTGCAATTAGTGCTATTGCTATAGCGGCTGATGGTGCTGCTTCTGCACCTAGCAGTTTAGTTGTACATGCTAGTGCAACATCTGGTAGTACATTGATTGGAGCAACTGCGAACCTTTATGCAGGGGCATATATAGAGGCTGGTGGTACTAGTACTGATCTGGGGTGGTCATGGAGTGGTGGTGGTAACTATGCTGCTATATTCGGAAGGGTATTGTCGGATGTGTATTCATAAACATATAGGGAGATATAATGCCTGATTGGTTTAATTATGTAGTAGATGGTATGCGAATGACCAGCTATGGTGAAGCAGGAAATAACGCAAGCGAAGCTGTTATGGCGGGGCTAACAGTTGTAACTGGTGATCTTAATGCTGCATCAGGAGCATTAGATACATCTAGTAGTGCTACTGTTACTCAGTCTACGGATAAAACCACAGGAGTAACAGCTAATGCTAATAGTGGTCAGATCACCACAGATAACGCAGCATTGGCGAGTAATGCACAAGTTACGTTTACTGTTAGCAATTCTAATGTTGAGTCTACAGATGTTATCGTGATTAACCATGCAACAACTGGTTATTGGATACAGGCTCATAATATAAGGAATGGTGCTTTCGATATCATCATTCGCAATAATAGTGGTGGTTCACTTAGTGATGCAGTAGTCTTTAGGTTTGTGGTTATTAGTAAAAATTAGGGGTAAGTAATGGCAGTTACGCTAAACAGATGCTTAGAGATGCTTGGCAGGGCAACTGGTTTATTTGTATCAGACTCCAGTTCCGGTGGAGGAAGTACAACTACACTGGTTGATACTTCTATCTATAGGTATGACATAAACACTTTAACCAACAAGTGGCTTTACATGGTTAGTGCTACGAATACTACTATCAACGGATCATCAAGAAGGATAAGTGGTATCCATGCTTCCAATGGAACTATTACAGTTATTGGAGCAATGGCGGCATCTACATCATCAGGTGACACATACTACATAGTTAACTTTGATCCACAGATAATGACTGATGCGATACAACAGGCAACAAGAACTCTGTATCCTCATCTATACCTACCAACCCGTGATGAAACTATCGTTGTTGATAATTTGTTAGCCAACTGGGACTTTGAGAACTGGGATTCTACTGGTAGTAACTCTGCTGTTGCTACGAGTTGGGCTAACATAGGAACCCCAAGCACTAATGATGAATCCTCCAGGGTGGCACATGGTTCATACAGCATGAGTGTAGCTGCTACGGGTGCAACAGAGGGCATAGAACAGAACATATTCACAAGTGTGAATATCAATGAGGTTGCAAGTAAGACTCTTCATGCAAGAGCGTGGGTATGGGCTAGTGTAGCTGATGCTGCAAGGATAAGGGTAACGTATGATGGATCTAACTATGACAGTAGTAACTATCATACCGGTGATTCTGAATGGGAAGGACCATCACTGATATATGTCGACTCTGATATTGATGCTGATATGACAGAGTTAACAGTATCTTGTGAGGTTACATCAGGTAATACTGCATACTTTGATGGGGTTGTTGCATGGATTGATAACGTATCTGAGTATGATTTAGGCAGTACAGTTATCCGTGGTCCACATAAAGTATATATGCAGGATCAGGTACAGGAACCTAATGGTCATTATACTCCCCTCGCCAGACCTGTGTCCGGTAGGATACTACGCATAGAACACATGGGTAGATTAACAGCTCCTACTTCA
>Ga0208919_1000532_pt1 | contig 25498 bp, 43 predicted proteins | sample 4_EtaG_FD_184076 | JGI IMG/M metagenome (GOLD analysis project Ga0208919, IMG submission 184076) | Marine viral communities from the Subarctic Pacific Ocean - 4_ETSP_OMZ_AT15127 metaG (SPAdes) (version 3) | ecosystem: Environmental > Aquatic > Marine > Oceanic | place: Pacific Ocean | collected...
AGCAAAGAGGTGTCAGAGTAAAAGATGATGCCGCAAATATACAACCAGGAGAATTTAAAGATGTTGACACTCCAGGTGGTAATCTAAAAGATGCTTTCGTATTCTTACCTTACAAAGAACCATCAGCAACTTTATTACAGTTGATGGGAATTGTAGTTCAAGCAGGACAAAGATTCGCGTCCATTGCTGACATGCAGGTTGGGGACGGAAATCAACAGGCCGCTGTTGGTACGACCGTAGCTCTTTTAGAACGTGGTTCAAGAGTAATGTCAGCAATTCATAAAAGACTTTACGTAGGTCTAAAACAAGAATTTAAAATACTTGCCAAAATATTTGGTGAGTCATTACCACCAGAATATCCTTACGATGTTCCTGGTGCATCAAGAAATATTAAAGCAACAGATTTTGATGACAGAGTAGATATTTTACCTGTGGCTGATCCTAATATATTTTCTATGAGTCAGAGAGTATCTTTAGCACAAGAACAATTAAGATTAGCAACTTCTAATCCACAAATGCATAACATGTATATGGCATACAGAGGAATGTACGAGGCAATCGGTGTAAAAGATATTGATAGAGTGTTACCACCACCTCCACCTAACATGCCAAAAGATCCAGCCTTAGAACACATTGATGCAATGGCCGGTAAACCTTTTCAAGCTTTTCCAGGTCAAGATCACAGAGCACACATTACAGCTCACTTAAATTTTATGGCAAGTAACTTTGTTAGAAACAATCCTAGCATTACTGCAGCGTTAGAAAAAAATATTATGGAGCACATATCATTGATGGCACAAGAACAGGTACAATTAGAATTTCCACAAGAAATGCAAATGCTACCACAAATGCAACAAATGGCTGTACAGAATCCACAAATAAAACAACAGCTACAACAAATATCTCAAAAGATAGAAGCTAGAAAAGCTTTATTGATTGCTGATATGACTGAGGACTTTATGAAAGAAGAAAAACAAATAACTTCTCAGTTCGATCACGATCCATTACTTAAATTAAAACAAAGAGAAGTTGATTTAAAAGCTATGGAAACAGAACGTAAGATCAATGAGGACGAAGCAAGAATTAATCTTGATAGAGCTAAGATGGTACAAGCAAAAGATCTAAACGAACAAAAACTTGAACAAAACGAAGAATTAGCTAAATTAAGAGCTGATACAGCCATTGAAAAATCAATGATGTCTGCAGATGTTAAACTAACATCAGACGCTATGAAGGCTAGAGACGTAAATGTCTTGAAAGGGCCGAAAAGATAGTATAATAACAATTAGGAGAAAATTATGAAGGACCCAAAAATAACAAAACCAGTTGGAGTAAACAAAGACGGTTACGCTAGTGGCGGAGTGCAAATAGAAGTACCCTCTCAAAACTTACAATTAGATCCAAGATCTAAAACAAGTATCAGAGGACAAAACTATGTTGCTCAAGGTGACACTGTAACTGTTAAAGGTACAAAAACTAGAAAACCTGTTAAGGCTACTTGGTACTAACATGTGGTTGTCGGCAATAAAATTAGCCGTATCTGCTGGAAGTAAAATTTACGCTAACAAGCAGAAAACAAAAATGGCTATGTCAGAAGCACAGCTTATGCATGCAACTAAGATGGCTCAAGGTGAGGAAGCTTACCAAGGCAAATTATTAGAGGCAAGGCAATCGGACTGGAAGGACGAGGCCGTTTTGATAATTCTAAGTTTGCCCGTGTTGGTGCTTGCTTGGGCAGTGATATCGGATGATCCAACAGCGATGGACAAGGTAAAATTATTTTTTGATATGTTCTCTCAGCTGCCGTCATGGTTTACAAATTTGTGGATCCTTGTAGTGGCTTCGATATATGGTATAAAAGGAACTCAAATTTTTAGAAACGGAGGAAAAAAATGAGACAAAACGGAGTAAGATCAGGTGTTAGATTTCCAACTGGAGCGTCTGGCATGAAAAAAGGTGGATCTGCTAAAAAGAAAAAGCAGGGCTACAAAGATAGAAAAGACGAATCTATCGCTATGAGAATTAAAAAGAAAAGAACTAAGAAACAATTAAAAGATTCAAGAGATGAGTCTTATGGTAAGTTCGGTTCTAAAGCGAAGAAGTCTGGTAAAATAAACAAGTAATGTTTAAAAAGTTAAAACATTTTATTTGCAAATTATTTAACATCAAAGCATGTATGTGTGATGAAGTTGATGAGCATATAGAATATTTTACAGAAATACCTGAACCGGATGTACCGGTTCACAAACCAAAACATTGTGGATCGCATACAAGATTTATAAAGTCTTGCCATCAATGTCTTGCAATAACACAATAAGGAGAAAATATGCCTGGACTAAAAAAAATGATGATGATGAAAAAAGGTGGAAAAGCTAAGAAGAAAAGTAAATTTCCAGATCATTCAGGTGATGGTAAAATCACTAAAAAAGATATCTTAATGGCAAAAGGAATTATTCCTAAAACCAAAAAGAAAATGAAAAAAGGTAAAAAGTAATGGCTAAACTTTGTCCAAAAGGAAAAGCAGCAGCGAAGCGAAAATTCAAAGTGTACCCTTCGGCGTATGCGAACATGTACGCATCAGCAGTTTGTTCTGGTAAAGTAACACCAGGTGGAAAAAAGAAACGTAAGAAAAAAGCTGATGGTGGCATTATAGACATGACTAGAATGTCGATGGTGTAATGGCTGAAAAAGGTTTACGAGCTTGGGTTAAAGAAAAATGGGTTGACATAGGTGCGCCTAAAAAAGATGGTAAGTATCAACCTTGTGGAAGATCAAAAGGATCTAAAAGAAAATATCCAAAATGTGTACCACTTGCTAAAGCAAGTAGAATGTCTAAAGGACAAAAAGCATCTGCAGTAAGAAGAAAAAGAGCTGCTGGAAATCCTGGTGGTAAACCTACAAATGTTTCAACTTTTGCAAAAAGAAAAAAAGCAATGAATGGTGGATTAATCAACATGACTAGAATGGTAAATGTATAATGGCTGATAATCCTATTAGAAGAACTACTGGTAAAGGTGGTAATTATAGAAAAACAAAATCTGGAGCAGGTATGACTAAGAAGGGTGTCGCTGCTTACAGAAGAGCAAACCCTGGAAGTAAACTAAAAACAGCCGTGACCGGAAAAGTGAAGAAAGGGTCCAAAGCTGCTAATCGTAGAAAATCATACTGCGCTAGATCATTAGGCCAATTAAAAAGGTCTTCAGCAAAAACACGTAACGATCCTAACTCACGAATCCGTCAAGCTAGAAGGAGATGGAAATGTTAAAAAAGAAAAAAATAAAAGGTGTAATTAAAGGTTTAAAAAAAGCTTCTAAGTTACATGCTAAACAAGCTAAAACATTAAAAGGAGTATTACGTGGAACCAGAACAAGTACTAGATCAACTAAACAAAAGAATAACTAACAGAGTAAAACAGTTAGCCATATCTGTCACATCGGGTGGTGTTGACAACATGGAAACTTATAAGTATATCATAGGACAGATTAATGCACTGGAATCAGTGCGTCAGGAAATCTCTAACCTGCAACAAGATGAAGGAGCACAAAATGAAAACACAGGAACAGTCGTCGACCTCAAAGGAAGAAGTCCCAAAAATTAAAGAAGGTCTACTAGACAAATACGAGAAAGAACCAGTAAAAGAAGTTACTAGAGAAGCAACTAAGTTACCCAAACCAACAGGTTGGCGTATGTTAGTTTTACCATTTAGAATGAAAGAAAAAACTGATGGTGGACTTTTACTAGGAACTGAAACAATTGATAGACAACAAGTTGCATCGCAATGCGGAAACGTTCTTGCAATGGGACCTGATTGTTACAACGATCCAAAAAGATTTAGCGATGGTCCGTGGTGCAAGGTAGGAGACTGGGTAGTCTTCGCACGTTACGCCGGATCACGAATAGAGATTGAGGGTGGGGAAGTTCGTCTTCTTAATGATGACGAAGTATTAGCAACTGTACAGGATCCAACAGATATCCTGCACAAATTTTAACATAGGAAGGACACTATGCCAGAGGAAGAAAAAAGAAAAGGACTAGGTGATATACCTGTTGATATAGATACATCGGGACCAGAGGTTGATGTAACTTTAGAAGACAGTAAAGAAGAAGCTGTAACACCACAGCCGGAACAAGAACAAGGAACAGACAAGACATATGAAAATGAAAGAGAAACAAAGTTAGAAGAAAAAAAGGAAGATGAAAAATTAGAAGACTACAGTAGAGGAGTGCAATCTAGAATTGCTAAACTTACACGTAAGATGAGAGAAGCAGAACGTAAAGAAGCTGCCGCTCTTCAATACGCTGCTGCAGTCGAAGCACAAAGAAAAAAAGATCAGGAAAAATTTAATAAAGTTGATTCTGATTATAATGCTAAATTTGAGGAAACTGTTAAGTCTGGTATGGAGATGGCACAAAAGCAATTAGCTTCAGCCATTGAAGCAGGTGATGCAAATGCTCAAGTTGAAGCAAATAAAAAAATTGCTGAATTAGCTTTCGAGAACGCTAAAATTAAGCAAAGAAAAGAAAGACCGGTTGAGCAGGAAGAAACACCTGTAAGACTATCTGACGGTGGACAATTACCAAATGAAACCCCTCAACAAATGCCTCAAGCTGATCCTATGGCTGAAGATTGGGCTGCAAGAAATAAATGGTTTGGAACAGATAGAGCCATGACATTTACTGCGTTCGAAATTCACAAAGATTTAGTAGAAAAAGAAGGCTACGATCCTAAATCAAACGAATATTACGAAGAGATTGATAAAAGGATTAGAGTTGACTTCGGACACAAATTTGATAATAATGAAACTAAGCAAACGAACAGGGCCGTTCAGTCGGTAGCTTCGGCTAACAGAAGCTCAAAACCTGGTCGCAAACAAGTGAGACTCACATCGTCTCAAGTAGCAATAGCTAAAAAATTAGGTGTGCCACTCGAAGAATATGCAAAACAATTAAAACTCACGGAAGGAGCATAAGCATATGAAAATAGAAAACGAAAAAGTAACTTCTCGTGCGGCTGGAACTCGGTCAAAAACTGAAAGACCAAAAGAGTACAAGCCCCCATCATCTCTAGATGCACCACCAGCGCCTGATGGATTTAGGCACAGATGGATAAGAGCTGAATCAATGGGTTTCAATGATTCCAAGAACATTCATGGAAGATTGAGATCTGGTTATGAGTTAGTGAGAGCTGACGAATACAAAGATGCAGACTATCCTGTTGTCATAGACGGTAAATACGCTGGAGTCATTGGAGTAGGTGGCCTTCTCCTGGCAAGGATACCTGAAGAACTCGCACAGTCTCGTATGGACTATCAGAAAAGACAAACTGAAGGTCAAGACGAAGCAGTGGAAAACGACTTACTGAAGGATCAGGACAGACGAATGCCGATGAAATTCGAGCGTTCAAGCAAAAACTTCGGTGGTACAAAGAAGTAATTCTTAAACATCGAAATAATATCAACCCGAACTGGAGGCCGTTTTACGACGGCAGGTTCATAAGGAGTAATAACTATGGCAAATAGAAACACACAAGGCTTTGGTTTGATTCCACAAGGTACGATCGGTTCTACACCGGCTACTGGTGGACAAGGCAAATACCTTATCGATGCTGGCTATAATGCTGATTTGTTCCAAGGTACAGCTGTAAAAAGCTCTGCTGGTTACATTATCACTGCACAAGCTGCCATCACTAACACTTGTATAGGTGTGTTGAATGGAATATTCTACAACGACGCTACTACTAAGAAGCCTACGTTCGCGAATTTCTACAACCAACCTATTACTCCAGCTAATAGCGAAGACATTACTGCATTTGTAATTGACAATCCTAATCAACTTTTTGTTGGTGCGATTGATGCAGCAGCAGCTCAAGCTGAATATGGTAAAACATATGGCTTAACTGTAACTGCAGCTGGTTCAGATTTATCTGGTCAGTCAAGTTCAACTTTAACGTACGCTACTAGACATGCAACGAACAATCAATGGAGATTGGTAAGAACTGCAGAAGACCCTGAAAACAACGATATCGCAGCAGCGAATTGTTCAGTGGTTGTTGCACACAACTTAAACCAATACTTCACTGGTGCCGTTTCATGGGCATAATCGAATAGGAGATTAAATTATGGCAATATCAAGAGCACAGCTAGTTAAAGAACTAGAGCCAGGTTTGAATGCACTATTCGGCCTGGAGTACAAAAGGTATGAAAATCAGCATGCTGAGATTTATACTACAGAATCATCTGACAGAGCTTTCGAAGAGGAAGTAATGTTAAGTGGTTTTGCAAACGCAGACGTAAAAGCAGAAGGTCAAGGAATTGCGTACGACGACGCGCAAGAAACTTACACTGCTAGATACACAATGGAAACGATCGCTTTAGCTTTCGCTATCACAGAAGAAGCAATAGAGGACAACCTTTATGACAGACTTTCTTCTAGATACACAAAAGCTTTAGCAAGATCTATGTCTAATGCTAAAGAAGTTAAAGGCGCAGCAGTCTTGAACAATGGTTTACCGGGTATAGCCGCGGGAACTGCTTTTCAAACAGGTGACGGCGTTAACTTAATGGCTACTAATCACCCGACTATCGCGGGTACTGTAAGCAATACTTTAGCAACACAAGCAGACTTAAACGAAACTTCATTAGAGCAGTCTTTGATTGACATCGCTGCAATGACTGATGAAAGAGGTTTAAGAATCGCAGCTAAAGGAGTTAAAATGATAATTCCTTCTGCGAATCAGTTCACTGCTGAAAGACTTATGAAGTCTCAAGGTAGAACTCAAACTGCTGATAATGACATCAATGCAATCAACAGCATGGGAATGATTCCTCAAGGTTACAGAGTGAATAATTTCTTAACTGACCCTGATTCATTCTACATTATCACTGACGTTCCAAACGGTATGAAAATGTTCTCAAGAGCTCCATTGACAACTTCAATGGAAGGAGACTTTGATACTGGTAACGTAAGATACAAAGCTAGAGAAAGATACGCTTTCGGCGCATCTGACTTTAGAGGTATCTTCGGTGTTGAAGGTGCGTAAGCATAACTAAGTAATTTTGTGGCCGGACATAGTTCGGCCACATTTAAAAAATAACATGGTGGGATTCATGAAAACATTCACAGTTACAATATGGGCATACGATCATTACGCAAAATTTAATGTTTCTGCGGAAGATAATGCTATTTCTCTTGAAAAAGCAATCCTTGACAAACTAGGAGAAAAAAGTATAAACTGGGAATATCTTGGTAATTCATATGATAACCGAGTAAACAGAATAACCTATGAGGAGGTTGTTGATGATACAAGACCTATACAAACAAAAAAGGTCCTTGGAGTTGAAGTGGGAACAGGAGCATCTGGATCATGACAGATACACTCTTGAGATGGTCAGAATCGATGACAAAGTTAAAGAAGTCATCACAAAGATCAAGCTGGAAGAAGCAGCTATTGCCCATAGACAGAATACTGTTGAAGGTGCAACTCCACAAGTTTCTGTAGCTTCTTAATCAAAAGCTACATCGCTGAAATTGCATAAATACCTTAGGCTCTCTTGCACTCTACTAAAATCTAATATATAACTCTTATAACTATACAATTAAATAGAGCACAGACGCGTATAGTCGACGGCCTAGAGACTGTGTTCGGAAACTAGGAGGATATAATTATGGCAAATACTACATTCACAGGACCAGTCCGATCGGAAAATGGTTTTGAAAACGTAACAAAAAACACAACTACAGGTGCATTTACATCTAATGCAGCTTATGGAAAAACTATTAGAGGCGGTGTTCAATCTTTATCAGGAGCAGGTGCAGTTGATCTAACTAACCTAATAACTGAAGTAACTACTACTGGAGCTGATGCATTAACTTTAGCTGATGGTACAACTTCAGGACAAATCAAAATCATTAACATGATTGTTGATGGTGGAGATGGAACTTTAACTCCAGCTACTTTTGCAAACGGAACTACAATTACTTTCGATGCAGTAGGAGAGTCAGCTACTTTAGTTTGGAACAGCACTGTTGGTTGGGTTGCAACTTCGACAGTTGGTGCAACAATAGCGTAATAATTAATTTAGTGTGGGCTTCGGCCCACATAAATTTTAGGAGAATAAAATTATGTCAATAACATCAAAAGTTAGACAATCAGTAATTCTAGCAGCAGATGGACAAGTACAGGCATTAGTAGGTGGTTCAGCAGCCAACATTACTAAAGCAAATATTATGACTGTGTTTGCTCAATCAAGTGCAGCTGATGCTGAAATTAAACTTTACAATGAAATAGGAAGTGGTGTAACTGCTTCTAAATTAATTTTTCATGGTAAGTTTGGTACAGCAGCTAATCATGTGCATGAATTTAAATTACCAGGAGCCGGTATTTATGCTGACACTGGAATATATGCAGATTTAACTAACGTAGACTTTTTCTATATAGTCGGAACATTTTAGAGGATTAGCCAATGGCGAATACTACTTCCTCATCATATTCATTTGATCAGGATTTCTCAATAGATGAAATAATTGCAGATGCGTATGAACGTTTGGGTCTTGTAGGAACAGCAGGACACCAAATTAAAACTGCAAGAAGATCACTAAATATTTTATTTCAAGAATGGGGTAATAGAGGAATACATTTTTGGGAAGTAGGAAATACTAATGTTAACTTAGTTCAAGGTTCAACAACTAATATTGATGCTACAGCTGAAGGATCTGGTGTTTACACTTTTTACAGAAATGCTACAGATGTGCCTGGAGGTGGTGAACCACCACAAGCTACAACAGTTCCAACAGCAAACGTTTATGGTATTTCAGATATCCTAAATGTTTCTTACAGACAAAACTATAACACAACAAATCAATCAGATATTGGATTAACTAAAGTTGCAAGAGATGCATACGCTGCGACTGCAAACAAAGCATCGAGTGGAACACCATCACAATTTTGGGTACAAAGATTTATAGATAAAGTTACACTAACTATTTATCCTTTACCTAACTCAACTGCTGCATCAAATTTTTTAAATGTTTATTATGTTAGAAGAATACAGGATGCAGGAGCATATACTAACGCAAGTGATACACCTTTTAGATTTGTACCATGTATGGTTTCAGGACTATCATATTATTTATCTATGAAGTTTGCACCACAAAGAACACAGGAGATGAAGTTGTTGTACGAGGATGAATTAGCTAGAGCATTATCTGAAGATGGTTCTGCAGCTAGCACATTTATCACTCCGAAGACATACTATCCAAACGTATAATGGCTAGATTTGCAAAAGGTAGTAGAGCATTAGCAATATCTGATAGATCAGGAGCCGCATTTCCATATAGAGAAATGGTAAAAGAATGGACTGGTGCTTGGGTACATATTTCTGAATTTGAACCTAAACAACCACAATTAGAACCACATCCTGTAGGAGCGGACCCACAAGGATTACAACATGCAAGACCTGCAAGAGTAGAATTTCCTGTTTTAGATATTTTACCGAATAATCCTTTTCAAACATATCAAGTAGGTTCACCTATTGTAAACGTTTTGTTACCTGGTCATGGTTATGAAACTGGTGATGTAAAAAGATTTAGAGGTTCACCAGGAACAGCAGGTACTTTTAGTACTCCAAAAGGAGTAGGAGGAATAACAGGATCTACAATTGCAAAAGCTGCTGGATATACTATAACTGTAGGAAAATATATTAATGGTGCTATAAATACCAATGGAACAAACGGAACAGATTGGTTTCATTTTAGTGCTGACACAAACGCAACAAGTGTTGTAAACGGAGGAGGAGGATATCCAGTCTCAGTTGGACCGGTAACCTTAGAAGCATAATGGCAGGATATACATACGCAACTTTAACAGATGATATTAGAAACTACACAGAAGTAGATGCAAACGTATTTACCGCTGCTGTTATAAATAGATTTATAGAAAACGCAGAACACAGAATTAATTTAGATGTTCCTATGGATTCTGATAGAATTATGGCACAAGGACAGTTTGCACAAAACTTTAATAGTATAACAGTGCCAACAAAAACTTTATTTGTTAGAGGTGTGCAAGTATTTAATTCAACATCCGCTACTACTGATCAAGGATTTTGGTTAGAGAGACGTGATCAAACTTTTATTACTGAGTATGTTGGAGAAGCAACAGGTCCCTCAGGTGGATCTACAGGACAAAATGTTAAAGGATTACCTAAATATTATTCTATGTTTGGTGGTGCTACTACAGGAGTAGACACAGCCACTTCTGGGGCTATATTTGTAGCTCCAACACCTGATCAAAATTATCAATATATTATCCATTATAATGCTCAACCTACAGGTCTAGAAACTAATACAGCTGGTACGTATGTTAGTAATTACTTTCCACAAGGATTATTATATGCATGTTTAGTAGAGGCATTTATGTTTTTAAAAGGTCCAACAGATATGTTGACACTATACGAAAATAGATATAAAACAGAGTTACAAAAGTTTGCAGCAATGCAAATTGGAAGAAGAAGACGAGACGATTACACGGATGGTACACTAAGAATTCCAATCGAGTCACCGCCTCAGTAATTAGGAGAAAAATATTATGGCAATAACATCGGCAGTATGTAACAGTTTTAAAACAGAAGTTTTACAAGGCTTACATAATTTTACAGCGTCGTCTGGAAACACTTTTAAAATAGCTTTATACACAAGTAGTGCTACTTTAAATAAATCAACTACAGCTTACAGTACATCAAACGAAATTACTAACACATCAGGTTCAGCTTATAGTGCAGGTGGTGCAACACTTACAAGTGTAACTCCAGCTTTATCAACTGACACAGCTTGTTGTGATTTTGCAGACGTTAGTTTTACTTCTGCTTCATTCACAGCAAACGGATGTTTAATTTATAATGATACAAACTCTGATAGAGCAGTTTGTGCAATCGCATTTGGTGGAGACAAAACTGTATCAAGTGGAACTTTTACAATTCAATTTCCAACAGCAGACGCATCTAACGCAATCCTTCGTATAGCATAAGGAGGAATTCCTTATGTCTACATCAGTTTGGGGTGGAGATAGTCCTTCAGTAGCCTGGAATGAAAATTCTTGGGAATCTAACGTTCTTACTGTTACTTTAACTGGTGTATCAACTACATCTAGTGTAGGTGAATTAACAGCATTTCCAGAACAAGGTTGGGGTGGAGCCCAATGGGGAAATGATGGTTGGGGTGTAAATTATTCTGTTTTACCTACGGGTTTAAATATTACTTCAAGTCTTGGAACTGTTTTAGCAGAACAATTTATAGACGCTCCATTAACAGGTCTTAGTACCACATCTTCTTTAGGATCACTAACTTTTGATTTAAACACTATTGCAGCACCAACAGGTGTTAACGCAACAACAGAACTTGGAAGTTTTGACAATGCCGGTACTTTAGTTGGTTGGGGTAGAAATGGTTGGGGTGAAGAACCTTATGGAGATTCATTTAATAAATTAGAACAACCAGCCGGAGTTAGTGCAACAGGTAGTGTTGGTTCTTTAGGTTTTGATTTAACTTCTGTAATATCTACAACAGGAGTTAGTGCAACAACCAGTATTGGTTCTTTAACTTTTGTTATAGATTCTACACCTGTCATAACAGGTGTTACCACAACTGCTAGTGTAGGAAGTATCGCTCCAGCCGATGTTATGGGATTAACTGGAGTATCCGCAACTGCTAGTGTAGGAAGTATCGCTCCAGCCGATGTTATGGGACTAACAGGAGTGTCTGCAACATCTTCTATAGGAGATGTAGAAATAACAAGAGAGGAAATTGTAATTCCTACGGGACAATCTTTAACAAGTAATTTAGGTTCTCTTACATTAGAAATAGGAGTCCCATTAACAGGAGTCTCATCAACAGCAAGCACAGGGTCTATTACACCTGCAGATGTTGTGGGATTAACAGGAGTACAAGCAACAACAAGTGTCGGTGATTCTGGATTAATTCTTCAATATTACAGAACATTAACACCTAAAGTTAGCTCAGGTTATACAATAAAAACACCTGCATAATTATAATTGACTTTATAATAAATAGATAATATAAAATAACACTTATTAGGAGTATAAAAGTATGGCATCAACATTTTCAGACTTAGGAATAGAACTAATGGCAACCGGCGAAAACGCTGGTACATGGGGAACAAAAACAAACGCTAATTTAAATCTTATAGAACAACTTACAGGTGGTCACCTAGAAGTATCAATTGCAGGTGGTGCACAAACTACAGCCTTAGATATAGATAATGGTGCTTTAACAGGTACTGCTCAACAAAGAGTTTTAGAATTAACAGGAACAATTACAGGAAATCAAATTGTTACATTTCCTGTTAACACAGAAAATTTTTATTTTATAAAAAACGGCACTTCAGGTGCTTACACAGTACAATTGAAAGCAGCATCAGGAAGTGGTGCTACAGTTACTTATTCAACAACTGATAAAGGTTGGAAAATTATTTATCTTGATGGTGTTGCAACAAATACTGGACTTTATCAACTTAATGATAATTTATCAGGTTTAAAAGTTGGAACAGATGTACAAGCCTATGATGCACAATTAGCCGACGTTGCGGGTTTAGCTGTAACTGACGGAGGTTTTATTGTTGGTGACGGTTCTAATTTTGTTTTAGAAACTGGCGCTACTGCAAGAACTTCAATAGGGTTAGGTACTTCTTCAGATGTTCAATTTAATGATCAACAAGTAGATTCTTTAGGAGTAGGAACTGCTGCATCAGGAACTACTGGAGAAATAAGAGCTACTAATGACGTAACAGCTTTCTATTCTTCTGACATTGCACTTAAAGAAAATATTACAAACATACCTAATCCATTAGACGCACTTAAAAAGTTAAATGGAGTTTTATTTGATTGGAAAAAAGAATACATTGATAACAGAGGTGGTGAAGATGGCTACTTCGTTAGAAAAAAAGATGTAGGTGTTATAGCTCAAGAAGTAGAAAAAGTTTTACCTGAAGCGGTTGCACAAAGACCGGATGGTGTTAAAGCAGTTAAATATGACAGACTTACTTGTCTATTGATTGAAGCAGTAAAACAATTACAAGACAAGGTAGACAGTTTATCAAATAAGGGGAAATAATATGGCTGTCCCTAGTAACCCTAAATTATCAGACATTCAAACAGAATTTGGTGGGTCTAATCCAATAGAACTTACAGAATATTATTCTGGAGGACCTTTAGTTCCTGCAACTACACCTGCTCCTAATGGACCAATTGCAAGTTCAGGTGCAATCACTATGGGATCTTTTAGAGGAGCTGAATTAGTAACTTTTTTAAGTGCTTCTGGTGGAACAGTAACAACATCAGGAGATTTTAAAATTCATACGTTTACAGGACCAGGTACTTTTTCAGTTTCATCCACATCGAATTCAGCACCATTAAATGAAGTTTCTTATATGATCGTTGCCGGAGGCGGCGGAGGAGGAACTTCAGAAAACCCGGGTAACTGGGAAAACGGTGGCGGCGGTGGCGCAGGTGGTTACAGAGAACGTAGAGCAGGTAATGATAGTTTTTCAACCTCTCCAAAAAATGGAGCAACACCAATTACAGTTTCAGCAACAAGTTATCCAATAAGCATCGGCGGTGGCGGTGGCGGCGGTAATCCTGGTAATGGTACTACTAGAGGAAGTAGCGGCGGAACTAGTTCTGCATTAGGACAGTCAGGCACTGGCGGTGGCGGTGGTGGGGGTAACCACGCTCCACAAGAAAATGGTAGTTCTGGTGGATCTGGCGGCGGCGGTGCTGGTGCTGGTGGTTCAGGAGGCGGTGGTAATTCACCTCCAAGAAACCCACCTCAAGGAAATAGTGGTGGTACCGGTAACACAGGAAACCCAAGACCCGGCTCTGGAGCTGGCGCGGGAGGCGGTGCAAATGGTGGTGGTGGTAGCGGATCTAATCAACAAGGTGGCTCCGGTGGTAGTGGCGCAACATGTTCAATAACCGGTAGCGGTGTATCACGATCAGGTGGTGGCGGCGGATCTGGAGGTAATCCAGGAGGAGGATCTTCTGGAGGAGGAAATGGAGCAAATAGTAACGGAGGAAATGGAAGTTCAAACAGAGGTGGCGGCGGTGGTGGCGCTGAACTTAGCGGCGGTGGAAACGGCGGTTCTGGTATAGTAGTAATAAGGTATAAGTATCAATAATATGGCACACTTTGCAAAAATAAATGATGAAAACGAAGTTATTAATGTTTTACATGTTGATAATGACAATATTCAAAATGATCAAAATATAGAAACTGAATCAGTAGGACAAACTTATTTAGAAACACATAATAATTGGCCTGCAGATAAATGGATTCAATGTTCTTATAACACAGTAGCTAACACACATAAATCTGGCGGAAGTCCTTTTAGAGGTAATTACCCATCTATTGGATTTACTTGGGACTCAACAAATAATATATTTTGGCCACCAAAACCTTTTGCTTCTTGGGTAAAGCATATTGAATCAGCAAAATGGAAATCTCCTATAGGAGATCCTCCTGCATTAACAAATGAAGAAGAATCATCTGGTAAATACTACGATTGGAATGAAACTGATCAAACTTGGAATTTAATAAACCCCACGTAATTGACATTTTATAACATCTGTGTATATTGTTTATATGCAGAAGAAAGTACTAACAGAACAAGCAATATATTACGGTGATGTTAAAATGCCTGATGGCTGGGAATTAAGTCAAGAACAGTTTACAAGTGACATATTAGAATCAAAATATACTAGAAATCAATTTAAATTTTCTAAAAACCATGATCGATTAAATTCATATATAATTGAACATATAAATTTAAAATATAAAATCCCTCTTTGTCAAATAGAAACTTGGGGAAATATATATAAACCTAAAGAAGTGACTAAATTAATGTTAGAAGCAGATTTAATGAATCTAAAATCATCTCCTGATTTTGTTGTTTTATATGGTGTTAAAGTAAAAGATTGTATTGTTCACATTAATTATGATGACAATAGGAAGAAAGACAACATTTGGTCTATACCATTAACTGATAATCAATTTATAATGTTTCCTTCTACAAATACTTACCATATCGAAAACAATCAAAACGATTCGTTAAATTTTATACAAGTAATTACATATACTTTAGATTAATACATGCGAATTTTAGCATTTAATACTACGCACGACAGTTCTGTATGCTGTGTAAATAACGGTGACATAGAGTTTTTCTGTAAAGAAGAAAGATTAACTAGAATTAAAAGAGACAATAATCCTTTCAAATCATTAGATTTATTTAAATCTCAAAATACAAAACCTATTGATCATATACTTTTTTGTACTCCATCTAATAGAGAAGGTGACGTTCAATATATCTACGATCAATATATTAGAAAACTATTTAATGTAGAGATGGAAAACTTTTCTTTCTTAACACATCATCTGTGTCATGCTTCTTCTGCATTTTACAATAGTGGATTTAAACAAGCTTTATCATTTGTAATAGATAGAAATGGTTCTATTGTTTTTAACAATAACACTGACTCATGTAGAGAGGCAGAAAGTGTTTTTATTTGTAGCTATCCAGATGATATAAAACCAATATATAAATCTTTTTGGACAAATAATTTAATTGCTATTGATAAGGATAATTTAAAAATACATTTGAAAAACATATATCCAAGTATAGATATAAATATTGACAATGAGTATTCTATAACAAAAGTCTACGAAGCAGCAACTACTTTAATAGGACAAAACATTTTAGAAAATGGAAAAACAATGGGTCTGTCATCATATGGTTTAAATAAAAAGTATGAGTCTTTATTTTTAAATGGAAACCCTATTACTAATTATTTTAATCATTCATATAAAGATAACGACAATGTTGTAACTTTTAATGGATTAGAAGATAAAATTACAAACTACATAACACAAGAAAATTATCAATTCTATGCAGACAAAGCAAAACATGTTCAACTAGAAACTCAAAGAGAAACACTTACATTAATAAAAAAATATGTAGAAAAAACAAAAATAACAAACGTATGTATATCGGGTGGCTATGGTTTAAATGTGGTTGCAAATAATTTTTACATAAAAAATCTACCTAATGTTAATTTTTATTTTGAACCATTATCTGATGACACAGGTATTTCTATTGGGGCGGCATATCTAAAATATAGAAACGTAACTAAAGATAATAAAATTAAAACACCTAAAAATAATTTTTATCATTACTATAAAGACACTAAAATAAATAAAGGAACAAAAGCATCAATAAAAGATATTTGTAAATTATTAAATAATCAAAAGAGCGTAGCTATTTTTGAAGGTTGTGCTGAAGCAGGACCCAGAGCATTAGGACACCGATCAATATTATTTGATGCAAGAAATAAAGACTGTAAGAATTTAGTTAATAAAATTAAAAATAGAGAGTGGTATAGACCGTTTGCAGGAGTAATACTTAAAGAACATTTTAAAAAATATTTTAATACTTTAGGTTTAAATGAATCTAAAGACATGACTATTAATTTTGAATGCCATAAAGACACTTTAAAATTAGTTCCTGGTATAGTTCACGTAGATAAAACATGTAGAGTTCAAACAGTTGAATCTGGTTTTATGTATCAGTTACTTACAGAATTTAATAAATTAACAAAATGTCCTATGTTATTAAATACAAGTCTTAATCTAGCAGGACAACCATTAGTAAATACAAAAGAAGAAGCATGTGAATTATTGAATAATAGTAAATTAGATGCTATATATTTTGTAGACGACAAAAAAATTTTATACAGAAAATGAATTTATATAACTCATATTATTATTTTAAAAGCGCCTTATCACATAGATTTTGTGACGAAGTAATAAAACATGCTTTGCAAAAGAAAGAAACTTTAGGTTTGACAGGTGAATATCAAGACGACGAATTAAATAAAAAAAATTTAAAGAAACTTAGAAAAATAAGAAATTCTGATTTAGTTTGGTTAAATGACAATTGGATTTACAAAGAAATTAAACCATATGTTAATATAGCTAACAACATGGCTGGTTGGAATTTTCAATGGGATTTTTCTGAAGAAATACAATTTACAAAATATAAACATAATCAATTTTACGATTGGCATTGTGATAGTTGGATCAGACCTTATCATAAACCAGATAGTCCACAACAACATGGTAAGATTAGAAAACTATCTATGACATGCCAATTAACAGATAGTTCAGAATACAAAGGAGGCGAATTAGAATTTGATTTTAGAAATAGACACCCTAAAGAAAACACCGTACATCAATGCAATGAAATATTACCGAAAGGATCTATTATTGTTTTTCCTTCTTTTGTTTGGCATAGGGTAAGACCAGTCACAGCCGGCACTAGATATTCTCTTGTGCTTTGGAATTTAGGAAATTCTTTTATATAAAAATATGCAAAAAATAACTATACTAGATAATTTTTTAACAGATAAACAATGTGATAGTTTAATTAACTTTTACAATTCTAAACCTCAGCCATCAAAATATCTTACAACACATCCTCTAAATCTATCTATTAATGATCATAAAACATTAACTAAAAAAATAAATAAAATAGGTATTGATATAAATAAGTCTATCATTGATTGGTTTCAAATAGTTAAGTGGCCTTTTCCAAACGTGGGTATGGATATGCATATAGATGATGCTTCTATTAAAACTACTTTAAGCGCTGTAATATATTTAAATGATAATTATCTAGGTGGTTATACTCATTTTAATTGCAGGACTCATATAGCTCCAGTTAAAGGTAGAGCAATTTTTTTTGATGGAAAAAAATATAAACATGGGGTTTCTATTATTGATAAAGGAGAAAGATACACAGTAGCAGCATGGTTAAAAAATGAAAAAAAATAAATTAAAAATAAAAAAGAATTTTTTAAGAAAAGATTTATATCTTGCTATGAAAAGTATGATTACTGATAGTAATTTTAGTTGGTATCTACAACATGGTATTACTTATAAATATAATAAAGATATTTTTTTTACTCATAATTTTTTTACTGAATATGGTATTAATAGCTCTTACTATGAAGATATAGTAATTCCTTTTGTTGAAAAATTAAAAATAAAAAAATTATTAAGAGCAAAATTAAATCTTTATACAAAAACAAATAAAGAAATTATACATGGTTTTCATACAGATAGAGAAGATGATCACATGGTTGCTTTGTTTTATTTTAACAAAAACAATGGACATACTTTATTTAGAAAAGATAAAGTAAAACCAGAAGATAACAAAATTGTAATGTTTGATGGTTCGTTAGAACACACTAGTACGAGTTGTACAGATGAAGATTATAGAATAACTTTAAATATAAATTATGTCTAAAAATATATTACCTAACGAAACAGCATATATAAAAAGTAAATTAAATAAAGAAGCTATGGATAAATTAAAATCTTATATAAAAAATAAAAAAAGCACCTATAACTATAGATTAGCTGGAAATATATCCAATTCTTTTTTATTAGAAGATAAAGATAATTGGTTTTTTAATAATGTTTTATTAAAATTAATGAGTGAATATGACGGAAAAGATATATCAGCAATTGTACCCTCTGTTTTAACAAAAAATTGTGCGTTTGTTTTAGATAATTTTTGGGTTAATTTTCAAAATAAATATGAATTTAATCCACTTCATCATCATGATGGTGTTTTTTCTTTTGTAGTATGGATGGAAATTCCATCTAGTTATAAAAAAGAAAAAGAATTAAAATTTGCAAAAGACTCTAATTCACCAAACCCAAATACTTTTGAATTTGTTTATACAAATATATTTGGTAGAATACGTGTAGAAAAATTTAATTTAGAACCAAAAGATAAAGGAACCATTTTATTGTTTCCTTCATATTTATCACATCAAGTCTATCCTTTTTATTTATCAAATAAAAAACGAATAAGTATTTCTGGAAACATAAAATTAGACCCAACAAAACATGTATAAAGATTTTTTAATTGTAGACAATTGGTATAATCAAAAAGAACTAGATTCTATTTATAAAGAACTAGATTTTTTATCTTTAGAAATGTCTAGTTCTGAACAAGTCAAAGGACCTGCCTTAGATGAAAATAATAAACCTAAATTAAAAGGTTTTAGAATATATCCTTACGATATCTATTCAGAAAAAGGTATTGAATATTCACCTATTTTAAAATCAGTTAATAAATTTAAAGACAAAGACTTTCACAAAAAAGTAGAAAAAACATTTAAAGATACAGGCACAGCTTTGTTTGAACAATTTACGGGAACAAATTATTCTCAGACATTAATTAATTATTTTGAAAATGATAATTATTATAAAGAACATTATGATGGTTTTCAATTTACAGCATTAATTTTTATTTTTAAAGAACCTAAATCTTTTACAGGAGGTGATTTTTATTTTACAAGAATAAATAAAAAAATAGAATGTAAAAATAATAGATTGGTTTTATTTCCATCTTTTTATTATCATGGAACAAATGAAATTAAATCTAAATTAAATAAAAAAAATCACGGTAGGTATTCAATAGCTACTTTTTTTTCAACGAGGACGTAAGCATGTTTAATATTTTTAGTTCTTATTTATCAGTAGATACTTTTAAATTTGATGTAAAAAAATATAAAAAAGAAATCCTAGACTTTAAATCTATAAATAATACTGTTATTAAAAGTAATTATGGAGGATGGCAAAGCGATAGTTTTAAAACAGTGCCTAAAAATTTTTTAGGTCTATTTAAAAAAATTAATTCTAATGTTAAAAAAATAGAAAAAAAGTTATCTCTTTCAAAAAAATTAAAATTAAGTAATTTATGGTATAATGTTAATGGTTTAAGTTCATTTAATAGACCACATGACCACAAAGGATCTGTTATATCGGGAGTATATTATATTTCAATTCCTAAAAATTCAGGATCTATAGTTTTTTTAGGTAGAGATATTGATACATTTTACACTTCAGTGGATTCATATAATCATTATAATTCATCAATTTGGAAAATAGAACCAGAGGAAAATATATGTATTTTATTTCCCTCTTATTTAAAACATTATGTTGAACCTAATTTAAATAAAAAAGAAAGAGTAAGTATAAGTTTTAATTATGTCTTTTAAAAAAAATAAATACATAGTAATTAGAAAAGCAATATCAAAAGATTTAGCAATTTTTGTCGCTAATTATTTTAATATGAAAAAACAAGTCTTTGATACTTTTAAAAAGTATAGATATATTTCTCCTTTTGAAAATTCTTTTGGATACTATGAAAATGAAAATGAACAAATACCAAATACATATTCACATTACTCTGACATAGCTATGGAAACTCTTATGTTAAAATGTCAACCAAAAATGGAAGAAGTCACTGGATTAAAATTATATCCAGCTTACACTTATGCTAGAATTTATAAAAAAGGTGATCAACTCACAAGACACAAAGATAGATTTAGTTGTGAGATATCTACTACTATGAATCTTGGTGGCGACCCTTGGTCTATCTATTTAGAGCCATCTGGTAAAGAAGGTAAGAAAGGTATTAAAGTAGATTTAAAACCAGGAGATATGTTAGTTTATTCTGGTTGTGATCTAGAACATTGGAGAGAAAAATTTAAAGGTGAAGAATGTGTACAAGTATTCTTACACTATAATAATATTAAAACACCGGGAGCTAAAAAAAATATGTTTGATAAACGCTTACATTTAGGTTTACCCAGTTGGTTTAAAATAAATGAATGATTGGGTTATACATACAAAAATAGATATTACAGGTTGTAAAAAAACTTTAGATAATATAATAAAAAAAATATCTCCTTTATCAGTAGAACATAGAAGCACCAAAGGCATTAATTCAAAACAATATTTACTTGATAAATATCAAAATAAATTTTTAAAAATACAAGAGGATGTAAAAAAACAAATTAAAACACACATCAATATTAAAAATAATTTAAATTTAATAGCGGCATGGACTGTGTTAGGTTATGAAAATAGTTATCATTCTGTGCATAATCATAATGACCCTACCAATCACGTAGCCTCTGTTTTGTACTTAAAAGTACCTAAACCTAAAATAAATAAGGGAGGACAATTTTATTTTTTTATTAGGGATAAAAATTTAAATATTACGTATCATGAAATTAAACCAAAAGAAGGAAGTTTAATAATTATGCCCATACATATATTTCATGGTGCTTATCCTCAAGCAAAAGGTTTAAGACAAACTCTTAACATGGATTTTGAAATTGAAAAACTTTGTTAATTATTTAACTGATCCTGTATTAGCTACACCTGAACAACAAAAAAATGAAATATGGGATGTAGAAGGTAGACTTAAAAATGCTAATCAGTCTTTTAAATTTGACATAAGACCTTTAAGATCTGTAAATAACAGAGCAGAAAAAACAGGTTATTTTAAAACTAAATCAGATAAAATGGTTTTTGAAACTATTGACCAATGGGTTATATTTGATACGGAAGAGTTAAACGAATATGTTAAATCTACGAATAAAAAAGACTTTAATATAGAAGAATTACTAAATAATTTATCTTGGAATTTGATAATTGATAAAGTAGAGTAGTATTATGCTACAAAAATTAGGATTTTTACCAGGTTTTAACAAACAAGTTACATCTACAGGAGCTGAGTCACAGTGGACAGACGGGGAAAATGTACGTTTTAGATATGGTACACCTGAAAAAATAGGTGGGTGGTCTCAATTAGGCTCTGAAAAACTAACAGGTGTTGCAAGAGGTTTACATCATTTTGTTAATAAAAATTCAATTAAATATGCTGCTATTGGAACAAACAGGATTTTATATGTTTATTCTGGTGGTGTGTATTATGACATACATCCTCTAGTTAATCCATCAGGCACAGCTATTACAAATGCATTTAGCACGGTTAATGGATCACCTACTGTCACTATAAGTTTTGCTGGAGCACATGGTTTTATAGCAGGAGACATAATTTTATTTGGTGATACAACAACTTTTAGTGCTATTACTGATTCTAATTTTACAGCCACAGATTTTGCTGATAAAAAATTTATGGTGACTTCTGTAATAGACGCTCTCACAATTACAATTACAATGCCTAGTAACGAAACAGGAAGTGGAGCCAGTACTTCTGGAGGTATAACTTATTTTAGATATTATCACGTAGGACCCGCAGAACAAGCAGGTGCTTATGGTTGGGGTATATCTTTATGGGGTGGAAATGTTACTGGACCAATAACAACTACTTTAAATGGATCACTAAGTGCTAATGCATTTGGTACAGGTGGTTCAGGAACAAGTATCACACTGACAAGTACAGTAGGTTTTCCAACTACTGGAACAAACTTTATACAAGTTGGAACAGAAGAAATTTCTTATACAGGTGTATCAGGAAATGATTTAACTGGTATTACTAGAAATGTTAGAGGAACTACAAACGCATCTCATTCAAGCGGAGACACGGTAACAAACACATCTAGTTTTACAGGATGGGGTTCTGCTGCGGTTAATACCGATTCAGTATTAGATCCTGGTCTATGGTCTTTAGATAATTTAGGAAGTACCTTGATTGCTTTAATACATAATGGTGAATGCTTTCAATGGAATGGTGATTTAACTAATGCAACTGCAACTCGTGCAACTATTATCAGTGGTGCACCAACAGCGTCACGTGATATGTTAGTGTCCACACCAGATCGTCACTTAGTTTTCTTTGGAACAGAAACAACTATTGGTGATAAAAATACACAAGATGATATGTTTATCAGATTTTCTTCTCAAGAAGATATTACAGACTACACACCAACAGCTGAGAATAGTGCTGGTACACAAAGACTGGCCGCCGGATCACGGATCGTGGGTGCTAAACTTGGTAGAAATGCAATATATATTTGGAGTGACAATTCTTTATTTACTATGAGATTTGTTGGAACACCTTTTACGTTTGCGTTTGAACAAGTTGGTACTAACTGTGGATTAATAGGACAGAACGCAGCTGTCGAAGTTGATGGTGCTGCGTATTGGATGTCTGACAATGGTTTCTTTAGATACACCGGTAAACTAGAATCTATGGATTGTTTGGTTGAAGACTATGTTTATGAGGATTTAAATACTTTATCTAGTCAATTAGTTTATGCAGGTATTAATAATTTGTTTGGTGAGGTTACTTGGTTTTATCCAACAGCTACATCCAATAGTGTTAATAGAGCGGTTACTTATAGTTATCTAGATTCTACACCTAAACGACCTATATGGTTTACAAACGCTAGTGGTTTATTTGCTAGAACAACTTGGGTAGATTCTGCTGTGTTTGGTTTACCACACGCAACCCAATACGATGCAGATGATGATACTTCGTTTGATGTAATTGGAAACACAGAAGGTATTACCTACTACTATGAACATGAAACAGGAGTTAATCAAATAAGAGGAGGAGCTACAACAGCTATTCCAGCTAATATAACATCTGGTGATTATGACATCACACAAAAAGTTGTTAGAGGGGCAGCAACTAGTTTAGGTGATCTTAGGGGTGATGGTGAAAATATTATGCGAGTTAGTAGAATTATACCTGACTTTATTTCTCAACAAGGAAACGCTATCATACAACTAGATTTAAGAAATTATTCTAATGATGCAGCAACAAGCTCATCATTAGGTCCTTTTACTGTATCATCTTCTACTGATAAAGTAGACACACGTGCAAGAGGAAGAGCAATAGCTCTTACTATATCTAATACTGCGGTAGATAGTAGTTGGAAACTAGGAACTTTTAGGTTAGATATACACGCTGGAGGAAGACGATAATGGAACAACTAGTAATGGCTATAGCGTTGCCACTAGCTAAACAATACGGCATGAATAAAGCTTTAGATATAGCTTATGAAAGGTTGGGTATAGCCTCTCCTGAAGAACAGAATCCATTAATTTTTGGAATGAATCAACCTTTTGCTGCTGGTAATATAGGTGATTCTATAAAAAGAAGTTTACTTAGAAAAGGAGTTGGTACTGTGTTTAACAGTATGCCTTCAGGTGTATTACCTATTCTTGGATTTACGGGCGTAGCAAGTTTAGCAAATAAATATAGAAAACAACTTACTGGTTATGATACACAAGCTGCTTATGAAGCAGCTCGACAGGAACGAATAGCAAATAAAAGATTAGATAACATTACAGATAGAATGCTTGATGGTAAAGATTATGCAAACTATGAAGATGCATTACTAGACAGTGGTGCAGGTGCTATAAAAATTGATGATACTATTTACTCAGGTCCTGATTATCAAGGTACTAATGAACGTGATGGTGGTCAAGATATTGGTCCAACAACAAGTTCTAGTGTAGGATATACGAGTAAAGATGCAGACAGAGAAAGCTATAGAGGTAGATTTTCTGAAGGAGGCATTGCAAGTTTATGGCAAAGATAGTTCAAACACTAACAAGAGCAAGCGCTGAGTACGAAGAAGATGTAGCTCACTCATTAGTTAGAGATTTAGATGCAGTATTAGAAAAATTAAACACAACATTTCAAGAAGAATTAAAACAAGAGATAGAAGCTAGAAGCTTCTTTTTAGATTAATGGCAGTAGTAAACCAATATAAATTTGTAGGTATAGATAACAGCACAAGCGGTGGAGCACTTACACCTTTAGGTTCTGGTATTCCTGCAGTCAATGAAACAATAGTTATTAAATCAATACTTGTTACATCAGCCGGAACACCGTCTGTAACTGTTACAAACAACAGTATTACAGCTATAAAATCAGCGGCTCTTACAGCCAATGTTACAACAGAATTACTAACCCAACCTTTAATAGTTGAAGGTGGTAAAGCTTTTACAGTGCAATCAAGCACTGCAGATTCGTTTGATGTAGCTATTAGCTATCTAAATATTAAGAAAGAGGTAACAACATAATGAAAGTATACAACGCAAAAATAGAAGAAACATATAGACACAAGAAAACAGGAGAGGTTTTTAAGGAAAGAAAAGACTGGGAAGTCAAAGGTTACAAGCCAGAGGAGATGGCTCAGGACGTAAAAGTTATTATGCCACCTCTTGATTTGTTCTCAAAAACAAAGTAAAGTAGCAAAACCATGGGAATAGAAGATATACAAATTTCAGAAGAATTAGAGACTAACGCACCATCTATAAAGTATAGAGGTAACGAAGGTCCTAAATCTCCACAAGAAATGCAACAAAAAACTGAGTATGATATGCAAGAATATATAATAGAATTTGAAAATGCATTTCCTGAAATGAAAGAATTACGAGGCACTGAAGAATACATGGATATGTTAAAAGATTATTTTAGAAGTCTAGCTGGCGGTCAACCATTACCAGAAGATCCAACAAAACCTATCAATCCTTTTCAACCAAAACCAATAGGACCATTACCAGATAAAAGACAGATGGCAGCGTATGGTGGTATCATGGGTCTAGATGGTAGAAAAAAATATGGACTAGGATCATGGTTTCAAGAAAA
>Ga0208919_1000533_pt1 | contig 25463 bp, 32 predicted proteins | sample 4_EtaG_FD_184076 | JGI IMG/M metagenome (GOLD analysis project Ga0208919, IMG submission 184076) | Marine viral communities from the Subarctic Pacific Ocean - 4_ETSP_OMZ_AT15127 metaG (SPAdes) (version 3) | ecosystem: Environmental > Aquatic > Marine > Oceanic | place: Pacific Ocean | collected...
TTTTTCCTTATTCCTTTTATAAAATCTTAAAAATGGTCGGGGCCAAATTAATGACCCCAACCTTAATCCAAATAAAAATATTTAGAGGTTTGCGTGTGCAACTCTACCTATTTTCGAACCTGCCACACCGACACCTTGACCGTCTCTTGGCGTAAACGAACTGCTTACATAATCAGTACCGTCTTTACCTTTCTTGAAGTTCGGGTCTTCTGGGTGATAAACGGTGAAATCATTAAAGTTAGTATAACTGTAAGTAATTTCTTCGTTTCCACCACCGGCGTCACCACCAGTAACACTGACAGAAGAAAGCTTGTTCTTCTTGCCAAGGTCAACAACCAAACCTTCTCTGAGATGCAATCGAATAGTCTCATGCTGCAGGTTTGCACCGTTGGACGTATCATAAACGCCCTCTTCCGTTGCAGAAATCAAGTCACCAGAAGTCGAGATAATTGTGATTTCGCAAGTAGCTTCCGTTGGGAAGTTTGCAAATCTGTGATAACGACCTCTACGACCCAATTCAAAGATATCTTCGCGGCCAAAGTCAGTAGAACAGCTAAAGCTTTGAACGTGACAATTAAAGTCACCATTGCTGTCTTTGTCATTTGTTCCGCTTGCGCTAATGCCAGGAATCTGGATGGGCAGGACAGTTCCAAATCCGGAAACTGAACCATTCGCATCTCGATTACCGTCGGCAGCAGCATTATTGCCAGGATATTCAAAGAGAACGTCCTCTCTTCGGTTCACACCACCAGAACCTTGGGTTAGCGACTTTGGTTCATCCAAAGAGCTAAGTAGGTCGGTTGCGTGCCAAATGGCCCTCTTGAAATTCGGAGTAGCCTCAAGGCTAAACCAAACTTTGTCTTGTCCAACCATGCTGACAGATTCAGTAGCATATCCATCAATTCCGACGTTGTAAGAAACAGAGCTTACAAAAACGCCAGACATCATGACATGAGATTCTGCATGCGTTGTACGCCCATCACCATGAACCGTCGCTTCGGTTTCAGCAGTAGCCGTATTAACTGCAATTTCATCACTGTCTTTATAGATAGCTAAACAAAAATCGCATTGTGCTTTGGAACGACCAATCAAAGTAGCTGCTGTTGCTTTTCCAGACGCATTGCTGGATGAGCCGTCGCCATTAACTGATGTTGCCAAAATATAAACTGGAGCATATCCGTCAAGAACTTTTTCTACATCTATAGAAACGTCGGGAATACCCTCAATGTTTTCATAGATAGCGAGTTGTCCAAGCTCAAAGGTTTGTTCCAGGTTAAAAGTAGTCGTGATGCCGACCGATTGAAGACCGTGAAGCTGGCGAAATTTACCAGCCGTTACGCCTCTCGCGTGGCCCCCAGCAGAGCCAACAGGCCCAACACCTGCCTTCTTTGCGGCATAAAATACTCTTTTATTTGCCATACTTTACTCTCCTGTAAATTTTATAGAATTCTATATTTAAACCGTGAGGCTTGAGCTAGTTACAGTAATATACACCAAAATCAAATATTGCCTATGTTTGTGCCTGCCTCTAGTATGGTCGAAAAAGTTCCCCTAATTGTACATCTGTGTAGCCAAGAATTTACAGGCTCCATATCCGTAGACGTCATTGACTCAAATCTGGTCTGTTTCCACCTAAAACCGCCATCCCCGCTAGGGAGTGTCAGTGCGGGGAAATTTTTAGCATTTTTGACAGGAGTGCCATTTCTGTCTATTTGAAGTGGGTATTTTTTGCTCTGCTTCATAAGTCCTCTATTGACTAAATATATTACTTTTTCATTTTGATTTAACAAAACGTCTCTGATGTTATTTTTTTCAAATTCGTTATCTGCAAAAACATGAAAAAGAACGTCATTATAAGCTATTCTTCCTCCACCAAGTTGGTATGGCTCAGACTTGGATGACTTGACAAGTTCTAGGGCTACAACAGGAAGCTGCAGCCTTCTTTGGCCCATTTGGTTTCTGGTTCCAGACGAAGCCATTAAATAGCTGCTTAGGTCTTCTATGTCATAAGAGTCATACATAAGCTCTTGAATAAATTTTTCAGAAGATAAGGTTATTCCGACAGTTCTGTGTGAAAAATTTGCTTCGACTCGTTTTGTTGTTGGTATTCCATAGTCAAAAACAACTCTTCCGTTTGGATAGTCTACAAAATGAGAATAAGTTGTGTCTCCAGAGCCGTAAAAAAATCCATCAATCCATATTCCGCTAACATGTATGGGTTTTGAGTCATTATATTTAAAGCCAGACTCCCAAACCCAATCGTTTCTAAAGCCTTCCCACACTTGTCCAATATCATAGCTTGGGTCGTCAGAGTTTCTGAGCCTTGCCCTTGAGTGACTGTCATCGTAAGAGCCAGAGATTGCTGGGTCTTTGGTTATATTTTGAAATGCCCCTATTTGAAGGAGGCCCCAGGAAAGGAAATCCTGAAGTCCTAAAAGCAGGTTGTTGCTTAGGTTTTCTTGGTGTATTGATGTTACACCCTTGAACGTGTTTGGGTTATTTAGAGCCATTCCTTCTATTCTCCTATTTTCCTACTAATCATTTTTATTATATACTTTTCTAAATCTGGCAAAATTTTATCTGTTGCTCTGGTAACAAAATTGTCCTGAGCGGTTCCAGCAAATTCTGGGGGAACCCTCCACCCCTTGCCTTTTATCATAATTTTATCACCAGTTCTAGATTTTGAGGGGAACTCTGCGCTAGACTCATGCTTTCTAACAATAACAGCGTCACCAAGTTCTGTAAGCCATTTAAACCAATCTATCTCTGTTCCTTTTTCTGTGGTGTACTTTCCATTTGCTCCAGTAATAGAGCTCAAGTCAAATGGAACTGCTGTAACTATAATGCTCATCGCAAGTTTTGTCCCTCTAATTTTGGGTTTTTCAAACTTTACTTTTGTAGCGTGTACAATAGCTGTAAAAATTTGACTTAACTGCTCGTCAGCGTCAACAATACCAAGCTCTGACCTTAATTGTCCAGCCACAATGCTTTGAGTTTCTTGAGAACCGGTTAACGCTTGGAAAAGCATGTTCGTTAAGCTGGCTTGAATGTCTCCTTCAACACGGGTAAGATTTTGAGACAAGTGCTTGCCGATTGTATCTAGAATTCTTCTTTCTATTTCTTTGGGAGGCGTAATAAGTTTTATTTTGGCTTTTATGGTGCTCATACTATCCTCCCCCAACTCTATTTAACATTTGAGCAAAATATCTGTCCTGAGATAAGCCCCAGGGAACTGCCTCTCCTGCCCTTTCGCATATCCATTTTCTGTATGGCTGAACATCTTTGTTCAATAGAATTTTATCGCATTTTTCTAGTTTTGGTAAATTATACATATACCCAATAATCATAACGGAAGAATCTGGATTTTCAACGGGAGAGGATATAATCCAGTCTTTTTGTGACCAATAAACTCTCAGCCTCATTTCTTCTCTTATTGCCCTGTTGCTTTTTCCTGTTCCTCCACACCAAGGACAAATCGTATGGTCTTTGAAAGGCACTGGTCCGCCGTCTTTGTATATATTAGAAGACCTTTTTTGTCTAGGGTTATATTTGCAGTTAGGGCAAACCGAGTTTTTGTTGACAGGATATATTAATTGGCACGGCTGTCCAGTCGGCCCCTCTATCAATGCGTCTGTTATATATTCGTGAGAAGATATGATTGAGCTTGGTATTGAAAATGTTGGCGTTACTCCATATGTTATTTCGGGCTTTACAAAATACTCTAAAGCCCCCATGTCATAGGCTCCGCCTTCTGGTTGTGGGCGGGAAACACCAATTATATCTGTTGTTATATCACCAATAGTTTTTCCAAAGTCTCTTGCAACAGAGTTTTTTTTCAGTTTATAGTTATAGTTTTCGGCATCCTGCCATATGTTTTTAGCTCTTTCATTAAGTTGATTATTAGTTCCACCAAAATCGTCTGCCGTTCCGTCACTGCTTATGTTGTAGTTAAAAGTTTTAGTTCCAGTGTGGAAAGCGAGTTGGTCGTAAGCGTATGTTATAGAATCGCCTCCGCTAGTTACGGCACCTATAATTATGTTATTCTCTACTATTAAGTTTAATGTGCAAGAAGCTACGTTTATAAACCTAAGTCCATAGCTATTTAAGCTTCCCTGGTTTCTGACATAAATCGTGTTATTATATACATAAATAGTTGTTACTCCGCTAGAGCCGTCGGCTCCATACAAATACAAGCCAACCGGCGTTGTGCTTACTGTTCCGTCAATAATAATTATGTTATTTGTTATATAATTAACGCTAGTTGTTCCAGAAGAAGACTGACCCATATAAACAGCATATTTGAATCTTCCATGTATATAGCAATTATCAATCCTTGCGTCTTTTGCATTGTTAGACGGCAGAAAGTCTATGGCTTTTTGAGAATTATCTGTACCGGATATGCGTATGCTATCTATTTGTAGGTAATCCATAGAGCTTTTTATTGGGATTGAAGCGCTTATGTATGCTCCGGAATATCTGTCTGCCCCATGCTTATTGCCTTCTGCGGCATATATTTTTGGATAGTTGTCAGCGGTTGGAGTTGCAGTCCAGCCAGAAAATTCAACAGCGCCTAAGTTTCCACCAGCATAGCATTCAGCCCATTGGTCAGCGCTAGCCTCTCCATCTACAGCGTCTTCCCACAAGGCGAGATTTGTGTAGTCGCCTCCTCCGGCAGGTTTAATTGTTTTTATTGTGGGCATGTTTTATCCATGGGTGTCTTGGTTTTGTTTTCTGGATTCAACAAATCTGTCGTTTAATTCGTCAACCTGTACTTGAGCATCAACAGTATCCGTATTATCTTTTTTCTGAAAATTAATTCCTCCAGCATTAACTGTGATTCCAGCTTGGGTTCTACGATTAGCGGTAATGATTTCATGTAAAACGTCATCTCCTGTAATCGCGGCTTCGTCTGCCGCTTCTTCTTCACCGCCGCCACCGCCGCCACCGCCGCCTTCTTCTCCAGAAGAGGTAAACGGAATAGTATCAGTTGCCATATAGGTATTGGGATAAAAGAAATTAGTTAATCCTGCCGCACCTGCTTGAAACTGATTTGGCGCATAAGTTGGGCTGCTAGTTTCATCTAAGTCATAAGTGTTCATAACGTCTCTGTACGCACCCGCCGCTGCAGCGGTGCTTCCAACGTAAGGTCCTCCCATAGGAAAATACGCTCGCATGTTTCCAGGACGAACAAAAAGAGGAGAAGCTCCGTTATAAAGACTTGTTCTTTCTCCAGCGGTAAGAACTGCATCCCAGGCCGCCCACTCAGCTATCTCTCCATCAAAGTAGTAGGCGCTTCCTGGACTTGAAGCAAATGCTTTTCCAATCTTAAAATCAAGACCAGAGGTGCTATGGTCAGAGCTTTTGTTTGAAGTGTGTGATTTTGCTGTGGAGTTATCTACATAAAGATTTCTTGAGCCATATTGAAAATCAGCAACAATATGATACCAAGTTATACTATTGGCAGCTATAACTGCGCTTGTACTTGTTTGATAAGAATTATGAAATCTAATGCGAAGTTTACCAGAAGATACAGAATAAACACCTAGCCTTCCTGCGCCATTAGAGCCGTCATACTGCTCCCAAATACCGCCGTTTTGCCTGCCATGTGGCTTAATCCAGCAGGATACAGTGAAACTATAGTCAGTTGCGCTGAACCCGCTAGAGTTTAATATACTTATATTGTCTTTGCCAATACAGTCATCTGTGCCGTCAAATATAATACTCATTACGTCTCCTCATATAAAGATATGGACGCAACGTAAACGTCTCCACTGACTCCATCTTCGCTAACATCTCTCATGACATTTAGTCTGACTATATCTCCCGCAGCCACACTGTCTTTTGCGGACATAGTAAATGTTAAAATGTCTGGGTGTCCGGCTGTTCCTGGAACGGTTTTAGTTTGGGCGGTTACGCTTACGTCAAAACCTTGGGCGGCCTCCATGTCTATAGAGTCTCCGTCGGTAATAGCTTCGACCCCAATAATCATTGCTAAGTCGCCAGATGTTGCGCTAGCAGTATAATAAGCTATATCGCATTTCAACGTTCCGCTGCCAGTGTATTCACTGGGCATAAGAAACATACCAGTTGAAGAGGCTTCGTCAACAGAATCATCAAAAGCAAGTCCAATTCTACCAAAAGGAGTCGTCCCATGATTAACATAACTTGGACCCGTAGTGGTAAATGATGGACCAAGCGCCGTAGATGGGAAATTTAATGTAAAGTTTCTAGCCATTATCCAATCCCCTTTGCTGTTCGAATTACTACTTGTGGGTCAGCGTCTAGCCACGCGTCAAGATTTAGCTCCATCGCAGAAACCTCATCTTCCGTAGTCGCGGCGTCAACATTGTCTTGTGCGGCGTAAAGTAAGTCTTGTCCTTGGTCAATCCAAGCGGCGAGCTGAGAGATATAAGTCACCCTTGCCGTAGTTCCGGCTGCGACTGCCAGTTGAAGAATGAGCAGAAGACTGAGCTTCTCGTCATCCGTATACTTGCTTCTAAGCGCTTCACCAAGGTCTTCTTTGAATTGGTCTTTTTTATCAGACTTAACTTGAGATAGCCACTCAGCGTCTGCAGAAGCTCTCTCAGTGGGATTTTTAATAATAATTGTATTCCCATACACTTTCCAGTGTCGTTTAGGAGAGTCAGGAATAGTTGGATTTATAAGCCATTCGTCAAGGTTATATTCTGGAGTATTTACACTCTCAATAACCTCAAGCGTTATTTTATTTACTACTGTTGCCATTTATGTACTCCAGCTTTTTAATGGTTCAACTGTTTGTGAAAGGTACTCTTGTATGTCTGTGGTTTGGTCTCTTCTAAGTGCTGTAGCTGCATGCAAAACAGGATTAGGGGTAAGTATATCCCTATGCTCCTTTATTCCTCTCTCATGTGGCTCTCTCTTATCTATGCCCCTCTCTTCGATATAAATAACTAAATCATCTGCGGCTAAAAAATTAGCCTCTACTTCTGGGTCAAAAACGTCGTCTGTCTCGCTTTGGGGTAAATTGTCAAAATCAAAATGAAGAACGCTTCTGTTTGTCATCGAAGTTTGGAAAATAAGCTCGCCTTCTGGAGAAATAGACTGAACACCATTATCGTCTTCAACAGGCTCTGTAACAATCTCGCAAAAAGGAAAGTCTACAGTTGGGTTGGGCTCGCCCCACTCTTTTTTCTTATTCAAGATGGCAAGAGCAAGAGCAGCGGATTGAAGCTCTACAACTGAAGCGTTATTTCCTGGCCAAGTTACAACTTGATGCACTTTTAACTCTTGGCTTCCCCACTTGCCTCCAGCAAGCCTACAAGTAATAACGTCGCCTCTTCTTTTGATGCCTTTTTCTCCTTGGCGTCTAACAGAAACCATAAGCTCTATTTCATTAGACATTATATCGGTCTCCATGAGTTTTGACAAACTTATTGTCTAATTCATCTATAGCGTTTTGAGACTCCGGAATCTCCTGCCCTCTTCTGCCGCTAAAGCTTATTCCTCCAGCATTCATTTTCATTCCAGCTTCAATTCTTCTGTTTGCAGGAATAATTTCTGTAATTACATCGCTACCGCTAAGTGCGTTTTCTCCAGCCATTATTCTTCAACCTCCAAAAATTTGCCATCAATAATTTCTATTGAAACCCCATCTAACTCAAGCTGTTTTTTTATTTTGTTCAACGCTTTTATTATTTCTTGGGTGTCTGTAATATTATCTTTGTCTGACATTCTTTTTTCTAGTAATTTTCTAGTCTCAGACTTGTTTGATTCAAACTCTTCTAATATTTGCTCTTCAGTTTTATTTTTTATTAATGATTCAAAACCATTTATCTCAACCGCAGCTCCATTTCCTATCACTTGGTTTTTAATGTTAATATCTTGAATAGCGTCTATATCCAAATACTTTCTAGACCTAGTTTTAGCAACATCAACTTTAGCTAAACGATATCCGGAAGTATTAATGAACTCGACCTCTTCCGACTCTGAATACGGCGTTATTCTTACAGGCGCAGAACCAGTGTTGGAATATTCTAGTCTCATTTCTGATTCTAGTTCCTCGTCAATCCAATCAACGGGCTGATGTACTCTAATTTCGAGAGCACCCCAATATGCGAACTCTTTAAGTTTAACACATATAACGTCGCCTCTTCTTTTCCCATCGTAAGACGACGAGTCTTTAGTTCTAATAAGCGCTTGTAACATTATTCATACCAAATGGTTACCCAGCCTCTGTTGTAGCTGGTTGAGTCAAAATCAGAAGAATCAAAGCTTCCGCTAGTTTTTCTAACAAGCACAACTTTTTTATTTGTAATTCCAGAAACAGCAATGGAAACATTTGTCATCTCTGCTGCGCCAGTGTTTGTTTTAGTGTCGTTATAGTATATTGTGTCTGCGTCATTTCTGATTACAATACCTACATCTCTAGTTCCCTTCCATGTGTCTGAATATTCTAGACCATGGTCTACTTTAACAGAACCGCTGGTATCCATATTCCAATCACCAATGTTGACCGTTGTTCTTCTAAGTCCGTAGTCGTCAAACTTTGTTTGAAGCTGACCAGAAGCCCTGGTTGCAAAATCAAGTTCTGCAACTTTTGAGTTAACATTTACGTCAATTCGTTGCGTGTCTCCAAATTTATTTAGGGAAACAATGCCGTCTCTGTTGTTGTATCCATCTCCTGTATTTATTTTTTCTATTGGCATAGTATTTTATCTCCAAATTAAATGCTTCGATAGCCGCCACCGCCGCTTCCGAAATAGTTTGTTCTGTGGGGGCCAATAATGGCCTCTCCCGCATTGCTGTTTCCAACTCTATACTCAAATTCAGCCTGTTGATATTTTTTGCACGCAGAATCCATCATCTCTTTTTTGGCAGAAACGAGTCCTCTAGGGTCAACAGAAGACGGTCCGTCTCTAACGACTATGCCTTTATTTGTAGCTACTCTAAATTCACCTTCAGCTAACAAACAAGCCGCTTTAAGTATGACAAGGTTCATGAATGAGCTGTCTTTAACGCTCGTTGGGTCAGGAGAAAGCCCAGAATTGGGTATGTCAACTGTATAGTCGCTGGGAAAATCTACAACCCCAAGAGTCAGGTGGGCTGATGTTACCAGAAGATTGCAAAGCCTCTCGTCAGTAAATTCTCTACTTGTTTCGTCGGCGTCATTAATAACATACCTTAAAAGGCTTGTCATTTCTTTTTTCCAAGAAGCAACGTTTTTACCGTAAGCCATATTATTTCTCCTGATATGTATAAATTGCTATTAGGCTATATATTTATACACCAAATCATAATAAAAAAGCTGACCCCAAAAATGGGGCCAGCCCTTTGTTTTACCGTAAAAGCTAGGCTTTTTACAGCGAGCCAAGAATAACGCGACGGTTATCCAAAACAGCAAAGCCATGCTCTGCAAAGCCATAAAAACCAGCTCTACGCTGACGGTGAAGATTATCATCTTCAAAGACCTGAACGTTCTCTCGTACCGGACGCACAAACGAATCGTTTGAGCTGAGGTCGAGGCCAACAACAAGCTCAACGTCAGAAGCCTGAAGGCTTCCGCTGAGTTCGCTCTTGTAGAAGTTCTGGTACTCTTGACCAACACCAAGCTCATCAATGTCATGGAGGTTGACCGAGAAGATGCGAGTTACAGAAGCAGCTCCGTCATCAGCCGTATAAATTTCACGGCGAGTAACCTCATCGACTTGGTCTACACCCCAGTTACGAATATCTTCGATAGCTTCGGGCGACACATAAAGGTCGGTGAGTTTACCACGGTTAATGCTGCTGGAGTTTCCTCCACCATTACGTCTCATAACGGTCTTCAAAAGCGAAACAAGTCGCTTCGTGAACTGACCGGCTGCGGCGTCAGCGTCGTAAACCAAAATATTTCGGTCAACGCCAGCGGCCAACAGCGTATGCCAAGCATCATCATTCGTCTTCTTGACAAAACTCGACTGAAGAACCTGAAGGGCTCTGCTCACGATATCCCAGCGGGCGTCGCGTGCATAGCGAAGGGTCCAGTCAATACTCGAGCCAATCTCGAAAGTCGGAATCATGACATAATCGCCTTCCACGTAACGCTCGGGAATTCGACCATGATTAGGAATGCTATAAGCAACAAAATCTTTTTCAGTGCCAGGAGCAAGAAAATCCAAAGGAAATTCAGGCGTAGCACCGGGCTCCAACGAAATAGTTTCGTAGATGTTGCCCGTAATATCTCCGCTCATAACGCCTTGACGCAGAGGCTCTTGAAGTGCAACAGCAAGCTGATGCGTAGCCTCGAGCGACTCGGCTCGATTTGCGGAACCGCTTTGCTTAAGCAGAGCAGTCATTTCAGGCGAGGGAGCGCTAATAACGTCTTTTTTACTCATAATATTAGTTCTCCTTATCTACTTGATTTATAGTTGGAATCTGCTTGTGGCAGATTGATGGAAACCTTGGCGTAGCCGTCTTCATCCTTGAGGCTATCAAACTGACCAATAGCCATACCACCAGTTCGATTCTGACGATTGAACTGAGGAGACTTATTCGTGTTAGTAAGATATCCACTAGGACCAACGTAGGCCACATCGCCCTTTGCGATGGTAGCGCCTGGGTCAATTAAGTTAGTCACAACCCAGCCCTTTTTGAGCAAGGTTACTTTACCGCCTTTTTGCATCTCATTCTTGTGGAAGTTGATGTGCTGACGGGTTTGGTCAATATTGACCATATCGTTTAGCAACAAGCCAATTGGTACTAGACCAGACTGCGCAGCCGCATAAGTAACCAATGCGGCAGATTGGTCGAGCGCCGCACCGGAACCAGCCGTGCTAAGAGTCACGACACCACCTCGCTCTGCAACTTCATTTAAGAAGAAGTCGATGGTAGTCTCGAACTCATATCGGTCGCCTTTAAGTGCCATATTTATTCTCCTTTACGACTCTTTGTTATCGTTGCCTAAAACCTCATTAAAATACGTGTTGAGGCTAGCCACAACCGCATCACTCTCATCTTCGCTTTGTGCGGCAAGCGCGGGGGCTTCTTCAGCCTCAGCATTTTGCAGCGCCTCAGCAACTTCAGCATCTTCGGTAGCTTCAGCTTCGGCTTCCTCAGAAGTTTCTGCTTTTTCAGCATACTTCTTCTTCATTCCGCCACCAGCTTTAGCGTCTTTCTCTTCGTCCTTTTTGCCATTCTTCTTCTTCTTCTCATCGTCCTCGTCTTTATGACCGGGCCAATGAGGAGCTTCAGTAAGCTTCACGACGAGGGTATCAAACTGTTCGTCGGAAAGACCGGCGAAAGTTTCAACCAAAGATTCTGCTTCAGCCTTATCAACACCCTTGTCAACAAGAGCGCTAACACGGCTAGTCTTGAGGTTTTCGGCCTCAATGGCGTTAAGTTTTTCTTGCAATTCAGCAATAGTCTTATCGCCTTCAGCTTTAGCTGTCTCCAGCTCTTCGGCACTCTTAATAGAGGCTTCAGAAGCTTCGTTAGCAGCGTCAAGCTTTGATTTAAGTTCAGTAATTTCCGCGTCTTTGTCAGCGCAAGCCTTCTCAAACGTAAAAATCTGAGCCTGAATCTTCTCTTCATCCAACTCCTTAAGTCTGGCTTCAAGCGATTCCACTTGTGCCTGCAAAGAGCGGACCTGCTCATTGTTATCTGACATTGAGCTTTCTCCTTTGCTACTACTAGTTACTAGTAAATTAATTTTAGGTGCAGAATTAGCTACACCTTGAAAAATCACATTATCTTCTTGCTTAAAAATAATTGACTCTGGGTTTCCTGGATTTTCAACTAAACCTTTTCCACTGAAGGTTAGGTTCCTCATTATTCTTCCAACACGAGCTCCTTCAAATTCTCCAGCCCCACCATATGCACGTAGATGCTTGCTTAAAAAAGCAGTATCTTCGTTTCGTGAGACAACTGATTGTTCGCCTTGGGCGGACATTAATGCATAGTCGAAATCAGAAAACAGCGCCTCCATTGAGACAAACCACTTTCCTGTAGAAATTTCTTCCAAAAGAGCTTTCGTTTCTTCTGTTAGATTTTTATCTCTACTGGATATGTGCTTGTATATAACAGCACTAGTCAAAACGTGGAATTTTTGTGGTAGTGAATCAACTTCGGAATCATTTTTAACTAGCTCATAGTTTTCGTCAACGACAGCGTTACCAGTTATATGTCCAATTATATTGTTAGGGTCATGACCTTTGTTGAAGGGTTTATCTTCAGCAGTATTTCTTGCAGACCACATCTCGTAAGAATCAAAAACATCGTCGTTTCTGTTCCATCCGGTTGTGGCTAAAATAGCATAAATGTATTGTAGGTCAAACTGCTCTGTGTTGAGAGCGAGGCTTTGTTGTAAAGAACTCTTATCTTTAACCCTAACCTCTTCTTTTACGCGTTCGCAAATTTTGTCATTCGTAATTATTGGGCAAAACGAAGCTATAGAACGGTTCTCTTCAGCCTGAATGGCGTCATATAGACCGGCTTCTGCTTCAGCCTTAAATACTGGAATTTCTCTATACATATAAAAATTACTCCCGCTTAAAGTGTCTCATAGCTATACACCATATTTTAAAATTGCCTACGATTTGCCGCATAGACAATATGTTGCTGCCTGGATATTTCTCAGCTCTTCTATGGTAGGTTCACGGTTTACGTTTCTCATATGAGACGATATTAAGCTTGAGTAACAATTCTTGAAAACAACAGGTATTTTGGGGTTAGAGCTAAGTATTGAAGATACTGTTTTTTCGTTTATTATTGAATTTTTTGGTATGTTTGAAAGTATTCTGAATTTCGTATACTCGACTTCCATGCACTCTGCGTGGGAAAGACTTCTCATATTTTTCTTATTATAGTGTTTGAGTATGGGCTTGGATATGATGTTAGAAATAGATTGCTGGGCCTGCTTGCTCCAAGCCATGTCGTTTAGAAATATCCCTATGTCGTCTGCAATTTGCGCAGATGTTCTAGGTTTAAATTGCCTATCTCTGTTTACGGAGGGGTCGTCTTTTGTGTTTGTTGGCCTTCCTTCTCCTGGCTTCCCTTTTTCTTCAGAGTCTTTAGGACCCTCTATCATTAAGGGTTTTTTATTTTCTAACTGTTTGTCGAATGGGGTCTCGGCTTCAGAGTCATCCATTTGAATGCCAGCCTGTTCAGGGGTAATATAACCTCTAGCCAACGCAACCTTAACCAAGTCATGAATTTTATCTTTGGAGTATGGCCCTTCTTTGTCCGGTCTTTTGCCAGACGTTCTTTCTTTCTGCTCTCTTTTCTTTCTTGAGGCTTCAAGCTCTGGTATTCCACCAAACATCTGAACAACCATTTCTTCGCTAATTAGATTTCTGTCATAAAGCTGAATAAGCAAAGCTTTTTCCGCCGCTTCGTCTTTTAAAATCATGTGGTCAAAAACAATCGAAGGGGCTTTATTCCATCCCATGGCTTGTGTTAACAGGTCTACTTCTTGCTGCCAAAACTTAGTTACTTGCTGTCGTCCGTATTCAAGTCTTTGCACCAGAGTCTGAAGAGAAACAAAGTTATTGGTTGCGCCTGAAGTTCTGGCTGAACCTGTGAGTGTGGGAGGCACTCCTAGTCCGCTGTGTATACTGTCCAGTATTGGCTCGTATTTTGTTCCGCCTAAAAAGTTATGGACTGAGGTTGTAACTTCTTCAAAACTTAGTTCTGGGCCCCATATTAAGTCAAACGCGCCTCCTCCTGGATTGCTTAATAATATGTCTGCCAATTTTTGTATCGCGGCGTCTGTCGGAAGTATTCCTTTATCTAAGTCTCCAAGCCTCCAAACACGTATTTGCGATATTGCCCCGTCTAAAGCAGCTAGGTCTGCGAGTTTCATTTTTTCCAACAGTCTGAGGTCATCCAGTATACACTCTAGCATTGGAGACGCCCAAGTATCCCAATCGTCTTTTTTATAACTGTAGGCAGAAATTTTATTATTGTCTAAAGGAAGTAGGTTGACTCCTTTTTTTACTGCGTCTACCAGCTCTTTGGGAAGTTTATCAATTAAAGCTTTTTCCATTTCATTTTTCGGAGAATTAATTTTGCTTCTAAGCGTTCCGGTGATTTTTAAACCAAACGCAACGTCTCCTGCAAACTGAGCTAACTCTCCTCCGGCGACTTCAAGAGTAAGAGGATTCAAGAAAGTGTAACCGCAAGGTATAACTCTTTTTTTAGTCTTTAGACCCTCCTTCATTTCGTGTGTTGGCTCTAGAACATTCCCTTGCTCGGCTACAGACATTTTTTTTTCTTCTTTCAAAGAAATTTTACACATATGCCGTTGAGAAACAACAGTACCAATTCTGTACAGATAATTTAGAAATCTTTCTGTTATTTCTTCGCCATTAATTTTATGGGTAAACCATCTGTTGCAAAATCTTTCTATTTTTTTATTTTCGTGTACTAATTTTACTCCTTGAGAACCAAAATCAGACATTAAATCAATTACATTTCTTACGATGCCCACTCTCTTGTAAGCTTTGTCGCACCTTGACATGTTTGCTTTTGTTTGAGCTTGCCTTGCTCCGCTAGGACGAAAAGAGTCATAATCGTCTCTGGTAAACTCATTTCTTACTGAGATATTCGTACTTATATCTTCGTACTTATCTCTGGCACCACCAGCCGCATGAGCGCTATGGTGTGAAACCGCTTGATAGCTTTCTAGGGCTTTTGAATTCTGTAGAGCGTTTGCCGCCTCTTCTGAATTTTCCGGATTGAAGGTAACAAAAGCAATGCCTTTTTGGTCATTAGATTCGCCTATTACGTTTGTTTTAAGCGGTGTTTTTCTTTGTGCCATTTTTGTTTCCGTGTATTAGTATTATGAATTGATTGATAATGCCAATGTAAATATTTACACCATTATCTACGTCTTACCCCAATACCATAAACCCCATTCATTTTTTTAACTAAGTGGTCTGGTCCGGTGTAAAGTTGCCCCCCTCGTTTTTCTTTATTTTGTTGCGCATAACCGCCTGTAAATTTATGTTCTTGACCCTCAAGCTGGTTAGATAATGTGTGGCACACTTCGTTCGCCATCAAAAGTGCTGAGTACCTGTCTTTTCTGAGCCTGCCCTTTTTTCCTCCAGCCTCAACAGTCTGTGGCGTATCCCATTTGTCTCGTCCGCTAGAGGTTTGACTGTGTTCTATTGTAGCTAACTCGTCCTTTAAAGACTCTATTTCCATTACGCAATCCTCTAGGGTGTCGTAATGTCTTTCCGATAATTTGTCGTCTGTTATTGCTTCTGATAGCAGAACGGTATCAAATTTAGGGAATAATAAACTTTGAGTTTCGAGGTCTTTTCTTAGATTGTGGTTTGCTTTAAATGTAAACTCGGATTTTGCAAATTGAATCATATGAAGTATATGCAAACCAGCTTCGCCGTCTGTTGGTTTATCTTTTGACTCCCAATAAAAAGGGTCTTTGTCGTCATGTTTTACATAGGGCCATACTGGTTTTTCTCCATCTCTAAGTGTGTTTTTATCGTGTAGAGCTTCCATTATTGCTATTCCGCCGCCCTGAGCATCGATGGCTATATTATTTGTTGGGAATATTTTCATAAGGTCTAATATTTTTCTGGCGCAATAAGTATAAAAACTTTCTAGGTTTGACTCTTTCTTTGTTTTTATCCTCTCTCTCATAACTTGTCTGCTGCAAGTCCATACATAAACAACTCTGCTGTGGTCGTCGTTTTTTTCTAAAACAACTATAGAAAAATTATCGTTTTCAGAAGCTGGGTCAATTCCGTAGACATATTTTTTATTAGGATTTCCAACAATCATAGAATCAAAAGAAACCTCTTCTCCAGAGGTAGAGGTTACAGGATTGTTAGTAACGCATCTTTCAACCAAACTTCTTCTAAAAAATCCCTCCGAGTCTTTTGCAAAACAGGCCTCGTACTCCATGTCATATCTAGAAGAATGCAACATAGCTTTAGCTTGTGCTAGCTGCGACTTATCCATAAATCCTTCCGGCAACAAACCTTCAGGTATTCTCATTACAGAGTATTGCGTCCAATCAAAACCGTCTGGTATCTGGCCCTTAAATACGTGTTCCTCTAAATACTTTTCATCTCCTTTACTACGCACAATCTCCCTTTGTCTTACAAAATATTCATAAAAATGATTAAAGGCGTAGTAAGCTGTTCCAGCTATAATTGTTTGGTTTCCAAATCCAAGCTCTCCTTCAATTTCTTGAGCCTCTTGATACATGCCAAGTTCTTTAAGTTTTTGTATCTGAGCGTATTCTTTGACCTTATCTGCGGGGTTTGCGGAGACCGCACCAAAACCTTTAATAACGACTTCGAATATTTCTTGAGGAATAGATGCGAATTCGTCAGCAATAATATAGTTCGCACGTAGACCACGGATTTTAGAGCCGTCGCCAAGAGGAATTGCTATGATTTCACTTTTGCCAACATAAAAAGTGCATCTATCAATATCTCGTTTTGGCCCTTGACCTTTCGATGCCCCAACCATATTTGCAAAAACTGGAGAGTTCTTGTAAAATGTTTCCATGTACTCAAATAGAAGCTTAGACTGTCTAAAGGCTGCGCCAATGACGATAATTTTGCATCCCTGCATAAAGAAAGCTCTAAGTAAAGAATACAATGCTAGAATCCATGTTTTACCAGCTCCACGAGTTGCAATAAGCATTGGAAATTTTCTGGTCCAAAGTTCTTGGAGTATGCATAGCTGAAATGGTAATAGGTCTACATTTAAAAGGTATTTGCATGTAAACCAGAAGTTTTCTGGCTTAGACATGAAGTCTAAGAATTCCATTACAGGATTATCGTAGTCTTTGCTCTTTGATATTAATTCATTGCCTACATTGATTTTTTCTATATCACCTATATTGAGGTGAGCGTGCCTGAGTAGGCTTTCAATGTGGTCTTTGTTATTTTTTTGAGTCATGTTTAGACTGAGACTCCATGAATCTTTTGAAGATGCTTGAACAAACTTCTTTTGCGTATTTTCCACAAAAAATGAATGGAACGTCGTATTTCTTTTGTAGCTCTAGTATTCTCTTTAAAAAAAACGGACCTCTTACTTTCATGTATTTTCTTTTGTACGCCGGTATTTTGCTTCCTTTTGGAAACTCTACGACATCTTTCATTTCAAACTCTAGTAAAACGTATCTCCATGGAAAGTCAAGCATTCTCTCAAGCTCCCTTTCGAATCTTGGCTGTGTTATGTTTGTGGCTAATTCTGACACGTTTCCTTTTCTTTCTATGCATATGTGATTTTCATACCCATACAAAGTATAGTCTCCAGTCTTTATTGTCTGTTCTTCTGTGCCAGCGCAATAACCAGACTGAGTAAATTCCCATCCGTCTTTTTCTCTAGTGTCTCTGTATACTAGATAAGGGTCGTATTTTTCTTTGGACATGATTTGCTTATGTCGTGCTCTACCATTCTTTTAACCATTTCATTGAAGGGTGTTTCTACGGTCCATCCAATCTCATTCTTTGCTTTGTTGGCGTCTCCGTGTAAAAACTCTACCTCCGCAGGCCTATAAAATTTAGGGTCAACAACAACTAGGTTTTCCCATTCTTTTATGCCTATAAAGTCAAAAGCTATTCTAACAAAATCCCTAACGGTTCTGCTAGTTCCGGTAGCTATAACATAATCCTCTGCTTGTTCTTGTTGTAACATCATCCACATCGCCTTGACATAATCTGGAGCATAACCCCAATCTCTGGCCGCGTCCAAATTTCCTAGCCGCAGTTTTGGAAAACTTTCCTCTGGATTCATTACAGAAAGTATATTGTCTGGGTCAGAAACTGCGTCGAATGGTTTGTTTTCACCGGTCATCCAGCTTCTAAATTCAGCCACCCATTTCGTAATCTTTCTGCTTACAAACTTCTCGCCTCGTCTTTCACTCTCATGATTAAACAAAATACCGCTACAAGCGTACATACCATATGCTTCTCTGTATATTCTAACCTTATGGTGGGACGCAAGCTTTGCTATAGCGTATGGAGATTGCGGTTCAAAGGGAGTCGTTTCTCTTTGATACCCGTCAGGGTCAACAGAGCTTCCAAACATTTCAGACGTACTAGCTTGATAAAATTTAGCATTAAAAGAATGCCTTCTAACTGATTCAATAATGTTCAACGGACCTTCTGCATCAACCCTCCATGTATGCAGCGGTTCGTTAAAAGACGTAGCTACATGAGACTGAGCCGCAAGGTTATAAACTTCGTCTGGCTGAAAGTCGTTAATAATCGAAGACACACTGATGAAATCAGTTACGTCTCCTTCGATTAGAGTAAAGTCTTTATTCTCTACTAGGTGCTTTAATCTTTCTGTGTTGTTTGTGCTTGCCCTGCGATTAACCCCAAGAACCTTGTATCCTTTTTCTAAAAGAAGTTCAGACAGATAAGAGCCGTCTTGTCCTGTAACCCCAAATATAATAGCTTTCATTTAGTCCATATCCTTATGTAGTTCGATTTCTTCACCGTATATTTCATGTATGAGTTTTAAGTCTTCTTCGTCATAATAATCAAAATAATTAAAATTTTCGCTTGTGTTTTGCATTAAAATAGAGAGTGAGTTTGTAGGATTTCTAGGGTCTTGATTGTCTTTCATAAATCCTGGAGGTCCGATAGTCTTTTTGAACTTATCCCACTCTTTGTTAATTTTGTCAAAATTTAAAATTTTACAAGATGCTTCCGCCCCATCTATTGTTTTAGTCCACCAGTCAAGTTTTTCAATGCTGTGTACGTCAAGGATTATCTTTTCATTTTCATCATAAACCTTATTATCTTTAATATTGGTAAAATCTTCATTGAAATATTTTTTTATGTTTTTCAAATAAGTTTTAAAATCTGTTGGTAGTATATCTTTGTTGGAAATCGACTGTTGATGAAGACTATAGTGGGTGCTTGCTATTCTTTCTATCGGGTTTCTTAGTACGAAGAATATAGTATACTTTTTTGCTTCCCACGATGAAATTTGCATTTCTCTTAAATTTTGAAAAATAGGAAAAGAATACTTTTCATAGTGATACTCAAATCCTCTATACCCTTTCTTTGCAAATTTTTGCCAAGACCTGAAATACAATTTTAGCAAAACCTGTTGTATGCTAGCTCCCGCTGCTCTGGGTATGTGTAAGAAAATTAAATCAAGCTCTTTACTAATCATTTTCTTCTTGCTCCCCTTCAAGCTCTGCTTCTGGCGTAAGCCATACTTTATCAACCTCACCATCAGCAAAAACCATCTCCTGCTTCATTTGCCCCTGTTTCGTTTTTGCTGCCTCATACACTAATCCGGTCATTCTTCCCTCAGTTTCACGCATCTTCTGCTCATCAAGAAGCTTAATAAGTGCAAATATATTCTTACCTGATTCTTCCACAGTTTTAAGCCGCTCATTTCTCGTTGCCTTGAGGTCTTTGAATTTTCCGTCTTTTGTTTTCTTAATTTCATTTATCTCTTTTGTGTAAGCCTCGGATGTCCCTCGAAGCTGGACTATCGTACGCAAAGCATTGGTCATGAAGTCGGTGTCACGGTCATCCATGTCCTTCTCCCTCTCTTCTGCTAGAAGCTTCTCGTTCTCTCTTATTTCCTCTAATATGTTCTTTTTCTGCTCCAAAGCTCGATGCAGCAATATGTCTTCAATTATAACATCCTTCATCATTATCTCGTCAGTCGCAGTAACGCCCTGATGAAAGAATTGGGAATAGAGAGAAGCCCAACTGTTTTCAAACGTTTCTATTTCGTCATTTAACAAGCTTTTTTTAACGGTTGACCAGAAATGCTTTGAATGAAGCTGGGATATGTATGTTTGCAGCTCTATATTAGCGTTCTCTTGAGGCGCAACGCTTCTTCTTTGCGTAATTGCTTCAACGCTTCTGTCGAGCTTTACCGCTATTTGAGAGTCTGTCATGCTTGACAAATTGGCGTCTATGTAAGCTATTTCTTCTTTGCTAAGTCGACCAGTCTTCATCTTCCACCATTTTTTTGCTGTAGTGTTCTGCGATGATAATTTTTATTTGTTGTATTAACTTTTCTCGCCTTGCCTTCGGAACGCTAACGCCCTCCATAAATCTTCTGTAGTCAGAGCGGATTGACGCAGGGACATGTTCATTTAAAATCTCTATTACATCAGATGACAGTATATTCATTTCTATATCAAAAGTAAAAGATGCGTCAACCGTATGAATTTCGGTAACGTCAAATGGCTCCATCAAGCTTTTTTTAGCAACGTTCCTTTTGACCCAGTTTGAGTATTTTTTACAATCCAATCTATTGGCAGAATCATTTTTACACAACTTACACTCGCATATGGGGGGCTCTAGCCTTGTTAGTTGTTTTCTCCGCATATTTAAAAAACGCCATCTAACGTGAGTCTTGAGGAAGGTCAGTAATGCATCTCCGACCTCCTCTTGGCAAGACTTGTCAAAATTAAAAGAGTCAAGGGCTTCCAAACAAAAGATGGTGCCTTCTTGCTTCATATCCTCTGTATCAAAGTATCCAAATTTAAAGCTAGGCGCAAGGTACACAACCGTCTTTTGTATAATCTGAAGAACCTCCTGCTCTGTCAGACCTTTTGGCACTTTCATACGCTTAGTCTTTTTTATCTTCAATAGTATTTGCCTTAATTATCTCCTCGGCCTCACTTTTCTCAGGGTCGGGAACGTCAAGCTCGTCATCAGTTTTTTTCTTGCTTTCTTCCGCCTCTGTAGTGTATAATAATGAAGGGGTAAGTTTTCCATCGTCAGTGGAATTAATTTTGCCATCTTGGTTGAGACGTAAGTTAAAGTTCAAATTCATGCTATTTCTCCGAAGAATAAAAGTGGACATTATATTATACCCTAAAAAATGAAAAAAAGTCAATAAGTGAGGAAAATTATGAATAAGGTTTGGAGTGAAGCGGAAAAGCAGTTTATCAGAGATTCAGCGGGAAAGTTGACAGATGAGGCTGGAGCGATAGAATTAAGTAAGGTTTGTGGAAGAATCATCACTGTTAATGCTTGGAGAAAGCAGAGACAGAAGATGGGTATAAAAAAGAACCCTGGTAGAGGAATTTGTTCCGTAAAGAAAGAGGAAGACGTATGCGAAGGTTCACCATAGAGGTAATTATATTCACACTGATATCTATGTTATGTTTCAGTGCATTTGGTCAGGATTGGCAAGATGAGGAACATGTGTGGAATGAGGAAAAGGGAGAGTGGGAAGTAAAGAATAAGGCCGGTGGTAGAATCACTAACACTGATACTCAAATACAGTCAAATATAACATCTAGACCTTTTGAGGGGCAGCCTTGGGAAAAATACCTGTCTAAGAACGTAAAGTATGGTAGAAGGGCTCCTACCGAATGGGAACTTAATGAGGCTCAAAGAAAGCTGTGGGCAAATCAAGTTATAAAGCAAAGAGGGGCTCAGAAGGCTCAAGAAAGGCGAAACATTATAGCTCATAGAAGAGCCACAGGCTGGTATGCAGACAGAAGAAATGCGGGCCTTCAGCAAGGAGCCGGTGCGTATAATATGCACATGCAAACATTGAATAATGTAAATTATGGCTCGTATCAGCACAATGATGGGTGCGCCCCCAGAAGAGGGGCTCAGTACGCTATACCCAGAATGCCTACTTACAATAATTATCCAAAGCGTCCATCATATCAGGTACGAACATATACTAAGATGACATATACTAATCAGTATGTTGGCGATACCAAAGTAAGAGACAACGCTTACCCTAATTCAAATAGATAATTGGTGTATAAATAGTATCATGCCAATACCAAAAAGAGAAAAGGGCGAAGAAGCCCAAAAGTTCATGGGTCGATGTATGACCTCTGAAACAATGCAACAAGAGTACCCCGAACAGAAGCAGCGGGTTGCTGTGTGTACGGCTCAATCTAGAGCTGCTGCAGATAAACTTAATTTTGCAGAAATGTTCGGCGATGAGTTTGTGTACGCCGAATACGAAAAAGACTGTGAATGTGGAGAAGTAGAAGAACTCACCGAATCTAACTTCGTTGTTCCAGAAGAATCAGACTATGAGGATTTTGGAGAAGAGGTTGAGGAGGTTTCCGCAGACGGTCTTTGGGATAACATCCGTAAGAAGAAAGAGCGAGAGGGTAAGAATTATAAGCCCGCAAAGAAGGGCGATAAAGACCGACCAGACCCCAAAGCTTGGAAGAAAGCTCAACAAGCAAAAGGAGAGTCCGTCGATTTGCTTGTAAAGCCCGGCGAGGATTACGTGATAAAACAAGACGTAAAAGAATACCTCAGAGGTTTGCTTATAGCCATCAACGAAGACAGTAGTTATGAAATTGCTTACTGGTATGATAAATTAGAGCCATATCCAATAGAGGTGATAATTGACGGTAAATCAATAGCAAAAGACGCAAAAACGATTAAATTAAACTTTCATCCTGAGATAGATAAGGCAGATGCTTTGCAGAAGGATGAATTAGTGCGATATGAACTAAATTTCGCAGCAAAATATCAGGGTAGAACCGTCAAGCTAAATAAGCCGTTCAGAACTCCTGGCGGGCCAAAGAAGCGTTCGGTTTATGTAAAGAATCAAAAGGGTAACGTCGTAAAGGTTAATTTTGGCGACCCTAACATGAAGATTAAAAAAAGCGACCCTGCACGGAGAAGGAATTTTAGAGCGAGACACAATTGTGATAACCCAGGACCTAAATGGAAGGCACGATATTGGTCGTGTAAAGCATGGTAAAATATGAATAAGATTATTTTGTTTTTAGTGGTATTTTTTATTGCTTCTATTGCTTCGGCTCAAGGAGTAAATTTGCGTCAGCAAAAGCAGATTGATGCGTATTACAAAAGCGTTTTGCCAGGATATGTCGGAGGTCCTACCTTTGCGGTTCCTGGTTATGGTGGAAAATTCACTGGAGACATGCGGGTGAGCCGAGTTGGGCCAGCCGTGACTATTAATCGTTATCCTAGAAGAAGAAGGGTATATTATCGACCCCAGGTTATGCAGCAACCCAACCCGTATTGGTTTGGAACTCCTGGGTATTTTGTTCCGTTTAGATAAATTTATCATGAGGGGGGGAGATGAATTTAAATATACGATGGACACCAGCACCGTCTGGTGACAGTCGCTTTGTAAGAAAAATGCAAATAAATGTAAGCGAAAGCGGCATTATTAAGCCTGGCTCTTACGAGATTGAAACAAAAGGTAATGTTATATACTGGGATTTAAGAGATAATAAATGAAAAAATTATATGGATTGCATATTGGTATAGTTTTAGCAATAATAATTGCGCTAATTAGCCTGATAATGCTTTGGGCTCCGCCAGCAGATGCGGCCGACAGAAGAAGTAATCCGTATAAATCAGAAGAAATATATAAGAGAAGGCAAAGAATACAACAAAAAGGAAACATTAATAACTTTTACCAGCGGCCTGTAAGGGTTGAGTGGGCTCTAATAAACGGGCGTGCTAGAATGGTTATTTTTTTTAACAGAAACAGGGGTTAGGTAAATGGCGTCTACAGTATCCGCTTCTACGTTGACCGTAACTGTAACAGAGCAGATTACATTAAACAACGCTTCTTATAATCAGAATGTAGTAAAGACAATAAGCGGAATTAGAAACTATTCAAAAAGAGTGTACACTGTCGCTGGCAGTGGTATTAATAAATCTCACGCTATAGCTGAATTTGTGCCTCTCGAAAGCGGGCAGAAGTATTCGATAGAAGACCTGCGATATTTCAGGCTTACAAATTTAGATGACAGAAATAATATAACTATAGCTCTTTCTTCGGCTAGCTCGGCGGCTGGAATAGAATGCACGCCCAAGTCTTCTGTGGTTTTGTTTGACAAGAGGGTTGGTTCGTCTTCCAGTAAGTCGCCTATAGCTACAACGAAAAGTCTAGATACAGTTTATGTTGTAAACCCACAGATAAGTGGAGTGGATGTAGAGGTCGTAGTTGCAACTAAGTAGGATTTTTAGATAGGGACATTTGGAAGCTTATATAATGTCTCCTGAAGAAATTTCGGCAAAATACCATAACCTATGTTACGCCGTTTTAACAATCTGTGATTGTATAGAAGCCTGTTCTGTTAAAAAGGTGGTGGAAGAGAAGTATCTTCCTCTTCTGGATGAATATCACAAAAAGCTGTTAGAAATTAAAGAAGAGCTTGCCAAAGAGATGTCTAAGAAAAATGAGCAAAAGGAGAGGTGGGCTAAAAGGATACAGAAGCTTTCTGTAGATGCAGCGTGCGACGAAACTATTTCTGAAGAACTACGCGAGAGGATTATAGGGCGGTTAAAAGAGCTAGCAGAAGGTGTTAGGACACATGAAGATTCATAAATTTCTTTTAATGGTTGTTGTGCTGTTTCACTCTATTATAATATTCTTTAACATTGCGGCCTTTCTCATAGCGCCGCTTGAAACCCCCTGGTACGTTTGGATTCCTCTATGTACTGTAATAGCTAGGATAATATATGGTGCAGGAACATGCCCCTTGACTGTTCTAGAGAACAGGATTAGGGCAAAGCTGGGTATGCCAAGCATAAGAGGTTTTGTCTATCATTACTTCTATCCACACTTTCTTAAATAAAAGTTGTCGTTTCGTTTCTAGGGATGCTTGCTTTTTTTGTACCACCTGGGCTTTTCTGCGCATCAACATGCAATTGTTTTCTTTACAATAAACACCCCCTCCGTATGCTTATCGCATAATGTGCTTCAACCGGTTCGAAGGTATTATCCTAAACCCTTATACGGTAATGACTTACGGCAACGCAACCCGCCCCTGCGTGACGTAACCTCTTTGGTAATAAGCACTTACAACTATTATGACTTTTTTTCTGTTTTTTCTTTAGAATGGGGTTGATTTTTGCCGATAATTATATTAGAATGATAAACATGACAAACAACAACAATACTCAAGAGGATACAAAAATTATGTTTCAAGTAATTCAAACAGTGGTACGTGGTGGGGAATGGCAGCAGGATATCGTAGCGGAGTTTGCTACGGAAGGTGAAGCGGTAGCCTTCGCCAAGCGTTGCCATAATGGCAATCCTACCACTAGGGTTATTAAAAAATAATTTCAGAATTATTCAAGATTACCCTTGACAATAGCCGATAAATATATTATAATCGCAAACATGACAAACAACAATAAACAATGTTTTAAGAGGTTACAAATGAATAAGCGAAGTAAGTTAATGCGTGTTGTGGTTTTCTTTGGTGCGTTGGCTCAGGTGTTCATCGGTACGATGGCAATGAGCTTGCCCATCTGGTCAACTATCCTGCTGTGCAAGATGGCTTCACAACAATAGGGTGTAACCCGCAAGCCTAGCCCAAGATGCTAGCATAGGTGGCCCGCCTATTCAAGAATGGGCAATTGATACAACCCCTTACGCTGTAAGCACTTAGGGCGGCTCGGCCCCGCCCGGCTCGACGTAACTCTATACTACATAAGGGGTTATAACTATTTTATTTATTTTGGATTATTTTGGCCTTATTTGCTCAAGTGGGCTTGTAATTCCCAAACCATTCGATT
>Ga0208919_1000534_pt1 | contig 25452 bp, 34 predicted proteins | sample 4_EtaG_FD_184076 | JGI IMG/M metagenome (GOLD analysis project Ga0208919, IMG submission 184076) | Marine viral communities from the Subarctic Pacific Ocean - 4_ETSP_OMZ_AT15127 metaG (SPAdes) (version 3) | ecosystem: Environmental > Aquatic > Marine > Oceanic | place: Pacific Ocean | collected...
TTCAGTAGCAGCCGGTGGTGTTTCTATGCCACCTGATGCAGTTCATGATAAAAAGAAAAAGCTACGAACCCGTGAGGGAAAGGTAATTGATGGTAGGACAAAATCATATAGAGAACACCGCAAAAAACTAGAGGCCGCACGGTTGCGTAGATTAGAAAGTAAGAAGAAAAGTACCTATGTAGAAAGTGTAGTTTCTAAAATGGAAGAGTTCTCTACAGATGAAAAGATTTAAGAATACTGTCAGTGCGCCTAAAAAATCACAACGATCTGATGACCTTCAAGTATTACGAGAAGCAGGGTTATTGGAAGAAGATAGCGTAGCGCTATCTACTCCTAGAAAAGAAGATTTGGATATTCTTCAAGCAGCAGGACTGTTAGAAGAAAAACCAAAATCACCCAAAATTGTTTCCATAGTAAAAGAAGATAAGTCTGACGATATTACTAAAAAACAACTCAATGATATTGAGAAGTATGCAGATAAAATATTTCGTGCAGTAGGTATTGATGTAGAATTTACTCGACATTTTCTTGACCGTGTAAATGATTCACGAAACAAAAAACAAATCACTCCCGCTGAACTCGTTAGACTGTTCAAACAATCCTATAAAAAATACGGCAAGAAGATTTCTAAACTTGGTGCAGAAGCCCAAGCAGTAATCAATGATATGCGTACAGATATCAATATGCCTTTTGTACTGGAACCCAAAGGAAATGAATTAGAACTTATTGCTAAGACTGTAATGAGAAAGAAGGATTTTAAAACATCAAATCCTAAGTTGTCATTTGAGTCTTATACTAAGGGCGATACTGTTACCACTGATGATGCTTTGGTTCTTAAAGAAGAAAGTTTGGATGATTTTAAACATCCTAAGATAGAAGATAGACCAGTAGAACATGTTGAGGGAGATTGGAAGAATTTAGCAGTACCCTCACCTTCTCCTAATAGTAGTGAGGACACATTAAAAGAACTTCTACTATCACAAAAATTAGGGGTAAGTAGAACAGAGGAGCAAGAGAAGAGTGTTCTTAATCATGACAGCAGTGCTGCTTATGCTGTTAAACAGTATATGGATGCTAATAAATTATCATATGATAAAAAGGAATTTGATAAGGTTATAGAGGCTGGTCGAGGAGTTGGACGTTTTTATAAGAATATGTTCCAACGCCCCCGTCCTTGGGAACTTGCAGAAAAGTTAAATATTAATATTCATCATATGGAGTTTCCTTCTGACAGTATGGATTCTCCAGCATATCCAAGTAATCATAGTTTACAGTCAAGGTTGGTTGCAGAGTATTATGCTCAAATGTATCCTCAACATAGGGCACAATTAATTAAAGCCGCAGAAGAAAGTGGTGTTGGTAGAGTTAGAGCTGGGTGGCATTATAATTCAGATCAAGGTTGGTTGCAGAGTATTATGCTAAAATACATCCTCAACATAGGACACAATTAATTAAAGCCGCAGAAGAAAGTGGTGTTGGTAGAGTTAGAGCTGGGTGGCATTATAATTCAGACCATAAAGCAGGGGTTACTCTTGCTGAACAATTGGTCAAGATGATTAATATCAAAACCAAATCGACTGAAGAATTTACAAATATTCTTGAAAATTACCAAGAGGTTTTGGAAGACGCAAAAGAAAAGGAATTTAATTATAAGTTGGAAACTGGTTTAAAAACTTTGGAACAACGAGAAATAAAGAAAGCAGCTTCCTTTATTACAGAAGGTGCTCCACCCAAAGAACCAGAAAAATCAACCGAAGAAAAATTACAAGAACAAATCGAATCACTATCTAATCTAAAACGTGATTTACCGAATATGATGGCAACTACCGCTGGTGGTGGTTCTATCTTTTTGTATGATTTAGATGATGTAGATGAATCTACTAGACAGGACGGTTATTTCTTAAAGTATAGAGCATCAGACCAAAAATTTATTGGTGAGGCTTCTGCTGTATCCAGTGAAACCATTCAAGATGTTGTTGGGAATATGGTTACATCAAATACCGAAACAGGTATGACGGTAACATATGAAGATGGCGATGGTACATTAGATTTTGTAATTGGTACACTTAATCAAGATACCACAGGAAACGCTGCAACTGCGACAACTCTTGCTACTGCTAGAACAATTGGTGGTACAAGTTTTGATGGTTCTGCTAATATTGCAGTAGCACTTTCTGCTACAACAACAGCACTTGCAAATGCAAGAACTATTGGTGGTGTATCTTTTGACGGTACTGCTAATATTAATTTGCCAGGCGTAAATACTTCTGGTAATCAAGACACTAGTGGGACTGCTTCAAAGGCTACAGTTTCAGACAGTACTGCAAATACAAACTTCCCTGTTGTTTTCCATGATGAATCAAATGGACTGTTAGATGACACAGGTGCATTACGATATAACCCAAGTACAGGTGAACTACTTGTACCAAATCTTACTGTAGCAGGCACAACCACACAAGTTGATACTGTTACCATGAACGCACAGAACGCAGTTATTTTTGAGGGCGCAACTGCTGATGCACATGAAACAACATTAACTGTTACAGACCCAACTACTGACCGTACTATTACGTTGCCCAATGCAACAGGTACAGTTGCATTAACTTCTAGTGATATCACAGGTAATGCTGCAACTGCCACAGCACTTGCAACGGCCAGAACTATAGGTGGAACCTCCTTTGATGGTACAGCAAATATTGCTGTTGCTCTATCTGCTACCGCTACTGCACTTGCTACGGGTAGAACTATCGGAATGACAGGTGATGTTGTTTGGACTTCTGCTTCCTTTGATGGTACTGGAAATGTCACTGGTTCTGCCACAATTCAAGCAAATTCCGTAGACGGTACTATGATTGCAGTTGGTTCTGATGCCTCAGGTGACATACTGTATTATGATGGTACTAATTATGTGCGTCTTGGTAAGGGTGACGATGACCAAGTATTAACTCTCTCTTCTGGTGTTCCTTCTTGGGCCGCAGCTGGTGGTACTTCTGATGAATCCATTCAAGATGTTGTCGGTGCAATGTTTAGTTCTAATACTGAAACTGGTATTACTGCGACATATCAAGATGGTGACGGTACAATAGATTTGGTTGTAGGAACTCTTAATCAGGATACTACTGGACTTGCTGCAACTGCTACTGCACTTGCTACTGCTAGAACAATAGGTGGAACTTCATTCGATGGTACTGCGAACATTGCTGTCGCCCTTGCGGCAACCGCAACTGCTCTTGCTAGTGCAAGAACTATTCATGGTGTTAGTTTTGATGGGACTGCAAATATAGATTTAACTGAAGTCGTACAAGATACAGTTGGTGCTATGTTTAGCTCCAATACTGAAACTGGTATTACTGTATCGTATGAAGATGGTGATGGAACCATAGACCTTGTAGTTGGTACATTAAACCAAGATACTACTGGAACTGCTGCAATTGCAACAACAGTTACTATAACTGACAATGAATCCACAAATGAAAACAATGCTCTTATCTTTACAGCTGGTGGGGATGTTGATGGTGGTAATCTTGGATTAGAATCAGATGGTACATTAACATACAATCCTAGTACTGGTAAAATAACCGCTACTGGATTTATAGGTGCATTAACAGGTGATGTTACAGGCGATGTAACAGGTAATGTGAGTGGCACGGCCGCAACAGTTACAACTGCAGCTCAATCTAATATAACCTCATTGGGTACACTGACTACTCTTACAGTTGATAATATTATTATCAATGGAACGAATATAGGACATACTTCTGATACAGATGCAATTGCAATTGCCTCTGATGGTAAGGTTACATTTACACAAGAAATTATTGCAACATCATTAGATATTTCTGGCGATGTAGATGTTGATGGTACATTAGAAACAGATGCATTAACAATTGGTGGCACTACACTTGCAGAAACTATTGCTGATACAGTTGGTGCAATGGTTGGTAGTAATACTGAAACGGGTATTACAGTAACTTATCAAGATGGCGATAACACGTTAGACTTTGCTGTTGGAACTCTAAACCAAGATACTACAGGAAGTGCTGCAACTTTAACAACTGCAAGAAGTATCGCAATGTCAGGTGATGTTGTGTGGAGTGTATCATTTGATGGTAGTGGTAATGTAACTGCTGCTGGAACCATACAAAGTGGCGCAGTAGAAACGGGAATGATTGCTGCTGACGCAATAACTGCTGCAAAGATTGCTGATGATGTTATAAATAGTGAACATATCGTAGCTGATTCAATTGATGCAGAACACTATGCTGCTGGAAGTGTTGATACAACAGCACTTGCCGTTAATGCGGTAACTGTGAGTAAGATTAATGGTGATGCGGTAACAGGTGCAAAGATTGCTGATGATTCTATTGACAGTGAACATTATGTAGATGGTTCGATTGATACTGCTCACATTGCTGATTCTCAAATAACTTCTGCTAAAATTGCAGATGGAACTATTGTTGCTGGAGACATTGCCGATCAGGCTATAAATTCTAATAAAATTCTTGATGGAGCTATTGTGTCAGGCGATTTAGCTGACAATGCTGTAACAACTCTGAAGATAAATAATGATGCAGTAACAGGTGCAAAGATTGCTGACGATACAGTTGCAGAAGCAAATATGGCAGATGATGCAATTGGTTCTGCTCAACTTAAAACATTATCCACATTATTAATTAAAAATTCTGGTGGAACTACATTAAAAACTGTACATGGAGCAGGAGCATGATGAAGATATACATATTAGTAGTTGTTATGGGTCTTGTTGGCCCAACTTAAAACATTATCCACATTATTAATTAAAAATTCTGGAGGAACTACATTAAAAACTGTACATGGAGCAGGAGCATGATGAAGATATACATATTAGTAGTTGTTATGGGTCTTGTTGGTGGTGTTGTGTATGGTGGATACTATTATTACAAAGACACACAAGAACGCATTGGTATTCTTACAGAGAACAATGCAAAGATGGTGGTTGCTAAACAAGCACAAGATAATACCATCAATACATTGATTGCAGATAGGGATAAATTTCAATCTTTGAATAATGAATTGCAAACTAAATTAGATGATGCACATGTGTATAGAGATACACTTATAGATAAATTACGCAAACATGACTTGGCAAAATTATCTTTACAAAAGCCAGGATTAGTGGAGACTAGAATAAACAATGGAACGAAAAGGTTATTTAGAGAATTGGAAGAACTTAGCGGTTCTAAGCCTGATCCCGTTACTGTTACTAAGTAGCGGTTGTAGTCAGTTTAGAAAAGTACTTCCAGTTGAAGTAAAAACAGTTGAGGTTGAAAGGAAGATTCCTGTACAGAATCGGCCCAAACCCGTAAGCTTAAATGATATTTATTTTTATGTGGTTACAGAACAAAACTTTGAAGAATTCAAATCCAAGTTTGTAAAAGAGAATGGTGATTTGGTGGGATATGTATTAAGTGTACGAGACTATGAAACTCTTGCATTAAATATGGCTGAACTTAGGCGGTTTCTACAACAACAAAAAGAAGTTATAATTTACTATGAAAAAGCAGTAACACCTACGCCAGTAGAGACAGGGAAGGAATAAAAGTAAATGGGAGAATTTAATAATAAAATTAGTGCGGAGTTTACTCCACCTAAAACATGGGTATTGGAAAAATCATTATCATTTATTACGGAAGATTTAACAGAATCAGAAATTAATTGTTTGAAAGAAGTTGGTGCGAATATCGCAGATACAGGTAGGATTACTTGTAGGAAAGGTATGGTAACAGACCTTGCTTCTGTTCCAAGGATTGTGTGGAATGTTATTGCCCCTTGGGATGTAGCACGTGCCGCAGTTATTCATGACCATTTATATGCAGTATTACGAAAGTATTATCATTCGGGTGGAATGAGTAAAGAGACATGGAAACGTGGAAGAGAATTATCAGACAAAGTTTTTCTATTGGGTATGCAAGCAGCAGAACCTAAAGTTTCCAGTTTTAAAATGTATTCTGCTTATTATTCAGTTCGTATGTTCGGGCGCTGGCCCGCAAGTGCAAAGGCATAAATATGGCTAAAGGAACTATTAATCTTTATAATCAAAAACCACCTAAAAAATCAAGTCAGGGTGGAAATCATAGTATGATAAAAACATCCTCTATGAGTAAAGCAAGAAGGCGTTCGTATAAGAAATACAGAGGACAAGGAAAACGATAGGAGAGTATCATGGTCGGTATCGACTGTAATAACGAAGAATGTCAAAATCCACTTTGTACTTGTGACCCCTGTGATTGTACAGAAGAAGACCCATGCCATTGTTGCATTAGTCCACCAGAGTAAATATGTGGTTTTTTATAATTTCTAGTATAGCAGGGAGCATCCTTGGAAGTGCTGCAGATAGTTGGTTTGCTGATACTCGCATGGGCCGTTGGTTTTATAGGAAAACCGATGAACTAGCCACTTGGGCTACAAAGAAACTAAATATTAAGATACTAAAAGATGAGGATAACTGGAAAACTAAATATCCCAATGTTTCTAATAAAATGGATGAATTAGAAGCACGAATAAAAGAAATGGAAGATCGTTATCTAAGAAATTTAGATGATGGTAAATAGGAGATAAAAATGGCTGTTAAACGTACTGTTACTAAAACAAGACCAAATACTGGTGTTAACTTTGAAACATTAGATTCTAGTACAAGTAATTACATTACAACTAATTATATTAATACTAGTAAACAAACAGCCTTTAATAAATCGCTGTCAGGAGATCAATTAACTTTGACAGTTGAAAGGACTTTTGCTAATGCAACAGCAAAAGATGAATTTGAAGCGGACTCTACACTTAGAACAAGTAGAAAATCTAAAAGAGATACAATGACTGGCAATGGAATTTCGGTTTCTAAGTCAATTACCGAAGTCTAAAAAAGGAGAACTATATGACTAAAACAATCATCGCTTTTGCGGTAGCGATAGGTCTGTCCACTAGTGTACTAGCGGCAGAGAAAAAAGTACCGCCTGTTAATCCAGTAAGTGGGATTGATCTTGCAATTGTTTCTGATACAGAATACAATATTGATGCAGAAACAACTAACACCGAATTTGGTGTGACTGCTGGAACTAACGGGTTTACATTGTCACTACTGCCAAATTATGATTGGGACAATAAAGAAGTAGATAATATTCAATTCGGACTAAGTTATGATTTGGATATTAGTGATTCTTTAACTGTAATGCCTTACGGTGAATATAATGTCGATAATGATTTTGAAGAAAAAAATAAAATTATCGGTCTTAAAACAAAATATAAGTTTTAATTTACCGAAGACAAAAAGGAGAAATTAAATGGGATGGATTAAAGATAGACTTTGTGAACGTACATCATGGGACGGCGGAGCAATGATTGCCGTTGGATTGGTTGTACTATTTTTGGGGCCATTTGCAAAGTACGCCGCTATGGGTGCAATTGCATGGGGCGTAATTACACTTTTGAAATCTGAAGACTAATCATGCCAGAATTGGAAACAGAGGTTGAACTTCTCAAAAAAGAGTTACATGACCAAAAAAGAATTCATGATAGACTTGATATAGCAATCGAGAAGCTTACCGATGTTTCCAATTCTATTCATCGTATGCTCGCTGTTCATGAGGAAAAAATTGCAAGACAAGAAGAAGCAATCTTTGAGGCAGAACAGAAAATAGAAATTCGCAGAGGCGAACTCCTAGTTAAAATAGACGAACTCCATTCTCGTATTACCACAAATACTAAAGAAATTATGACTGCTGCTACTGCTCAGCATGAAACGCAGAATAAAGAAATCCAGAAAATCAGAGATGATATAAACAATAGAGTTGGCGTCCTAGAAAGATGGCGCTATGTGATTATTGGTGGCTCTATTGTTGCTGGATTCCTATTGCACAAATTTGTGCAAATTGGTACTTGACTTTAATTGAAAATTAGTATATTATGTTTAAACTATGGATGCATACATTGATATTAAATATCTCAACCTAATTCAAAGCTCCCTTCCGATGTTCAAGAAGAAGGGAGATTTTCTATGGAATTTTCGCTGTCCTTACTGTGGTGACTCTAAACGGTCACGCACAAAGGCTCGTGGTTTCGTATACCGTAAGAAGAATGACCTATTTTTTAAGTGTCATAATTGTGGTGTTGGCACTACTTTAGGGAAACTTATAAAATATGTTGACTCAAAAACTTACGATGACTATATACTAGAACGATACAGAAAAGGGGTTAAGTCCAACAACCCTGAGCCGGAGTTTAAATTTAATGAACCAGTGTTTCGCACAAAGGGTGTTCTCAAAAGTCTTGACCCTATTTCAGAATTACCAGAGAACCATCCAGCGAAACAAATCATTGAAAAACGGTGTTTACCACCAAAGTCTCTCTCCGACTTGTATCTATGCAAGTCTTTTTATAAATTCACGAATTCGCTAGTTCCTAATAAGTTCCCATCTTTAGATGGGGATCATCCAAGGCTTGTGATTCCTTTTCGTGATGAGAATGGTAAAATTTTTGCGTATCAAGGAAGAGCATTTGGAAAGGAACAACCGAAATATATTACAATTATTTTAGACCATAACAAAGATAAAGTTTTTGGTTTAGATACTGTTACTAAAGATAAACCTGTTCTAGTTGTCGAAGGCCCGTTAGATAGTTTATTTCTAGATAATTGTATTGCTGTTGCTGGTGCTAGTTTTAGAAGTCCTTTATCAATTAAAGGGAGACTTATGCAGAATGGTGAATTGACAATTATATTTGACAACGAACCAAGAAATAAGGAGATATGTAAACAAATAGAACGGTCTATTAATCAGGGACAAAGAGTTGTACTCTGGCCTGATGCAATAAAAGAAAAAGATATTAACGATATGATTTTGTCTGGTATGACGAAAGAGGACATACAGGATATAATAAGAAACAATACCTTTAGTGGTGCAGAGGCACAATTGAGGTTCGCAGAATGGAGAAAAATAAATGTCTGAACTAAACGGTAATAACTACCTACCAACACCCTATCAAGAATTCATTCACTTGTCAAGATATTCACGATGGTTAGCAGAAGAAGGAAGGCGAGAAACTTGGCCTGAAACAGTTTCACGATACTTTACATTTTTTGATGAACATCTTATGGATATGCATCAATACAAATTACCAAGTACGTTGCGTAAAGAAATAGAAGAAGCAGTATTAGATTTGAAGGTTATGCCTTCCATGCGTTGTATTATGACTGCTGGAGAGGCATTGAAACGAGAGAACATTGCTGGATACAATTGTTCTTATGTTGCAATCAATCGCCCTCAAGCATTTGATGAAGTGCTTTATATTCTTATGAATGGAACTGGTGTTGGTTTCAGTGTAGAACGTCAATTTGTAAATGAACTTCCTCGTATTGCCGAGGAATTTTTTATTACAGATACCGTAATTACCGTTGCAGATAGTAAACTTGGATGGGCAAAAGCGTTCAAAGAACTCGTTGGAATGTTGTATATTGGACAGATACCTAGATGGGACGTATCTAAAGTTAGACCCGCTGGCGCTCCTCTAAAGACGTTTGGCGGTAGGGCTAGTGGGCCAGAACCGCTCGAAGCACTTTTTAATTTTACAGTTAATATCTTTCAGAACTCAGCAGGACGTAAGTTATCTTCTATTGAAGCACACGATATTGTATGTAAAATTGCAGAAATTGTTGTGGTTGGTGGTGTTCGCCGTTCTGCATTGATTAGTCTATCGAATTTGTCTGATGACCGTATGCGAGCTGCAAAACATGGTCAGTGGTGGGATAATAATCCTCAACGTGCTCTTGCAAACAATAGTGCATGTTATTCAGAGAAGCCTGATATTGGTGTATTCATGGACGAATGGAAAGCTCTTTATGAGTCTAAGTCTGGTGAACGTGGTATTTTCAATCGTGAAAGTGCTGTCAAGATGGCAGAACGAAACGGTAGACGGGATGTAAGTCATGAGTTTGGTACAAACCCATGTTCAGAGATTATTTTACGGGACAGGGAATTCTGCAATCTTTCAGAGGTGGTAGTACGAGTTACCGATACAGTAGAAACATTAAAATCAAAAGCTCGTCTTGCTGCAATCTTAGGTACACTTCAATCAACACTTACAAACTTTAAGTATGTATCTGCTGGTTGGAAAAAGAATTGTGAAGAGGAACGTCTACTTGGTGTGTCTCTTACAGGTATTATGGATTCGCCTCTTACTAATGGTTCTGAAGGAGACTTAGGTAAACTTTTGGATGAATTGCGTGAAATTGTTGTCGCAACAAACAAATCATTTTCTTCCAAAATTGGTATTAATCAATCTACTGCAACAACCTGTGTTAAACCTTCTGGTACAGTATCACAGTTGACAGATGCAGCTTCTGGTATTCATGCTCGTCATAATCCTTTTTATATTCGTACAGTGCGTGGAGATAAGAAAGACCCACTTACAAAGATGATGACTGATGTTGGTTTTCCTGTAGAGGATGACCATCTTAATCCTACACATACTGCTGTTTTTTCCTTTCCTATGAAGGTAGAGAAGGGTGCTGTATTTCGTACAGATAAAACTGCAATTGAACAGTTGGAACTTTGGAAAGCATATCAAGAACATTGGTGTGAACACAAACCTTCTGTTACTATTTCTGTTAAAGAACATGAATGGATGACAGTCGGTGCATGGGTATATGATAATTTCGATTATATGTCTGGCGTGAGTTTCCTGCCTTTTTCGGAACATACATATAAGCAAGCACCTTATCAGGATATAGAAAAACAAGATTACGAAGACCTTCTGACTAAGATGCCTAAAAATGTGGATTGGACTAAATTGGCTGAGTATGAAAGTGTAGATATGACAGTAGGTTCTCAAGAACTTGCTTGCACTGCTGGTGTTTGTGAAGTAGTAGATTTAGTACCTACAATAGAACCACAAGAAGCAGTGGAAATTAGCGCTTAATGAAATTAATAGTCTGCGAAAGTTGCGAAGCAGAGTTTAAAATAAGACACAGTATGGACGAGGGATATTATCATTTATCCTTCTGTCCGTTCTGTGGCGAAGACTTAAATGAAGAATTGGAAGATGAGGTAGAATGGGAAGATGATGAATAATCCTTGGTATATTTGGGTTGCTTGTGGCGGCGTTGTAGCTGCGGCAACTCTATTAGTTTATTTAAAACTTAGCGGGTTTACAATAGGATGACCGCAATGTGGTATAAGTGGTATTGCCACCTAAGAAGCAAAGGCTATAATCCTTTTACTTCATTATACTGTGCATGGTATAACACAAAAATATCTCCACCTTATTGGACTAAGGAGCATGGATATGATGTGCCACAACGGTGGGTAGATAATAGGGACAAATATTATAGAGGATGATTAATGGACTTTATACTATTTACACCATTTGATCGGTCTAGATTTTTAGGTGCATACAGAATAGCTAGAATTTTAAGAGATGAAGGATATTCTGTAATAGTAGTTGATTTTATGCAACAAATGTTAGAAGATTCTTCTGAATTACTATTGTGGTTACAAAAACACGTTCATGATAATACCGTTTTCGGATTTTCTGGTACTTTCATGAGTTTTGCTATAGTAGATGATGATTTTGGTGAAAAAAGTTCCCTTCCAGATGACCGTAAATTCAAAAGATATTCGAGAACTTTAGCACGAAGAAAATTTGCTGCAGAAGCTGGAAGAAGCGTTCGGCCCGAAGTGGTAGAATTTCTTGATGATTTAAAAATGGATTTCCCCGATAACAAAATAGTAATCGGCGGCGCTGGATTCATTGCTGAATTTATGTTTAGAAGTTTACCCATAGACCATTTGTTCATGGGATATAGTGAAGAAACAGCAACAAGGGAACTTGTTGATATTTACAAGGGAAAGGATGTAACGGATGTAATACATCAAGACCCCTTTGAATTAACCTTTGATTTTCATAATACAGGCAATACTTTTGATGCCGAAGATATTATATTTCCCAATGAAGTTTTACCTTTAGAAATAAGTAGGGGGTGTAGATTTGCATGTAAGTTTTGTGGTTGGGCTTTGACAGGAAGAAAAATGTCTGATAAGTATATTAGACATAAAGATAAAATTTTCAATGAACTGATGCATAACTATGAACTTTTTGGAACATCAAATTACAATATGATGTGCGATACATTCAATGAGTCAAATGAAAAACTTTTAATGTTGAAGGGAATATTTGATGAATTTAATAAACTTACGGGAGAAAGACTACGATTCAATTCATACCTTAGATTAGAGCTAATGAAAAGATTTCCAGAACAAATTAATATATTACGAGACATGGGAATTATCGCTACTAATTTAGGAATAGAAACCTTACATTACCCCTCTGCAAAAGCAATAGGTAAGGGGATTCTTCCCGAAGACGTTTATAATACAGTTAGTAAAATGAGAGAATCGTGGGGTGAAGAGGCTAGACTACATTCTGGTTTTATTATTGGTTTACCTTATGAAACAAAGGAAACTGCGACAAAGTGGTTGACTAGTTTATATAATAAAGAACTAGATTTAACAAGTTGGAAACTATCGCCGTTGAGAATTAACACAAATAGGGCAAGTGAATTTACTAGTCCATTTGATAGAGAAACCGATAAATATGGTTATAGAATGTCTTCAACTAAGTGGAAGCCTGAATCTTGGATAAATGCCCCCGATGGTTCTGAAGTATGGGAAAATGAACATTGGGATTATTATGAGTGTGATGAATTAGTAGCAGAATGGACTAAGAAATTTAATAACGATGGTATTGTAAAATTTGCAGATCATCCTTGGGGATATTTAAACTATAAACATGGAATTATTAAAGGACAGCGAGGTAGACCAAGCAAAGATGTTGTCCAAAAATATCGTGATAGGTTATTACAATGAAAACGCAAAGTGCAAAAGCAAAGGGTAGACGATTACAACAATGGTTTCGTGACCTTCTTATAGAAAAATTAGAAGTTCATCCAGAGGATATTGAATCTCGTAGTATGGGTGCAGGCGGTGAAGACCTTATCATGGCCCGTGCTGCAAGAAAGAAATTTCCCTACTCTATAGAGTGTAAGAATCAAGAAAGTATTAATGTCTGGAAATCGTATGAACAGGCACAAGAAAATTCGGGTGACTACGAACCTATCGTAGTATTGAAACGCAATAAATCAAAACCTCTTGTTTTGGTGGATGCAGATTATTTTGTGAGATTGCATAATGAATTGGTGGATTGAAGAGTACAAGAAATATCATGCAGATAAGGATACAAATTATCCAGGCAATAATCTAAAACCACAACTACACCATATTATTGATTTGGTCAAAGATACCAAATCAGAAACTTTATTAGACTATGGTTGTGGTAAAGGATTGCAATATACGAAGTGGAAACATCAGGAAGAAATTGGTGTGATGCCCTCATTGTATGACCCTGCTGTACCAGAACATCAAGAACTTCCAGATGGGCCTTTTGATGGTATATATTCTACAGATGTTATGGAACATATACCGAAAGAACAACTTCCAGAAACCTTTAATAACATATTTTCTAGAGCAGAGAAGTTCGTATTTCTTGCAATATGTACTAAACCAGCAATTGCAGTTCTTCCAAGTGGAGAAAATGCACATTGTACCGTTGAACCAATTGGATTTTGGAAAACAATGGTAGAAAAATATGCGCCAAAACGGGTATATACTCACATAAAAACCTATGGTAATTGTAATAATTATACTATTCTTAATGAAGACCTGTATCTAGAATGGTATCTATCAAATATTTAAATCTTTAATTATAACAATTCCCTAAATAATCCCATATAGGGAGAACCAAATGGAAGCATTTAAGCTAATTGCTGATCTTGGTTTTTCTATCGCAGCATTGTTTGGCGGTGGATTCTTTATTATTCTACTTTTGAAATATATTCTGGAGTCTGTAGTAAGTAAGGCTCAAGGACTAAATGGTATGATTAGTGCGTTGGACAATAGGGTAAAAACTATTAACAACGAAATCGTCCGTTTAGATGCATTAATATGCCATGCGTTGGGTGTTAAACCAGATACCCGAAGATTATCTGCTGCCGATGGAAAAGAAGACGCAAGGAAAGATTGATGCAAGAATTTATTAATGCAGTTAATCAGTATGGTGTGCCAACCGTAACAGCGGTGGGTATGGCCTATTTTATATATTTTATATGGAAGTTTGTTACAACCACAATTCTTCCATCACTTAATCAAGCTTCAACTACATTAGTTGCTCTCATAGATAGAGTGAGGATGCTTGATAATGATATGATACGATTAGACCAAAAGATTAATACTATAATTGAAATTCAAGACCAGCAAAATGACCCATTTGAGAAAGCACAAAAAATAAGAGATGAACAGCAAGATAAAAAGATAAATAGCAATTCGGCAACTATTAAAAAATTAAAGGAGAAATAATGAATGTGCGTGATTTTATACAGTATTTTCCAGATACACTAAATGAAGAAATATGTGATAATATAATTTTTGATTTAAAGAAAAAGTTGCCAGAAACAGATTTATTACCTCGTTTCTTAGATAAGATATCTGAAGAGGATAAAGAGTATAAATGTCTATCTGAAGCGGTTAAGGAAATAAAACAAAAATATTTACAGGTAATACCTGATTATGTTAAAAATTATCATGATGTATCAGGAGAGGATTTTAATATAAAAGAAGCTATACATAAAAAGCTAAGAGTACATTATTATCCTACAGGGGGAAATGTAGGTATTCATATTGATAATACTGGAGCAAGAAAAAGATATATGAAAAAAAATAAAAGCTTACCAAACACTGAACGTAATTTTGCTCAGTTGTCTTGTTTAGTATTTTTAAATGATAATTATGAAGGGGGTGAATTTGTAGTTGCAGATCAAGAATATGAAACATCAAAAGGGTCTGCTTTAATTTTTCCAGCAAACTTTATGTTCCCCCATAAAGTTAAGGAAGTTACCAAGGGAGAGCGCTGGAGTATTGGCGCATTTTTAAGATGAATAATACTAAATATATTTTCGTTGGAATTTTAACATGTATGATATATGTAATGTATATTGATTCAGTTAATGCTGGGCAATTAACACACCAGTTTAAATCTCCGGCTTTTAATGGTCAGGGATATAGCGCACATGTGTTGACGATTGAGAACCAAGAGTTTTCTCGTAAAAAAGCAATTAGAGAAAAAAGAGAAGCAGCAGAAAGACAAGCAGCAAGAGATGCCGCAAATACAAACCTTTCCAAATTTATGAAAAATGTGGAAAGCAGGATTTATGCTCAGCTTTCAAAACAATTAGTAGACAGTATGTTTGGAGAAGATTCTGGTACATCAGGTACAGTAACTTTTGAAGGTACTACAATTAGTTATGTTAAAGATTCTCAAAACGTAACTTTAACAATAGTGGATGCAAATGGTAGTGAAACGGTTATTACAGTTCCTATCGGCGATTTTACTTTTTAGTGCGGCGGGATGCCAAACGATTCCTACAGAGGAACCCAAGGTATCTTCTGCACCACTAGTAAATCAACTAGAAATATTAACACCTCCCGTAAGGAAGGTGCCGATAGCTGTTTATCAATTTGGTGATTTAACAGGTCAAAGAAAACCAAGTGAAACTCTTGCCTCCTTTAGTACTGCTGTAACTCAAGGAGCTCATGTAATGTTAATTCAGGCCTTGAAAAAAGCAGGGAATGGAGAGTGGTTTCAAGTAGTAGAAAGAGTAGGATTAGATAATTTATTAAAAGAACGACAAATCATACGAAATACCAGAGAACAATTTGAAGGTAAAGATGCTAAAAAACTTAAAGGTCTATTATTTGCTGGAGTTTTACTTGAAGGTGGTGTTGTCGGGTATGATACTAATATTGAGACAGGTGGTGTGGGAGCAAGATATCTTGGACTAGGTATACATGATGAATATCGCAGAGATATAGTATCAGTAGGTATAAGACTTATATCAGTACAAACAGGTGAGGTTCTATTGGCGATAAGTACTCACAAAACAATATTGAGTACAAAAGTTGGACTTAATGTTTTTAGATTTTTAGATATGGGAACAAAACTTTTAGAGACTGAAATAGGATTTACACAAAATGAATCCATAACTTATGCAGTACGAAAAGCAATAGAAACTTCTGTTGTAGAATTAGTAAAAAAAGGTGAAAAGAATAAGTTATGGGAATTTAAAAAGGAGGAAGAAAAATGAGAATAAGCATACTTACATTCCTAGCGGTCTTTGTTATGAGTGGTGTGAGCTATGCTAGTGATGTTTACATAACACAGTCAGGCGCAAGTTTTACTGCGAATATAAATCAGGATGGACAGACAAACAAGTACGGACAATCAGGTGCAGTTGCAACACATACAGGTGATAATCAAACTTTGGATATTGACCAAATTGGTAACACCAATACAATCGCTGCAACTGTTGTAGGTGCTGATCAAACAATAACTCTTAGACAAGAAGGTAATAGTAATACATCTACAGTAACAGTTGGTTCAAACTCCGCTGCCGCAGACAATAGTATAATACAAACACTAACTGGTAGTTCTAATACAACTACGGTAAATGTTGGTACATCTGCTGCTTCTGGTGACGCTGATATTGATCTTGTTGCAACAGGTGATAGCAATACTGTTACTATTAATGAAAATAGTACCGCAACAATGATTGGCGATGATAAGAAAGTAACAAGTATAACTTTAAGTGGAAGTAGCAATACAGTTACATCAACACATACGGGTGCTGGAGATCACGATACCACATTAGCACATACTGGTTCCTCTGGAACTTTTAGTATCACTCAAGGTGGTGCTCATGATTCTAGTGTTGTCATGACAACCAGTGGGGCTGGACATAATGTTACGGTTACTCTTGACGATTAGTTTTATGATATTTGCCACTACATCATATGCTAGAATTGGAAATGTAATAGAACACAGGGGAAACGCTTCTGTTGAACGGAGTGGCGAAAAGTCCGTTCTGAAGAATGGTTCTGATGTTGAGTTTAAAGATAATGTCAGAACAGGCGATGGCGATGTTGGTATCAAATTTGTTGATGAAACTAATGTTGCCGTTAGTCCACATAGTTCTCTGATAATAGATGAGTTCATCTATGACCCGAATTCACGTTCTGGTTCTAAGTTGGTGATGAATATTGCGTTGGGTACTGTTCGTTATGCGAGTGGTAATATTGCAAAACTTAATAGACAGAATGTTGATATACGAACGCCAACAGCAAGAATAGGTGTTAGGGGCACGGCTTTCAGCATGACGGTGGATGAAATAGGTAAGTCTCTTGTAATTCTACTGCCTAATGCTGATGGGACAGTAGGTGAGATTTCAGTGGAGAGTGGTGCTGGTGTAGTGATTATGAATCAGGCATTTCAAGCAACTACAGTTGGTGTTGCAGAAGGTAAACCATCTAATCCAGTGATACTTGATTTGACGTTAGACCAGATAAACAATTTATTAATAATAAAACCACCAAAGGAGAAGTTGGTAGAGTTAGTAAAAGATTCAAAAAATTCTATGAATTTGTTAGATATTGATTTATTAGAATTTAAAGACTTGGATGAAAATAAATTAGATAAAGATGAATTAGATTTTGGCCTGTTGGATATTAACGAGCTAGATATTGATTTACTTGCAAATATTTTAGATAAACTTACAACCGCATTAGATAAGAAGAAAGATACAGAACATCTTGATGGCAGAACATCAGGGTTTAATAAAGAAACAGGTGTAAATACTATAATAGATGGAAATTTTTTAGAGATTATTCGGTATTCGGGTAGCAGTGCGGTTTGGTTGACATTAAATGGTGATTACGGATATAAAATAGATTTAACACAGGAAGGAATACCTGTGCCGGAGTTTACAACAAATGATTCGATTGATAACAATATTACTATCTATCAGTCTGAGTAGTATAGCATATGCCAATGAGGTTTATATTACACAGTCTGGTGACGATTTAAATGTAAATATATCACAAGATGGTAGGAACAATACCATTACCAAAAACATATGGACTGTAGCATATGATTGGGAGGGTGATGATAATACATTTGATTTGAGACAAAAAAATACACGAAATAATTCGTCAGATTCCAATTATCAAGGATTTCATATTGATGGGAATAATAACACTGTCAGAGTTGGGCAGGGATATGCAGATTATGGAAGTCTGGCGACAGCAGGAAACCAATCTTGGGCAACAGATAATTGGGAAGGTGGTAATAATACAGCGATGGTAGATATTCATGGTGATAACAATATTCTTAATATTGGTCAGAGAAATGGCCATCTAGGAAATTTTAATGGACATGATGCAACAGTAAATATATACGGTGATGATAACACAGCAAGGTCAGTACAGGTACATGATGGAGCAAAGGACTTGACATTGACACTTAATGGCGATGACCATACAGTTTATACAGAACAAAGAAATGCTGGTGCTCATAATGCAACAATTAGTTTAACAAATGGTAGTGATGCATATTCGCTTTCACTATCACAAAATTCTACAACAGCTCAAAATTATTCAATGACAGGTACATGTTACACTAGTGGAGGTTGCTCGGTTTCGGTGACACAGAATTGATATGAAAAAATGGATTGTCTCTACCTTAGTTATCTTAATTTTATCTGGTATTCACTTTTCAAACCCGTGGTTCCTCGACATGGTGCGAATGAAAGCACTAGACCAACATCAACGCAATCAAGAGATACAATCTCTTTCAAATTTAGTAACAGTAGAAATCAACAATGAAACAATCAAGAAAAAAGGACAGTGGCCTTGGGATAGAAACACACTGTCAAATGAAATTATCAAACTCTATCAGCAAGGTGCTGGTTTGGTTGTACTTCCCATCCTTTTTGCAGACAAGGATAGATTCGGAAAAGATGAAGCCTTAGCAAGAACACTCAAAAGAACACCCACAATTATAGGCCAAATACCCACTACAGATGATAGCAATTCTGGTGTAACCCGTGGAGTTGCAAAGGTAGGTTCGCCTTGGTATGGATGGTTAAATCAATATCAGGGAGCATTGGGCCCTATACCAGAACTAGCAAAGAGTGCTAATGGTGTAGGTATGTTGATTATTTCACCAGAAGGTGATGGTGTAGTTAGACGTATGCCTTTAGTAGTTGCAGTTGGAGATGAAGTATATCCTGCTATTAGTTTAGAAGTTCTACGCATGGCAGCGGGTGATATATCCTACCAGATGAAAACTGGTATCGCTGGTGTGGAAGCAATAAGAATACCGAAGTATAAAATCATAAAGACAGACCCACATGGTAACATATGGCTTGATTTCAAATGGAAAACACCTGTTTATGCCTTACATGAGAAGCTACCAGATATCAAAGGAAAAATAGTTATACTGAGTATTACTGCTACAGGGTTGAATAATCCTGTTACGACTCCTGTAGGAGTTATTCATTCCCACGATTTAATTGGTTCATCTCTTGCAACGATGATGACAGGAAGAAACATCACACGCCCATATTGGACTAATTTTGCTGAACTTGGTGCTTCAATGGGACTTGCCTTTTTACTCATGATTGTGGTATTATTATTACCGTGGTATTTCGGCGCAGTATTGATGCCCACCACAGTAGTAGGATTATTTTATGGGAGTTCACATTTATTTACTAAATATGATTTACTGGTGGATTGGAGTTACCCTGTACTTACTGTATTTGTCGCATGGGCAATTGCTGCATTTCTTAGGTTCATGGAAGAGTTCAAGTTGCGTCAACAAATCAAGAAACAGTTTGAACACTATCTGGCACCAGAGATGGTCAAGAGATTACAGAAGAATCCAGAACTATTACAGTTGGGTGGTGAACGTAGAGAGATGAGTTTTCTTTTTATGGACATAGTGGGCTTTACGCCCATAAGTGAGTACTATAAGAATAATGATGATCCAGAAGGACTAGTAGAATGTATTAATGATTATCTTAATCGTATGACTAAAATAGTTTTAAAGAACGGTGGGACGGTGGATAAATATATGGGCGACTGTATTATGGCATTTTGGAACGCTCCACTAGATTGTGAAAATCATGCAGAAATGGCAGTACGAACTTCTGTTGAATGTGCAGTAGAAACAGAAGCATTAAAACAGTCATTTAAAGATAAAGGACTGCCAGAGATAAATATAGGTAGTGGAGTAAATACTGGAACATGTATCGTAGGTAATATGGGCAGTGATTCCAGATTTGATTATTCTGTTATAGGTGATGCAGTAAACCTTGCTGCAAGGCTTGAAGCAGCAACTCGTAACTATAAAAAAGATGATGGTGGTATTGTGAATACCCTCTATTCGTCATATACGCAAGATCAACTCCCCGAAGAACTAAGAGGGGAAGAGATTGATAAAATCAAGGTGAAGGGAAAGGAAGAATTAGTTACCATATACAAACCAAGAGATAAAAATGAATAAACCTAGAAACTATTTCCCCCTCAAAACAGGACATATCCCGTCTGATATATATTTTAAGCATCAAGCTCTATACTGTGATTCTGAACTATTTAAAGGCGTAGTTTTAGCCTTTATTTTTGGATTTATATTAGGAATTGCCGTAATTTAGTACTTGACAAATGATGTTTTTTAATGTATACTGATTAAGTAAATAAAAAAGAGGTTAGATATGGATGTATATACACATACGCTTATTGCTACAGGATGTATGATGATATCATATTTCGCTGGAAGATATATGGCAAGAATGTCAATATTTAATTCAATTGTTGAGGCTACGTTAGACCGCTTAGAAGCAGATGGGTTTATTCGTGCTGTGACTAATAATAAGGGCGAAAAAGAAATTATACGCATTGATGATATTGTCAATGAAGCCCTAAATAAATGAGGTAATTATGAGAGTTGAAGTTCGTAACAATGATATAAATGGAGCATTGCGTGTGCTCAAGAAGAAATTACAAGCAGATAATATTTTTAATGAATTGAGAAGGAAAGAGTTTCATGAAACCAGAGGTGAAAAACGCCGTAGGGATCGAAACGCTGCAAAACGAAGACAACAACGTGAACTTGCTAAACGAAAAACAGAACTTGGATACTGAAGGTCAGGCGCTTTATAAAGCACTAAAGGCTTATGAAAATCCAAGTAAGACCCTTACTCCAAAGAAAGAACACCATCCATTTTCATGGTGGTTAAAATGGGCATCTTCTATAATTTTAATTTTTGCTATGATAATGACAACGCATAATCTATATCCATACAACATGTTTTTACAATTACTAGGTGTTGCTGGTTGGTTATGGGTTTCTGTCATTTGGAACGATAGAGCACTTATCGTAGTTAATGCTGTCGCAGTTGCAATATTCCTAAATGGAATATTTGGTTACTATTTAAATAATGTCACATGAGGTAAAAATGGCAAAACGTAAAGTACAAGTCGAAACAGATAATTCTGGATGGAAAGCACCAAAGAAAAGACGTAAACCCCGAAAACCTATGTCTGAGGAGCAACGTATTGCTGCTGCAGAACGTCTAGAGAAAGCAAGGGAAGCACGTGCTGAGAAAAATCCTGATTATGGTAAATCTGGACTTGCGGTATCTATTCGGGATTTACCTGATGAGCATATGCTTTCTCCTAAGAAAGTAAAGCAATGGATTAAGACCCAAAAGGATTTACTCAAGTCTGAAAAGGCGAATGTTAGATTAAAACTTAAAGGTGCAGAAGCCAGAGCAGCAAGTCATCAAGGATATATTCGTTCTCTGGAACGCTATTTGCGTGATGGTGATTGGACAGATATGTTCTATGGTGAATATCAAGAAAAGAAAATGTCGAGGCGATGTATTGCTCAGGCATATTATTGGCAGGGGCCTAAAAAAGGTCAACCAAAATTCGATGTTGGTGTATACTACCCATTGTTAGGAGCAGTTTATACACAAGAGATGTTAAACGAAGAAACAAGAGAAGAGAGGGAAGTCAATGTCAGCAGAGGAAAAAGACGGAAACGTAATAAAAGGGCCGTGGAAAAAAAGACCCGTAAAAATCCCTAGCACTGATGAGATTGAAAAAATAGAAGATGATATTGCTTTTATTGAAGAACTTGGTGAAGGGGTTCTTATGCAAATGATATATACTATGCGTGAGAACGGTATAGATATATCAAAGACGGACTTTATGAGAGATGTTGGGTTTATATCAGAAAGCATTAAAAGTGCTTTATATAGACAGTTTAACATGGGGCATCCAATATCTAAGTTTGTTGAAAGAATATCAGAAGTGAAAACTGAAAAAGATGAACTTACTGGCGAAGAACAAGTGATAACACATTTTAGTGTTTCTAAGTTAGATGAACTAGTAGAAATTATGGAAAACACAGAAGAAGAGTGATAAATGATTTTAGTTGATATGAACCAGATTAGTCTGGCAAATGTGATGATGCATTTGAACATGAATAAAAAAACTGAACCTGATAAAGCTATGGTTCGACATATGATATACAATTCTCTTAGAATGTATCGTTCAAGATTTGTTGAAGAATTCGGCGAGATGATTATCTGTTATGATTCCAAATCATACTGGCGTAGAGAAATATTTCCCCAATATAAAGCCAGTCGTAGGAAGGGTAGAGAACAATCTAGTCTAGATTGGGATTCTATTTTTGAATGTTTAAATGAAGTCAAATCAGAACTAACAGAATATTTCCCCTACAAAGTATTAGAAGTATTTGGTGCAGAAGCCGATGATATTATCGCTGTACTATGTGGCGAGCTTGAATATGATAATGGAAAGACCCTTATTGTATCTGGTGATAAAGATTTTATACAGTTACAGAAGTATAAGAATGTAACACAATACAGCCCTATTACTAAGAAATTTGTCAATGGTGAAGACCCTGTACGATATCTACAGGAACATATTCTAAAAGGTGATGCTAGTGACGGTGTACCTAATGTACTGTCGCCAGATAATACTTTTGTGGATGGATTGCGTCAGCGTCCACTAGGTAAGAAAAAGATTGATGCATGGGTAGACAATGATATTCATGATGTTCTACCGAATGATGAAACGATTAGAAACTATCAACGAAACAAGAAGTTAATTGATTTAGACCAATCGCCAAAAGAATTGTTTGCTGATATTTTAGTACAATATCACAAAGCACCAGAAGGTGACCGTAGCAAACTACTAAATTACTTTATACAAAAGAGATTGAATAATCTCATTGAATCTATAGGAGACTTTTAATGCCTGATAATTATCAACCACTATTTTCTGAAATTCTTGAAAAGGTGGCTAAACTAAAAACCAAAAAAGAGAAGGTTGCACATTTGCAACACCATAATACTGATGCTTTACGCATGGTAATCAAATCTTCATTTGACCCCAATATTATATGGGATTTACCAGAAGGTAGCGTTCCTTTTGTTGCAAATGAAGTTCCAGAAGGAACTGAGCATACCATGCTTATTAGTGAAGCACGTAAGTTATATCATTTCATTAAAGGTGGTAATAACCAAATCACACGCAATAAACGGGAAGCAATGTTTGTACAGATGTTAGAGGGCTTGCATGAAAGTGAAGCACATCTTCTAGTTGCTGCAAAGGACAAGAAACTTCATCAAAAATATAAAGGACTTTCCAAGAACGTAGTTGTAGAAGCGTTCAATTGGGATGAAAACTTTATGGTTGTGGAACATGAACAATATCCACAAAGGGCTGGGTCTGCTTCGGGGGTATAAATGCTTATAGAAGATGATGTTAAGTTTGACTATTCGGATGTACTAATTCGTCCCAAAAGGTCAACAATTACTTCACGATTCGATGTTGAATTAGAACGAACATATACCTTCTACCATAGTCAAAAAGAATGGACGGGTGTTCCTATTGCTGCTAGTAATATGGATACTACTGGCACATTTGAAATGCACAAGGCATTACGAGAACACAAGATGGTTACTTGTATTGCCCGACATTACAATAAACTAGATAATGATTGGTTATCTCTTGAAGATGAGCAATACGAACATTCTTGTGTTATGTCTGGTGTATCTAAACAAGAACTTATAGAACTCATTCATATCGCTAAAATGTTTCCTGTATCATTTGTGGGACTAGACGTTGCAAATGGATATACGAAGAACTTTGTAGATGCGGTTAGTCATGTACGAAAGGAACTTCCTGATGCAACGATTATTGCTGGTAATGTAGTTACCCGTGATATGACAGCAGAACTTATTATGGCTGGTGCTGATATTGTAAAAGTGGGCGTTGGGCCTGGTTCTGTATGTACTACTCGTATTAAGACAGGTATCGGATATCCACAGTTGAGTGCGGTCATAGAATGTGCAGATGCAGCACATGGTATGGGTGCTCACATTATTGCAGATGGTGGTTGTACATCGTCTGGTGATATTGTGAAAGCATTTGCTGGTGGTGCTGATTTTGTTATGATTGGTGGTATGCTTGCTGGTCATGATGAGTGCGATGGCGAGTATGTATTTGAGGATGATGTAGAAGAGCCCGTAGGTATGAAATTCTATGGCATGGCATCAAATACGGCTATGGAACGTCATGGCCACCCGAATCGTGAATACCGTGGTGAAGAAGGTAAGACAGTTACCGTACCATATCGTGGTAAGGTAAAATATGCTGTATTAGACATTCTAGGTGGTATTCGTTCTGCTTGTACTTATGTAGGAGCAAAACGATTAAAGGACTTGACAAAATGTGCGACATTTGTTAAAGTACATAGTACACACAATAAAATCTTTGAATAAGGAGTATGTATGAGTTTATTAAATGCATTAAAACGAAGGTATGAAGCAGATATAGCATGTGCGAAAGCAAACATTCAAGTCTATATTGACCATCCTACAGCAATAGGTGACCATCCAGATTTGGTCAGTGCAATGGATAGTGAGGTCGCAAAACTGTGCGAAGCAGAGGATAAATTGAAGGCCTTAGACCAACATTTTGGCAAACCCTTTTAAAATCAATAACTTATAGCCAAAAATAATGCTTGACAAACCTTGTTTCATATAGTATACTATACTAGTAATTGAGATTAAGGACAAATTATGTATTGCTTTGATGAAAACACCCTCTCCGATCTTCATAAAGATGCTCGTGGGTTTCGTCCTCGTTCAGAATCCTTCTGGAACGAGTGGACTACATCTACAGACGATGGTAAACAGTCCATATGGGATGGACTCGTTACTGAGATGGAACGCCGATGTGCTGATGAAAAAGAAGCAGAAGAACGTGCTGTGGTATCCTTCCTTGCCGAGATGAATCAGTTCATCAAATACGGTGCTGGAGACAGGGAAACCGCTCTACGGTGGATGACCGATGGTGAAACATTCTATACTAGTCAGTGCGTAGAGGGATGGCTCTATAATCGGGGTATCCTATTCACTAATTATGGTCGGGATTTAGTCAA
>Ga0208919_1000535_pt1 | contig 25450 bp, 34 predicted proteins | sample 4_EtaG_FD_184076 | JGI IMG/M metagenome (GOLD analysis project Ga0208919, IMG submission 184076) | Marine viral communities from the Subarctic Pacific Ocean - 4_ETSP_OMZ_AT15127 metaG (SPAdes) (version 3) | ecosystem: Environmental > Aquatic > Marine > Oceanic | place: Pacific Ocean | collected...
AGCCGCAACCCAAGGCCAAAACCCGACAGGAGAAAGTAAAGGCGGCGGCTGAAAAAATTGTTGCCAAAATTGCGCCTAGTCAGCGTTATTCCGCCGCAGCACAGACAACCACTTTGGTGGCGATGGGGCTCATAGCTCCGCGACTTGTGACGGAGGTGAAAATCCCGGACACGCAAGGATTCTTTACTGCCAGCAAAGTGCCAGACGGAGCATCCCTGGTTAATCCGTTACAGAATTACGTGGTGTTCGGTCGAGCAAACGGGGCGCATGAGGCTCTTATACAACTTCAGTGGGGTAAATAGATGGCGGAAGTTGAGTTTGCGGGTGTGAAGTTTAAAGGTGGCAGGATGGTGGCTGTCGTGATGGCATTAACCACTTTGGGCGGTTTTATCTTTGCGGGGGCGGAGGCGTATGCGAGATGGGTTGCTATGGAAAAGAAAATAAATTCCTATACGGCCCCCGACCTGTCAGGCTTTGACAAGAAACTGGCTGTTATGAGCAAAACCATGACCACAGTAACCAAGGAAATGGGTTCGGTGCGAAACAGGGTGCTTGAAATGCAGCAGATTGTCCGGGATACGCGACAGGATACGCGAGACGACGCCGGAAAGCTGTATAGCGGTATATCTGCCGTGGACCGGCGCTCCAGAACACTTGATTCAGAGACTCGTTTAGCTCTCCGGCAGGCAGAAAAGACCCTCAGAGATATAACCGAGTCCGCATCGACCCGTTTTGACAACAAAATCAACGGTGTCGATGAAAAACTCGATACTCTGGAAAAGCGACTGGACAAAAAGCTCCAGAGAGCTTTGGACAACCCATTATTGAGGAAGTAAAATGGCACAGAAGAAATTGGAAAAGGGAAGCGCCTATAACGATCTGGATTTAGATGGCGATGGCGTTGTTTCGGATGCAGAACTTGCAACCGCCGAAGCGGTATCCAAGCATGAGAAAGCAGATGCCCAACGACGGATGGCGTGGATAGCAATGGGATCGATGCTTGTGTTTACTGCCGCCGTGTTCCTGCCTATTTTCCCAGACGCTAGAATTAAGGCTCTGTCCGATCTATTCGGATTATTTTATATTGGACAGGCTGGCGTCGTCGGTGCCTACATGGGAATGACGGCGTATATGGCGAAGGGCAAATAATTTTAATCGAAGGAGACGAAAATGTTAAAGTGGATCGAAGATAGAATGAAAGAACCTTCAAGTTACGCGGCTGCCGCAGTTGGAGGCGTAGGCATAGGCGTATTAATTGACCAACCTATCGTGATTATGGTGTCGGTTGCTGCTGCTGCCATTGCCTTCATATTACGCGAAAGAGGCGTTATCTAGGGTAATGGTCAAGATTTATCTGGCGATCATTGTCGTGGGGCTGGTTGGCGGCGTCGTCTATGGCGGGTATTACTATTACAAGGACACGCAGGAGCGTATCCAAATCTTGACCGAAAATACCGCCAAACTTGAGACGGCAAAGAAAATCCAAGATCAGACGATCAATACGATGATCGCAGACCGTGAGCGTTTTTCGGCACTGAACAAAGAGCTTGGGCGAAAGCTCGACAAAGCCAACGTCTACAAGGATGTGCTGATCGGGAAATTGAGAAAGCATAATCTTGCAAAACTATCTCTCAAAAAGCCACTTCTCGTAGAATCTAGGATAAATAATGCCACAAAAAAGTTATGGCTTAGTATCGAAGCTATTTCCGGTGCTGTTCCTGCTCCCCCTGTTCCTGCTAAGTAGCTGTAGCAGCTTCAAGAAGATACTGCCGCTGGAGATTCGAACGGTCGAGGTCGAGCGCAAGATACCGACGCAGAATCGTCCGCGCCCGGTATCCCTGAACAACCTTCATTTTTATGTGGTGACCGAGGATACATTCGTTGCGTTTAAACAGCGTTTTGTCAAACAGAACGGTGATTTCCTGTTCTATGCTATCTCGGTTCGAGACTATGAGACGTTGGCTCTCAACATGGCGGAAATCAAACGGTTCATCCAACAGCAAAAACAAATCATAATTTACTATGAGAAGGCTGTCGCGCCCATTTCCAAGAAGGAGCAGAAGAAGAAATGATCGAGCAATTGAGAGAAGAGCTTGAGGCAGATGAGGGCTGTATGCGAAAAACATACCTGGATCATCTGGGACTGAAAACGGTAGGGATCGGACATCTTTGTAAGAAGGGTGATCCCGAGTTCGACATGGAAATCGGAACTCCGGTTTCCGAAGAGCGTGTCGCGGAATTATTTGCGAAAGACATCGGCTGGACAATTAGCGATTGTCAAAAACTGGTGCCGGATTTCGATATGCTGCCGGAGGAAGTGCAATTAATTCTTGCAAACATGATGTTCAACATGGGCATCAATCGCATGAGCAAATTCCAACGGTTGCTTGCCGCTATCGAAGAGAGAGTCTGGGGGAAGGCGGCGGACGAGATGCTTGACTCGAAGTGGGCAACCCAGGTTCCAGCCCGAAGTGGACGCTTGGTCGCGAGAATGCGGGCGTTGGCATAAAAAGAGCGGTGGGACTTTAAATAACCCACCGCTGAGTTAGACACTTCGGCCAGCAGCGTGTCGATGCAAAACCGCGCTGGCGGGGAGGTCTCAAAGCGTCACCAGCGACCATACTAAATTTTAGCGGAGATGAAAACACATTCGTTGGGCACAGGCCCAACTTCCTTGCGTAACCGGTCCTCATGTTTCAGGGTATAGCTGCGAACAGCATCTGCCCTGATGTTTGCCACCAGACACCAATGCTCCCTAGATCTTTTCCATGGCCCCGATGTTGCAGTCAAAAACAGATAAGCCTCTCTGGCATCCGCGCCAGCCACGCCCTCGTAATCGAGCCGATGCTCGACGGGAAATCCATCTTTGCATCTGAAAACATCTGCGATGGCTCTGGACACAACTGCTGATGCGAGGCTCATCACCAGCGACCATATTGAATGTCAGAAGAGATAAAAACACATTCGTTCGAGCGCCAAGTTCGATCTGGGAGATACGTGACTTGGCCGCATCCAACTGCCAACTCCAGCACGAGCATTGCGGTGAAGACGCTGACCGCTCCAAGCGCGATGAATTTCATCATCTGGTAGTCTCCTTTTAATTTAGGTGCAAACCCTTTATCTTTTCTTTAGCGTTTTCAAAGCCTTGGCCGATTATGACGGTATGACCGATGCTCTCTAGGTAGGAAATCCAATCTTTCTGCGGACCGGAAATCGTTCCGCCCTTCTCGCGCTTCATTTCAACCCAGCACCGCCACGCTGGAATGTATAAATCCGGCACCCCGGCGCTGACGCCCTCTGCCTTCAACTTCGCGCCGGTCGTTCGGCTCCGTTGCCCACCGTTGGGAATGGCGAATATCCTGGCATCTGGATATGTTTGACGCATCCACATGACGAATTCGCGTTGCTCTTCGTGCTCGGTTTTCATTCCCATCTTCTTTCCGTGACGCGGTAAAATTTGCCATCCTGCCTGAATTTAATTAATGCGGGCGGCGTAGCCTTGTTCAAATCAAATGCCACATCGTCTAGCTGATTATCAAGCGTAACGCCGGGAACACCCGCGTTGCTGGCAATCTTAACCAGTGATACCCGCGCTTTCTGCCCGGCATAGCCGTCGTGCATGACCGTCAGATATTCGTTTACAGGCTTGTCTGAGAGTGTGCCGTAATAAGTGACCATCAGCATTTCCTTGCCGCTGACGAGGCTGACATGCCGCCTCCATTGCCAATCGGTCACGTTCATCTCGGTCGTATCCAGACCCATAATATCGTCATCATGGAGTTTTTGCTTTGGCACTTTGGGCGGAGGGAATGGATTGCCACATGCAATGCATTCCTTTGCGGATATATGGTTCAATTCATTACAGGCATCGCAGACTTTGACCGGTGCTTCGCCCTCGCCTTTACCTGACGGCTTCTTTGGGTTGACCGCCGTAATAGGACCGTGCGTTTGCACCACCCCGGCAAAGTCCAGAACGAGGCAATGGTCGGTGTGGGATTTAACCCGCATACCGCGTCCGGCCATTTGCACATAAAGCCCGGTCGATAGTGTGGGCCGCAGCATGGCAATCAGGTCGAGGTCGGGATGGTCGAACCCGGTTGTCAGGACGTTGGCATTGGTCAGCGCTGTAATTTCGCCAGACTTGAAACCGTTGACGATCCGTTCACGTTCGGCCTTCGGTGTATCGCCAACGATACAGGCCGCGCGAATATCACGGGCATTAAGAATATCCGCCACATTATGTGCGTGTTTAACGCCAGCGCAGAAAAACAGCCACGACTGGCGATCACCGGCCAGGCTTATAACCTCGTTGACCGTTGCGATGTTGTTCTTATCTGTATCAATGGCGGCTTGCAATTCGCTCTCGATATATTCACCGCCACGTCGGTGTACGCCGTCAACCGAAAGCTGGTATGCGGTTAGTTTCGACCGGAGCGGTGCGAGGAATTTCTTGAATATCAATTCCTCAATGCTAACCGGGCTGATGATGTCAGCGAACAGGGCTGGCGCGTCGGTTATGTAGCCATGCCCCAGGCGGTATGGCGTGGCGGTTAGGCCAATTACCCGTATCAACGGATTAATATGCATCAAGTCGATAATCAGTTTTCTGTAGCCGCCTTCTTGCTTATGGCTGACAAGATGGCATTCATCGATCAGTACCAGATCAACATGGCCGATCTGGTCTGCTTTATCCCGCACCGATTGGATACCGGCAAATGTAATCGGCTCGCCAATATCCCGACGTCGCATACCCGCCGAATAGATGCCTAGCGGCGCATCCGGCCAGTGGTCGCGCATTTTCTCGGCGTTCTGTTCGATCAGTTCCTTGACGTGCGTCATCATAAGGATGCGCGTTTCCGGCCACTGCGTCAGCGCATCCTTACAGATTGCTGCAACGATATGGCTCTTGCCCGATCCGGTTGGCAGTTCGATGCATGGATGACCTTTATTGCCGTCCGCGAACCACTTATAAAGCTGATCGATGGTGCGTTGCTGGTAATCACGGAGCATTATTAGCTATCAATTCCTTGCTCGAATAAACGTATGCATCGCCTTCGCCATTGCGAACGTCTGCGCCGTTTATTTCGTAGACTGCCTCATGCGGCGTGTTCGAGTCCTTGATCGGCCACGGCACCAGATCGGGGTGCAGCACATGGCTATCGCAGCCGACCTTCTGGAAGTCGCCGGGGATGTCTTTGCTTTCCCATCTGGCGCAAGACCAAGTGCCATCGCTCTCAGGCGTGGCATGGGCGCAAGTCCGACAGTTAACTTCCTGCGTTAGTTGTCGTTTGTGGCAAAAACTATGCGCCGCGCAGAATTTGCATTGATACCAACTCGCGTCGGTTGATATTGGCACGGGGATGCGCTCCGTAATCGCAATCCGGTGGCCGCGATCCAGTAGATTGTCGGCAGCTTCCTCGTCATATTTCACCCGCTCGGTGTAAAGTCGGTCATCATCTTTGCAGACCGCAACGTACAATGCGCGATCGATCTCGGTCCCTCGCATGTAAATCTGCATCTGCGCCCAGTGCATGGGCTTGCTATCCTTAACGCCTTTCTTTTCAAGGTCATCAAACGATTTCTTGTTATGCGTTTTTATCTCAAGAATATGCCGCGTCTTGATCGCGCCGGGAACACCGGACTCAATGATGCCATCGACCGATCCGCCGACATGCTGATCCAGATTCAAGAATCTCTGGCTATCCCCGGTTTCGCCAATGTCCAAGCCGATTGCTTTAAGATCAGCAACGACGATTTCCTCTTCATTCCGGCCCCGCCGAAACAGCCGCCGAATACGACCGGGGAACTTTTCGCGCACCGCCCAGCGGAACGAGAGCCAGAGCCAGCGGTCGCAGGGGTGGCCCAGCATGGAGCCGCCAAGATGCAGTCTTGGATCGTCATGTTGGTCGGCATGGTGTCCGTCGACTAAGTTGGCGATTGAGTTAATTGGTTCAGGGATTTTCATGAGAAAATGGCCGGGAGTTTCCCCCCGGCCTCTCCTTTATTTAGACGCCCAAGGCGGGGCTGGCGGTGCGGTCGCAGCGGGTGCCACGACAGGCGGAGTCGAACCTTCGATTGCTTTGAACGCCTTGACCTCGTTTCCGAGGCCATAATTCGGATCATCTTTGACCGTGACTTTGATCAAAAGATTGCCGCCGAGCATCTGGTCGGTATCTTCCAGCTTGGTCAGGCCAATCGCTCGCATGATGTCACCAAGCTGTTGGCGACCAATTTCTTCCGCCTTGGGGTTGGGGTTCCGCGTATTTAGATTGCACCAAACAACGCGGCCCTGATGCTCTGGCCCGATTACATCAAATCGCACGGCGATGTAATTGCCGGTCCCCGCTTTAGTTGCCTTGATCTCCGCACCAGCGATTGCGGCGGCATACCAGCCCGCCGGGATCGGCGCGAAGTCACGATCCTCAGCAACCGGCATGTCCTTGATATCGAAACTCTGCTCCAGAAAACTCATAATCTATTCCTTTATGATGGTGAATGAAGCCCGACCGGGCTGCGTGGTAATGCCGCCTAAGAGCGGCTCGGTGATCGATTTGTCGGCGCTTTTCCACACCGTCATATTAATCTCCGGTTTCCAGCGGAACAGACTGGATAGATGTTCCACCAGCCCTTCCTCCGCTGCAATCTCCTGGATGCGTTTACCATCGACCTTGCGGTTGATGCGCCCAGTGATCTTGATCTTGTACCCGCCGTCTGTTTTGACATTTTCGGTGCCTTCCATGTTTTCAGCAACACCGATCAGCGATGCAAGCTTATCTTCAAGCTCGCGGCGGCGAGCGACCGCGACGGCCTCCGCTTCTTTGGCGTCAAGCCAATTTTGAGCCAGATCGTCAATCATCTTATTTTCCAATCTTTTTAATGATTTCACCGAGGTCAGGCGCTTCCCAAACTGCTAACTTTCCCGACCGGTCTTTGGCTTGCCATAGGCCGTCGGACTCCAGCATCATTGCCCTTTGCGTCACGCCTTCCGCGTCTTTCTCGACTCGCAGGGCGGCGACGATATCGAAATAATATGGCAGCGATTGCCCGGTTTTATTCCCCGGCATGGATGGCGAGTAAAGCATCCGGCCCATTTCATCCTGCGCCTTTTCCAGTTTCGCCGTCATCAGGATATGCTTCGGCAAATCGCGGAACGACCGTATGATTTCGGCCATCGTTGTCTGCATTTCACCGTAGGCCGCGCGGGGGTCTTTGGCGATTGCCTTTTCTTTCCCCAAGCAGACCTCTGCGATCTCGCTGATGCTGTCGATTGCTACGCTGGAAAATTGCTTGGCTTCGTCCGATTCGGCGAGCCATTTATATGCATCGCGCAAGGCTTCCATATCGGAGATTTCAAGGAATGGGATTTCCTTGTGCGCGATGGAAAGCAACCCGCCTTCCGCCGATAAGATGACCGCCGTCGGCAAGGTTGGAATCAGGCTGGTCTTGCCCGATCCCGCTTGACCGTAGGCGAGCATTTTAATGCTGCCGGATTTAACGGTCGATGTTGATTTCAGATTGATCATAATTCACCCCCCCCCATAGCATATTCCTCGAGTGTCTTTTCAGCGCGCCAATGGAGATCACGTTCTACTGGTAATCCGAACGGCGGGAATTTAATTGCTTGGAGTTCCCTTATATTCGTGAACCCTATTTCTTTGTATCCAAGTCCCATATCGGTCACGCCGAACAAGTTACCGTCATCATCCATTTCAGACGCCAACATGGTGAACGAAGAGCCACCGAAGAATCGCACAACCGGCTTGTGATACAGATTCGCGCCGCCCGATCTTTCGGTAGCACTATGCTGGAGTCGCAATTTCTTCTCAATTGCTTTTGTTAGTAGCTTCATAATAATTAGTCTCCTTTATATCGCGGTCGGGCCATCCCGGTTGCGATTTGCATTTACATTTATATAACAGTTGGCTTATGGTGTAAAACCTTAAATTAACATTAGGGTGATAAAATGACCACCGACGAAGCAATCGCCTATTTCGGGAGTCGCAAGAAAATGGCCGATTTCCTTGGCATCTGGCCGCATGCTACATATCGGTGGGGAGAGCAGCCGCCCAAGTTGCGCCAGTTTGAAATCGAACGATACTCGGATGGGGAGTTAAAGGCTGATGCCTGATCCGATTGTGCAGATCGTTACGGACCGCTTCCATGAGCGAAGCCGCGAGGGTATGGTGACCTATGGGGTCAGCATGGCCGATAACCCGGCAGGCGCTCTGGAATGGTTAAATAATTTGCAGGAGGAGCTAATGGATGCGGTGTTGTATTTAGAGCGGTTCAAAGGTGAATTGAATGGCTGATATAAAAGACATCTTCGGCGGCCCGTTTGTCCCGTCCTCCAAACATGTCGAGCCACCAGAAATCCAGCTTGCCGATGCCATGCGATCCGCCGGGATCGATCCGCCGCCAAATCTCACGCTAGACGGCCAGCTTCACCGTTTCTCGACCAAAGGCCGCAAGCGTGACGATTCCGGCTGGTACATCGCATTTCCGGACGAGCCTGTCGCCGGACGCTTCGGCTGCTGGCGCGATCAGATCGATTGCGTATTCAAAGCGGAAATTGGGCGCGAGCTGACCGCCGCCGAGAATATGGCGATCATCCGGCGGCAGTCGGAGGCCAAGGCCGAGCGCGATCTGGCACGGCAGCGCAAGGCCGAAGTTGCGGCTGGTACGGTGGACACGATCTGGACCGAGGCCATAGCTGCCAGCCCCGATCACCCATATCTAAAGCGCAAGGGGATCGACCCTCATGGCGCACGGCTGACCGGCGACGGCCGGCTAATCGTGCCGCTTTACAATGTGGACGGTGCTCTCGCTTCGTTACAATATATTTCAGAGGATGAAAAACGCTACCACCCCGGTGGCATGACTAAAAGCTGTAGCTGGACGCTTGGGGAAATCAGCTCCGGCCCGATATTCGTGGCCGAGGGCTATGCGACCGCTGCGACGATACATGAGGTATCCGGTCGGCCTTGCGTGATCGCTTATTCGGCCAATAACCTACCTGCAATCGTCGGCCAGTTACGCGAGACGCACGGCCAGGCGCAGGAAATCGTAATCGTGGCCGATAATGACGCTTCCGGCGTAGGGCGAAATAAAGCAGACGAGGCATCCGCCCAACATGGTGGCCGGATTGTTACGCCACCGACCGAAGGAGATGCCAATGACTATCGGCAATCGGGCGGTGATCTAGCTGGATTGCTGTTCCCCCCGGCGGACGATTGGCTAATTCCGGCTGATGCCTTCTCCGAACAGCCTGACCCGATCCGCTGGCAAATCAAACGATGGCTGCAAAGCCAAGCGTTGATCATGGTTCATGGCCCGTCAGGGGGCGGCAAGACCTTCCTGGTTTTGGATATGGTGATGGCAGTCGCCAGCAAGGGGGATGTTAAGGAATGGTTCGGGAATAAGGTTCGCAGCGGCACAGTCGTTTATCTGGCTGGTGAGGGCCATCATGGTCTGCGGGGTAGGGTAGCGGCGTGGAAACAGCATAAGGGCGTCCTAGCCCTCGATATGTGGCTCTCACGGCATGGTCTGGATTTGAATACGCCGCAAGGTTACCAGAAAACGGCGGACGCGCTGCGCGCGTTGCCTAATTCACCTGAGATTATCGTTGTCGATACGCTTCACAGGTTTCTGGATGGTGATGAGAATTCGGCGCAAGATACCAAATCTATGCTCGATGCCTGTTCATCGTTGATTAACGAATTCGGCGCCAGCGTAATCCTAGTGCATCATACCGGCGTATCGTCCGAGGCTCAGCACCGGGCGCGGGGGTCAAGCGCATGGCGTGGGGCGCTGGATATTGAAATCAGCGTGGTCCCCGGCGATACCATTGAAATCATACAGCGCAAATCCAAGGATTCAGAAGAGGCCGAGCCGGTATTCGCCGAACTGCAATCGGTGCCGATTAAAGGCTGGCTGGATGAAGATGACGACCAGGTGACCAGCGCGGTATTGGTGGCCGGACAGGAGCCTGTGAAGGCCAAGAAGGACAGCCCTCTTGCCAAGCATCAAAAGATGTTTGAAAATGCGTGGTGGTCGGCTAGTGCGGAGGATCAAGATGGTGCGCCATATCTGACCCGTTTGGCGTTAACCAGGAAGCTGGAGGCTGACGGCATGGCCGAGCGCACGGTCAAGAATATGACCAATCCGAGTTACGACAATAAGCTGATCGGGGCGCTGATGATGGCGAATATGATCGAAAAACATCTGGATGGATGGATCGTAACGGACTCAATTTGGGGATCAGCTATGGTTGCAACGCGCGATGCTTGAACAATCTACGCGAGCTACCCTAAAAACCCCTGGGGTACCCCTGGGGTACTTGGGGTACGAGGGGCTAAAAACCGCAGAAACGTGTACCCTAAAAACCCCCCTACCCTTTAGGGTAGGGGTTTGGGGGTACTCTGCGGGCAGAGGGGGTTTTTAATGGATTGGCCTGCGGATAAAATCGAACGGCGGAAAGTCGACGCGCTGATACCATATGCGAGGAATGCCAGGACGCATTCCGACGATCAGGTGGCGCAGCTTGCGGCGTCGATCAAAGAGTGGGGATGGACGACCCCGGTGCTGATCGATGAGGACGGTGGGATCATAGCCGGGCATGGCCGCGTCATGGCAGCGCGAAAGCTGGGCATCAAACAAATCCCGACCATGACGGCGACCGGCTGGAGCAATGCTCAGAAGCAAGCTTATGTGCTAGCGGATAATCAATTGCCTCAAAACGCCGAATGGGATTTGGATTTGCTAGCGGTGGAAATGAAAGACCTCGACAGCGAGGGGTTCGATTTGAGCCTGGTCGGGTTTGATGAAGGCGCTCTTGTTAATTTATTTTTGCCTACCGAGGAAGGTAAAACCGACGCGGAAGCAGAATGGGAGGGAATGCCTGAATTTGATCAGGGCGATAAAACTTCCTTCAGACACGTTATCGTACATTTTGAAAATAATGACGATGTGGCGGAATTCTTTAGCATCATAGGCCAGAGCCATACAGATCAAACAAACTCAATATGGTTCCCCGAACAAGAAAAGATGGATACAGAGGCAAAAAGATATGGGTGACTTCCCTATATATATTCCCAGCAAAAGCCGGTCAGAGCATATGATGACATCAAAATATCTAACTTATATGGGTATCAAGCACAATGTTGTGGTCGAGCCAAGCCAAATGGACGAGTACAGGAAAGCTATTAAATCAATGGATTTATTGACCACGGCGGTCGAGTTGGATATGTCTTATAAAGATAAATATGAACTCTGCGACAATCATGGGCTGGCAAAATCAACCGGGGCTGGGCCAGTAAGAAATTTTGCGTGGGATCACTCAAAGTCAAACGGCCATAGCTGGCATTGGGTAATGGACGATAATATTAGAAGTTTCAGGCGGCTTAACAAAAATGAAAAGGTCAAAGTTGCCAGCAGCTCGTTCTTTAAGGCAATGGAAGATTTCTGCCTGAGATATGAGAACGTATCTATGGCTGGGCCGAATTATTATATGTTTGCTCCGTCTCGGTCGAAAGTTCCTCCGTTTATTACCAATACGCGTATATATTCCTGTAATTTTATCAGGAACGATGTTCCGTTCCGGTGGCGTGGGCGATATAACGAGGACACTATCCTCTCTTTGGATATGCTAAAGGCTAAATGGTGCACCATTCAATTTAACGCATTCCTACAAGAAAAGATGTCGACCCAATCCCTGTCTGGCGGCAATACTTCCGAATTGTATCAAGCGGACGATAAACCACAAAAAGGGCAAAAATATTCTCAAACCGGGACTATAGGCAAATCTCAGATGATGATAACAACCCATCCAGACGTTTCAAGGTTGGTTCATAAGTTCGGAAGGATACACCATCACGTTGATTATGGGCCGTTCAAGCGGAATAAACTTATCCGGAAACAAGATGCTGAAATACCATCTGGTGTTAATAATTACGAGATGATATTAAAAAAGAAAAACACCGGCCAACAGGCCAAACTAGAGGAGAGTGGGGAGACTTTTTCCCCTCTTTTAGCAAATGCCTCGTAAAGCCACAGGAAAACCGAACGGAAGGCCTCGTTACAAGCCGACCGAGGATGATCGGAAAACGGTCAGTCTCATGTGCGCCGTTGGCATTCCGCATGAGGGGATTGCGCTTTGCATTGGTGAAAATGGCATTGACGACAAGACCTTGCGAAAGCACTTCCAGAAAGAACTAGCGACATCGAAAATCAAGGCCGACGTTAAAATGGCGGGTTCTCTATTTCAGGCCGGGATAGCTGGCAATGTCCATGCACAAAAATGGTGGACCATGTCCAGGATGGGCTGGAAGGAAAAGAGCGAGATCGAACACAGCGGCGATGTCGTCTGGTCCATTCAGAATATTTACGAGAAATGATAGTTCAGCGCCGCATCAGGAAATATCAGGCTCCGCTGCATAAATACATGGTTGACGGCGGGATGGAGAATAAACGCGCGATATCCATCGCGCACCGTCGCTGGGGCAAGGATGAAATCGCGCTTGATGTGACGTTCCAGGCATTGATTGAACGTCCGGCAACATACTGGACGTGTCTTCCTGAATTTGCCCAGGCTCGCAAAGCAATTTGGTCGGCGGTTAATCCGCATACAGGGATGCGCCGGATCGATGAGGCGTTCCCCGAGGAATTGCGTGAGGTGACGAACGAAGGCGAGATGTTCATCCGGTTCAAGAATGGCGCAACGTGGCAAGTAATCGGATCGGACCGGTATAATTCCCTGGTTGGCGCTAGCGTGGCAGGCATTACATTTTCCGAATGGGCATTGGCTAACCCATCGGCATGGGGCTACATCAGCCCGATGCTGCGAGAGAACAACGGCTGGGCGATGTTCGTCACGACGCCGCGCGGGAAGAATCACGCATTCGAGATGTATAATTACGGCATGAGGACTGAAGGCTGGTTTGCCGAGATATCGAATGTCGTTGACACTGGCGCTTTCGCAGAGGCGCAGCTTGACGAAATCAGAGCGGAATATATCGCGCTTTATGGTACCGATTTTGGTGCGGCTCAATTCGAACAGGAATACATGTGCAGCTTTGAAGCTGCGATATTAGGCAGCTTTTATGGTACGGAACTGTCAGTAGCACGATCCGAAGGGCGCATTTGCGAAGTCGAATATGATCCCGATCTCCCCGTAATGACCGTCTGGGATATTGGCTACTCAGACGACACTGTTATTCTCTTCGTACAAATCATTGCTAATGAGGTGCGGATTATCGATACCTATAGCGCAAATGGTCACAATCTTGAGCATTATACTGGGGTTATTTCCGACAAACCGTATGAATACGCCCGACACTGGTTGCCTCATGATGCGCAGGCAAGGACGTTGGCGGCGGCGGGGCGGTCGGTATATGAGCAACTGACCAAGGATCACGGCCTTGAAAACGTAAATATTCTGCGAAACACCAATACTGAAATGCAAGGCATCCTGGCAGCGCGGCATCTGTTCCCGCGCTTATGGATTGACGAGGATCAGGAAGACTTCTTGAATGCTCTGGGACAGTTCCGAAGAGAATGGGATGATGAGCAAAAATGCTTCCGGGACCGGCCTGTCCATGACTGGACAAATCACTTCGCGGATGCGCTGCGATATCTGGCGTGGGTCTGGAAGGAGCCGGTGAAGCCCAAGGCTCCCGTATTGAACCCGATCCTAAACATCGGCGGCCAGTCCACCATGACCATGAACGACCTGATGAAATCCGTCAGTAAGCGGCGAGCCAGGTATGATTGACAAATTTCTTGATTTGAGGCAATAATTGTGAATGCCTAGCACATCGAAGAAGCAGAAGAAATTTATGGCCGCAGCGGCGAACAATCCGAAGTTCGCCGCGAAGGCCAAAATTCCGCAGTCTGTGGCCAAGAAATACAATAAAGCCGACCGTAGTGCCATGACGACGGCGCTGGGCGGTAACGGGAAAAAGGGCGGCTATGCCTGATAATATGGACGCTCAAGGCGGCACGTTAGTCACGCCGGAAGACGCGGGCAAGGGTGCACCCGGCGTTGTCGCTCGCTGGATTGCCGAGCTTGATCTGAGCGATAAGGTCGAGAAGAACTGGCGCGAACGCGCAAAGGATGTGCAGGAGCGTTACCGCGACGAAAAATCTCAGAACGAACGGCGTTATTCGTCTGCCAACCGCTACAATATCTTGTATTCCAACATCCAGACGATTTGCCCTGCTTTATATAATCAGTCTCCGACGCCGGACGTTCGGCGGCGGTATCGTGATGCCGACCCGGTCGGCAAGGAAATCTCCGAGGTCTTGGAGCGCGCGTTGTCGTTCACGATGGATGATTGCGATTTCGACCGGTACATGCGTCTGGCGATCAAGGATCAGCAGATTTGCGGGCGTGGCGTTACGCGGGTTCGCTACGATCCGGTATTCAGCGAAGAATCCGACGAAATGGGCGACCCCTACGACGATTTGAAGAGTGAGGAGGTCAAGTTCCAGCATGTGAACTGGGCTGATTTCCGCCACGGTCCCGGTCGCACATGGGAAGAGGTCGAATGGGTTGCTTTCAGTCATTTAATGACACGGGACGCCCTGCGCGACAAGTTCGGAGACAAGATCGGAGACGAGGTCGAGCTTGATTACACGCCCATCGGCATGGAAGACAAGGACGGTGACGTTGTTGCCGACACGTTTAAACGCGCAACGGTATGGGAAATATGGTGTAGCCGTCAGAAAAAGGTGATTTTCATCTCCAAGAGCGTGAAGGAGCGTCCGTTGAAGACGGACCCCGATCCTTTGCAGCTTCGCGGGTTTTTCCCGACGCCACGGCCTCTATATTCGACAGAAAACACGGATAGTCTTGTCCCGGTCGAGCCGTTTCGGTTTTACCGCGATCAGGCCAACGAACTGGACAACATCACGCGCCGCATTTCCGGCATTATCGCCGCCTGTAAGGTACGCGGGATTTACGACAGCACGATCACGGAAATGTCCAATTTGATGGACTCCGGGGAGAATATGATGATCCCCGCGCAGGACGTTCTGCCGCTGATGCAGTCGGGTGGGTTGGATAAAGCGGTCTGGATGTGGCCGATTGAGAAGATCGCGGGGGTCTTGAACGAGCTTTATAATCAGCGCGAGCAAATCAAGAAAACCATCTATGAAATCACCGGAATTGCCGACATCATGCGCGGTTCCACGGCTTCGTCCGAGACATTGGGCGCGCAACAACTCAAGGTGCAGTTCGGCACCATGCGCCTTGACGATATGGGCCGCGAAATTCAGCGATATGCTCGTAGTCTTGTCCGCCTTGCTGCGGAGATTATATCGGAGCATTTCAGCCCTGACAGTCTAGCCATGATGACCGACATCAAACTGCCTTCGCCGGAAGAAAGGATGATGGCGCAGCAACAGGTGCAAATGCTGGCCCAGCAACAGCAGCCGATACCGACCCAGTTGGAGGAAATACTTCAGAAACCGACCTGGGAAGAATGTATGCAAGTCCTGCGCGACGACAAGCAGCGTTCGTACCGGGTTGATATTGAGACCGATTCCACCATTGCCGGGGATCAGGCGATGGATCAGAAGTCGGTAACCGAGTTGTTGAGTGGTGTTTCGACATTCATCACCAATGCCGGTCCTGCGGTTGCGGCAGGCTATTTGCCGCTTGAAGCTGCCAAGGCCATGCTAATGTCTGCGGTCAGGCGGTTCAGGATGGGCCGCGAGGTCGAGGATGCTCTTGATATGATCGGTGAAAATGAGGATGGTGCTGCGGAAGACGGCCAGCAGCAGGCTCAACAGGCCCAGCAGATGGAACAACAGGCGGCGGCTCAAGCCGAGCAGATGAAGATGCAAATAGAGCAGCAGAATTCTGCGGTCAAGGCCCAGGAGGCGCAGACAAAAGCTCAAATCGAGCAGGACAAAATGCAGATCGACGCGAAATCTCAGCAAGCTTCTTTGATGATTCAGCAGCAGGAGATTGACCTGAAAGAACGCGACATGGCCTTGAAGGAATTCGAGGCGCAGAAGCCTGAACCGGATGTCGGCATGAGGATTCAGGCTGATATGCGAATGGCGCGTGAGAAAATGGAATTCGAGGCGAGTGAAGCCGACAAGCAGCGCCAGGTTGATCTGGCGAAGGCGATTATGGCCGAATTCAACGGGCCTGAAGTTAACACGACCAGCCCTGAAGAAGCTCTGGCGCGAGCGTCCGAGATAATGGCTCGAATTAATGAGGTCGTTTCAGCGACACGCGATGTCGGAGGGATGCCGTTGGCGGAAACCACCGTGATGGTCATGGATGATGACGAGGATTTTATTGAACCGGTGCTACAATGAGCGTTTACGCGGATAAATATGACGATATCGAATGGACGGCCAAGCCACGTTTGAGAAGGGTCAAGATCGATTATTCCTCAAAGCGGTCCCACCTCGCTGCGCCGTATGTGGCGGGGGACTACCAGCCATACGACTGCCCCATAACAGGCAAGACCATTGATGGTCGTCGTGAACACAGAGAGAATCTGGAATTGCATGGTTGCCGGGTTCATGAAAAAGGTGAATTCGAGGACGTTAAGAAGAACGGCAAGAAGCGAATAGAAGCGTCGATGGACGCGGCAATAGACAAGTCGGTGGATGCAATTGCCAGACAGATTGATTTTTAGAAGGAAATCGTGATGGCGGAAGATGCGGAGGATGTCGTTGTTGAAACGGAGTCGATGGATGATTTCATGGGCGCTCAATTCGATGCCTTGAATTCGGATGATGCCGTAATTGGCTCTCCCAAGGTCGAGGCCGCAACTCCTGAAGTCACGACCACTGAAGAATCGGGGGTGTCTGAACCCCTGGACAAAGATACCGTTGCGGAAGCGACGGATGACGCAGACAGCGAAGGCTCTGAACCTGATAATCAGACCATCACAGCCCCGCAATCCATGTCTGCTAAAGACCGCGAGACTTTTTACGCATTACCGCCTGAAAACCAGAAATGGATTTCAGATCGCGTTAAAGCGCAAGAAGCAGACTATACGCGGAAGACAATGGAAGTAGCAGAACAGCGGAAATTGTACGACAAGTTGGAGCAGACCATTGCGCCCCGGCGTCAGCAGTTTGCAATGAACGGAATGGATGAAAGCACCGCCATAGGTCAGCTTCTCGCCCTTTCCGATTATGCAGATGCGGACCCCGTTGGTTTTACGCGCTATCTGTTTGAACAGCGTGGAATTCCGATTTCTGCATTAAATGAAAGCGGCGGAGAATATTCCGTCGATCCTCAAATGCTTGAAATGCGGAAACGCATCGAAGGCTTCGAGAATCATTTTGCACAACAGCAGAACCAGCAGTTGGAGCAAGAGGGTCAAATTGTTTCTGGTGTAATAAATGATTTCGCAACAGCGAACCCGTTTTATACAGAACTTGAAAGCGACATGATCCCGATTGTTTCCGCTCTGCGTGAGAGCAAACCCGGCCTAACCAGCGATCAATATCTTCAGTTGGCCTATAAAATGGCTCTGGCAACCAATGACGAGGTTTCCGGGAAGATCGAGGCCGACCGCAAGGCTAAATCAGAAGCCGAGCGGATCGCCAAGGCGAAGAAAGACGCCACGGCGGCAAAGCGTGCCGGGGGAACTAACATCAAGACCACTGGCGCGTTGCCAGCGGGTGCTGTGAAAGCGAAAAGTGTTGATGATTTTATCGGGGCTTTGGTGGACGACCGCATGACAGCCTAGACCTGAAAGGTCACTATCATGCCAGCTAATAGTTCATTTACGGAAATATCGGCGATTACCTATCGCCACTTCAGGAACACGTATCTTGAAGACAACATCTCGAACCACACCGCTTTACACCAGCGGCTGACGGAAAAAGGTCGCGTTGATCTTATCTCCGGTGGCTGGGAAATCCAGATTCCGCTCGACTACGCGGAGAATGGAACTTACCAGCGGTATAGCGGTTATGACACGCTCGACATCGCTCAGTCGGAAGTGTTTACCGCTGCCAATTTCGCATGGAAACAGGTCGCCATTAACGTGGTGGCGTCTGGATTGGAAATTCGGCAGAACAGCGGCAAGGAAGGCGTTATCAAACTTGTTAAGAGCAAGCTGAAGAATGCCATGCGTACCGCTGGCAACAACTTCTCGACCGACATCTATAGTGACGGCACCACTGCCAACCAGATTAACGGTTTGCAGGCTCTCGTCTCGGATGCCGGGACAGGAACTGTTGGCGGGATTGTATCCGGGACTTACACCTTCTGGAAAAACATCCTTCAATCTGCGGCCAGTCCGTTACAGGGTGGTGGAGCTATCACGCCAAGCGCGTCCACTATCGAGAGTCTCATGCTCCCATTGTGGCTCAACCTGACGCGGAATAATGACATGCCTGATCTTATTGTCATGGACGATACCTACTTCACGTTCTTCGACAATAGTCAGACCAGCATCCAGCGTTATACGAACACGACCGATCTGAAAACCGGAACTACTTCGTTGAAGTACAAAGGCGCGGACGTGGTGTATGACAGTTCGGCGGCTGGAATGCCTGACGCTCATGCGTATTTCCTCAACACCGATTACATCGGTATTTGCGCCCATCGTGATGCGAATTGGACGGAAGTTCCCGAAAAGTCGTCGGTTAACCAGGATGCTCAAGTTTTGCCGATTATCTGGCAGGGCAATATGACCGTGAGTAATCGTTCACTTCAGGGTGTGATGAAGGCTTAATTGTTTTCATTCAAACTCTATTTCCTGAAAGGGGAAAGACATGTCTGACTATCAAATCGTTAACCCGATTGTCGGGACGCAGAATATTGCGGATACCTCGACAACTCAAAACCAGCCACTCGGAACCATTGTCGAAGCTGTGGATCGCGCTTCCACCGATTATGGTGCCGGTGAGTTTATTTACCTCAAAGGTGTCGCATCGACGGTGCTAGGTTCTTTTGTCACCTACAACGCCGACGACAATTCAACCGCGCTTTTGGCAGCTAATGCCATTGGCCCGGTTGCCACCTCAATGTCGATCAATGTTGCCAGCCAATATGGTTGGTATCAGATCGGCGGCAAGGCGGTTGGCAAGGCTCTAGCCAGTTATGCTGACAACGGTCTGGTCTACGCGACTTCCACGGCGGGCAGCATCGATGATGCTGTTGTTTCCGGGGATCGCGTAAAACTTGCCATTGGTGCTTCTGCCGTGGATACCCCATCGAGCGGACTTGCTGAATTCGAGATTCAGCGTCCGTTCATGGATGACGGTAGCTCTGCTTAACTTTAGTCGGGGATGTCTCGGTGAGGCATCCCCTTCTTTAATTTCAAGGGGAAAAAGATGGTCGATATGATGATGGAAGAAAGACATGGATTTTATGTCGATTTCGAGCTTCGACCGGAGGAAGACCGTGAGCAGACCATTGCTCAAGGAATGCCGATTTTCAAGGATGTCGAATTTGCTATCATCACGATGCCGGGTGGCGGATTGGTGGTCGATAAGCAGATCACAGACGCTCTCCTCCAAGAGTGGCGTCACGGTGATAACCGGCGTAAACCGCCATCGCCGTTCGCTTTCACCGCATATGAAGCGTGGAAAGAAGGCCGCGAGGCTCCCGTAAATGGAACCGATTTGAAGAACTGGCCGGGTGTGACACCCGCGCAGTTGAAAACGTGCCAGAACGCTACAATCCGCACCATCCAGGACTTAGCTTCGGCCAACGCCGATACAATCCGTAGACTGGGCATGGGCGGTGTTGCGATGGTCGAGAAGGCGAAGTCATATTTGGACTCTGCCCAGAGTAATAAGGCTTCAGAAGAAGTTGCATCGCTGAAGATCAAAATGGAATCATTGGTCGAATCTATTAACAAGAAAGACCGCCAGATCGAGGATTTACTGGAGCGTCTTGATAACGCCTCTAAGAAGCGTGGCAAGCCGAGGAAAGAGGAATAAATGACGCTTTTAACCATTGTCCAGAACGCATCTGATACAATCGGCCTGACCCGCCCGTCTGTTGTAGTCGCTTCGGTAGATCAGAACGTCAGGACTTTGCTGTCCCTGGCACAGACCGAAGGTCGGGAAGTTCTGGACCGTTTTTCGTGGCCTGCAACCCAGATCGAAGTCACTCACACAAGCCTCGCGGCGGAACTTCAGGGCGTTATTACGACAATCGCGCCGGGTTTTTCCTACATCACCAGTTCGACGTTCTGGGATCGAACGCTGACGCAGCCGGTGACCGGGCCGTTGTCGCCTATCGAGTGGCAGGCTTTGAAGGCCCGCACAGCGACCGGGCCTTACCCCAGCTACAGGATATTCGGTGGGAAGCTCTATGCCTACCCAGCGCCTTCTGCGGGCAACACATGGGTGTTTGAATATCAGTCGACATATTTCTGTCAATCCAGTTCCGGGACCAATCAATCGGCGTGGGCTGCGGATACGGATGTCGGTGTTCTGGACGAGAATCTCATGGAATTGGGTGTCGTATGGAGATTCAAGAAAAAGAACGGACTGGACTATTCGGAAGATTTTCGCTCCTACGAGCAGAAGCTGGCGAATGAAACCTCACGCGCGGGTGGCCGAAAGGTTCTTGATATGATTTCCGGTAACACTGCCGTCAGGGGAGTCTATATTCCAGAGGGCAGTTGGGCGTAATGGCTGATCCAGATTTCGATGAAATAATCTTGTCTCTTTTGCAGACTGAAGAGGGTCGTGAACTGTTAGATGAATTAGCGAGAGAACAAGGTGATGAAAACTTAGGTCAAGAAACTGGATTTGCGGTGCCGGGTGTTCAGCGAGAGGATTTACAGCCATCCGGTTCGGAAGTTTTAGCTTTCGGCACAGATGGGTTCTCCATTTCTCCTAAGATTAATATCAGCGGTGGGACGCGCAGCACAGAGATTCCCGTTGAAACTAGAGAAGGCCCGTCAAGTATCAAAAATAGCGAGTTTAATGTCGGGGGCCGTATGGGTGCCGTACTGGGTTTTCCAGATGACAGCAGATTAACCGGCAGCGTTGGCGGGCATTTTTCTAGAGGAAAGAATGAATTCAACAAAGATTTGCAAAGAATGTGGGGGGTCAATCCTGAAGAAAAATTCGGCTCAAGGGGAATTATTCCAACGAATTACGGTTTAAAATATGAGTTTGGCGATAATAATTCTATTAAAGCTGATTATACTCCGGGGGTTGAAGGACAGAAGGGATCGAATTGGCGGGTTGGTTTGCGTAAGAAATGGCGTTTTTAGGAGCAATGCCGTGGGGCTATCATGCGCTATTCGATTGTGAATCTTGCCCGATTGAGAGGATAACAAGTGAGGAAAATATTCGGGAATTCATCAATGAAATTGTCTCGGCTATCGATATGAAATTGTATGGTGAACCGATGATCGCCCACTTTGCGACACATGACGCGGATGCGTCTGGATACAGCTTCTGCCAGATGATCGAGACTAGCAATATCACCGGGCATTTTTCAGACAAGACCGGCGATTGCTATATCGATATATTCAGTTGCAAGGAATATGATACAGATGTGGCAATCGGCGTTATAGAAAATTTCTTCAAACCTGAAGAAGTGAAAATGAGATATTTCAAAAGAGGCTCTACTGCACCCATAAAGGAATAATGTTATGGAACTGACACCGGAAATGATCGCGGAATATATGAAAACACCGGAAGGTGCGCTGGAGTTACAGCAAATATTGGTTGAAATGGAAATGGATCAGGGGAGTATTGGCGCTTCTGCAGATGCCATCCAACCTGATATTTCCGGCGCAACCCAAATCGGCGCTTCTCCTAATATTCGAGGTGCGACTATCGGTTTGCCCCCAGAGATAAGCGGTATCAACCCCGTGGAAGAAAACGAAAAAAACAGACGCCGTATGTTGGAGCAGCTTATACCGAGTCGGGGTCGGGGCTTGGGCTTGGGGTATTAAATGCTTCAGCCTCTCCTTGACAATTCCAGAAGGACGGGAACCTCCCAAAGCGGGAGCATCCCGGCACCTGTCCGGGGCTGGAACGTGCGAGATTCTCTGGCAAATATGCCGGAAGATTTCGCTGTCGAGTTAGAGAACATATTTCCAAACCTGACAAGCTGCGATCTCAGGTCCGGTTTTGCGTCTCACTCAACCGGCAACGGTTCCGGCGCCGTCGAGACTCTGGCGGAATATGCCGGTCCAGTTACTCGAAAGCTGATATCTGCGGCTGGGTCGGTGATCTATGATTCTTCCGCCGAAGGTGCTTCCACATCTATTGCGACGGGTAAAGCGAACGCCAAATGGCAAACGACGATGTTCGGCACGTCCGGCGGCAATTTCCTGTTCATGGTGAACGGTGCGGACGCCCCGATTTATTATAACGGGAGTGCTTTCGTCACGCCGAGTCTGGCGAGCGTCACGGCGACAGATATTGTTCACGTTGCAGCCCACCAGAGACGCCTGTTTTTCGTCTTCAATGAAAGTCTGATCTTTGGCTATTTGCCGGTGGTTTCAGTAGCTGGGACTGTTGCCACATTCGATATCGGGGGTTTGTGCAGGAAGGGTGGATATATCCAGGCCATAGGATCCTGGACGCGCGATGGCGGTGCCGGACCGGATGATTTATTCGTCGCTATCACAAGCGAAGGCGAGTGTATCATATATTCAGGGAATGATCCGTCTGCTGCTGCGTCATGGAATCTTGTTGGTGTATTTAATATTGGTAAGCCAATCGGGCGTCGATGTATTGAGAAAGTCGGGGCTGACCTTATCGTAACGACTCAGGATGGCGCGATATCTCTAGCCACTTTCCTGCCGATTGACCAAGTTGGAAGTCTCGGACAGGCAATTACTACAAATATTCAGAATGAATTCATGACATCTGCAAGGGCGTATTCGACTATTTTCGGATGGCAATCAATCCATTATCCGCAAGGCTCTTATTCTCTTTTTAATATTCCGAAGTCCACCACTGAATCCGTTCAATATGTTGTCAATACTCAGACGGGAGCATGGTGTAAATTCACAGGGCAAAATGCCGCCTGCTGGTCATTGTTTCAGGGTAATTTGTATTTCGGCGCTCAAGCCGGAGGTGTGATATACAAAGCCGATACAGGGGTTAGTGATAATTCCGCCAATATAGACTGGAAAATACGACCGGCATTTTCTTATTACGGGTCGAGGGGAAATCAAAAGATTTTCACGCTGTGCAGACCTCATTTCACGACGAACGGAGCGCCTGCGTTCGCCATCGACTTAAATCTTGATTTCTCGAATATCAATCCGACGAATATTCCGACCACCCCGGAACTGGCCGCTGCGACATGGGACGTTTCAGAGTGGGACGAATCGTATTGGGCTGACACGGTAACGACCGCCGCCTGGACAACGGTAACTGGGATAGGGGAGTGCGCCTCTCCCACAATTCGCGGAAATACGAATTCCATCACATTATCATTCACTGCTTACGATATGATCTGGCAGCAGGGGAGTGCACTTTGAGCGAACTGGTCTGTGGTCGTGATGACGAACTAGCGGCGTGGGCCGAGGATCATTTCCCTGACTGCGCTCCGCTTTCTCGACCGCTGACGACAATCGGAGTGTCTTCGGATGACGGTGAAATCATGGGGGTTGCCATCTTTCACAATTATCGTCAAAATGATATTGAAATCACTTTCATAACCGCGACCCCAAAATGGGCCACGCCGGGAAATATACGGGGAATCTTGAATTACCCGTTTGCCCAACTAGGCGTAAAGCGGATGACAGCAATCACCACGAAATCAAATAAGAAGGCCCGAAAGTTTATGACGGGCTTGGGCTTCAGACTTGAAGGGGTCCACCCATATGCGGCCAAAGATGGCACATCAGCCTGTACATATGGCCTGTACCCTGAAAATGCGGAGAAATGGTTAAATGGGTAAATCAGCACCAGCACCCCCTGTCCCTCCTGATCCAATCAAGACCGCCGCAGCGCAGGCTGCTGTAAACAAGGAAACAGCTATCGCCCAGGCGAAGCTGAATATGATCGACGAATACACTCCCTACGGGTCATCATTATACACAAAGAGAGGCGGGGTTGAGGATGGCATTCAACAGTATACCAGAACAACCACGCTCGATCCGGCGCAGCAGGCGATTGTTGATAAGCAGAATGCTGTCATAAATGCGTTGAATGAAACGGCTGTTTCTCAAGTCGGGCGCGTCGGCACTGCTCTGGAAGACCCTTTCACATATGAAGGAATTATCGCGCCCGGTACTACGGCTGGCGCTCGCACCGCTGCTGATCGCGCCAGACAGGCTATTGGGAGCGATTTTGACTATGCAGGACAGCCTGATGCGCCTTCTGCCGCTGGCGTGAGAGGCGCTGCTGATATTGCTGCCGGGTCTGTCGGAACTCCATTTAATTTAGGCGGTACTGCTCCATCAACCAGTGAAATTTCAGCCGCTGCAAACAGAGCCGAGGCTGGCATGGATCAGCCTTTCAATTACGCTGGTCTCCCCGCCTCATTCGACACGGCGGGTGCGGAAAGTGCAGTCCAGACGGCAACCGATGCTTATGGTACACCGCTCGACTACTCTACCGCCCCCGCCGCCCCTGCTGCCGACGCAGCGGCTCGTCAGCAAGTTATAGATTCTGTTTACGGGCAATATGCGTCTCGGCTTGATCCGAAGTTTGCAGGCGAAATGCAGCAAATGGAAACCAAGCTCGCAAATTCCGGTATCGCTCGCGGGACACAAGCCTTTTCCGCCGCGATGGATGATTTCTATCGGGGGCGAAACGACGCCTACCAAACTGCCCAGAATGCCGCAATCCAGGCTGGTGGCGCAGAACAGTCGCGTCTTTTCGGATTAGGAACGTCCGCACGGCAGAACGCGATTGCGGAACAGAATTATTTGCGAAGCCTCCCCGGAGCCGAACAAGGCCAACTGCTAGGCTATCAAGGGCAACTTTCCGGTCTTCAGGGACAGGCAAGAGCAGACGCTGCGGGTGAGCGTCTGACCGAGAGAGGGATACCGATTCGAGAAGCTGCCGAACTTCAGGCGCTTCGGGGTGCTGAATTCGACGCATCTTCAGCGGCCAGGGATAGGTCTGTTCAGGAGCAATTGCTGCAAAGGGGAATACCGGCACAAGAGCAGGCCCAAATTCAACAGATGCAGCAGTCGGCGTTTGATGCTCAGGCTGCTCAACGGGACCGTTCGATTCAAGAAGCCCTGACCCAAAGAGCGATTCCCCTTGCCGAACAGCAGCAAATTTACGGTATGGAACAGGGGTTATTTGGTCTTGACCAAGCTGCGCGACAACGCGCTATTGAAGAATCCGCTTATCTCAGAAATCTGCCGCTGAATGAAACGTCTGCGCTCATGTCCGGCAACCAGATCATGAATCCGCAATTCGGGGCAGCGCCGCAGACGGGGATAGCCAACACTGATTATGCCGGTCTTGTCTCGAATAACTATGCAGCCCAGGTCAGTGCAGCTAATGCGCAGGCCGCCGCGAAGAGTGC
>Ga0208919_1000537_pt1 | contig 25391 bp, 7 predicted proteins | sample 4_EtaG_FD_184076 | JGI IMG/M metagenome (GOLD analysis project Ga0208919, IMG submission 184076) | Marine viral communities from the Subarctic Pacific Ocean - 4_ETSP_OMZ_AT15127 metaG (SPAdes) (version 3) | ecosystem: Environmental > Aquatic > Marine > Oceanic | place: Pacific Ocean | collected...
TACGTCGCCGTCACCTTCCCCATCGGCAGTATTTGACGCCGTTTTATATCTTACGCTAGGCTTATCTGTGCCACTAGCACCGCCATAAAGTTCATGAAGATAATTTGGAAAATGTTTTCTTCCATATGCGCCGTTTTCAGTAAAAGTTTCTCCTCCCGTTCCGTCGTTATCATGAATTCTGGGGTATTCAGCCCTTTGCCAGCGAACTTGAGGAGAGCCAGTAAAGGTTTTGTCTCCAGGAACATGCGCAAGGTGACCAAGAAATTGTATCTGCTCTACGTTAAAATTAAAATCGTTAGTCGCTTTATCAGAAACATTAGAAGAAATTCCATCCGTCAATTTGCAAGCTTCATTGCCCTGCACAAATCCCAATTGATATGTTTCTTCAAGAGTGCATGGAAAAGCGTCTTTTCCATAACGAATGAATGGGTCGCCGGAGTCAGGAGTAACTTCTCCTGTCGTATCATTAATATCGCAATCTCCTGAGTCGTCCACCCAAGCAATTGCGGGGGTCTGGTCATTGCCGTCTTTGTCTTTTTCTGATAGATGCACAAGCTTCTGCTGCTTGTCGCTCTCCCAACCCATATCAACTTCTGGCTTCTTGCCGGTTGCATCAAGGTTGTCTTCTTCTCCGTCATCCGGCCAAGATATCGGTGCTCCAAGATATGTGTCAGAAAGAGCGCAGGGGAAAAACCCTCTTTCTCCTTTTGGAACTGCACAATCATTTACATCAACGTCCATCCACCAAACTCCGGCGGCCTGACTCTTTTTTTGGTCTGCCGCGTTTGCGGGTGTTTTTTTGTCTCCCCCTGTGAGAAGTTTATTGTCATCCTCATCTCTGTCTTTGGTTCCCGCAGCCATATGCCCAAGAACTTGCCTTTTGTTAGGATTAAAGTTGAATTTATATGTGTTGTCAAGCGTAGTCGAAAAACCCCACTCTTTATTAGACTCTCCTAGATATGTAGATTGTTCTGCAATATTATTCTCGCTGTGTCCGTAGGTGTCGGCAAGCATCATCGGAAAAGCGTTTTGGCCAAAACGATATTTATCTGCATCCTTAGTTAGATTATAATCTGGTCTTATTGAGGGGATTGTAGTGTGTCCACTATAATACCTTTCAATTAAATCCTCGGGGGTTTCGTCTATTTTTATTGTGAAGAATGGAATGGAGGCATACCAAGACGGCGCCCATTTAACTTGAGGCGTTTGACCTTCATCTGGCTGCGACCCTGGTGAATTCGCATCGTTTTTATTAAACTCATAGTGAGTGTGTATTAGATTTTGCCTCCATATCGGATTAAATTCAAAATCTCGATTCGCCCTATGGCTAATTTCAAACGCGCCAATCTTGTCAACGCTGACGTCATCTTTGCTTACATTGATGTCGTTTAGAAGAGAAAACTGCTCTTCTTCGGCTGTATTGCTGTTTGAGCCTTCAGGCCTTCCGCCAGTTAGGGTCCATTTATATGTTTGCTCTAAATCGCAAGGAAATCTATTTTGACCAAGCTCAATGGGCCTCTTGTCGCTCTCTGTAAATTTTCCGGCCACAGTGGATTTAGGTATATCACAAAACTCGCTTGACCAATAAACTCTAGGAACCTCTTTAAAGCCCGCGCCTAGAGTTTCTCTTTTATATCGGGAAATATTTTCGTGAACCAAAACTTGATTTCTATATGGATGAAAGCCATGGTCATTTTTTGAATTTTCACTAAAATTAAACTCTGTGCTTATTGAGGGGACTCTTGCGAAATCCCAGTAGTTGTAAGTATTCTCAAGCGTGCATGCCATGTGCCCTACTCTTTGTTCTGAGCCAGACTCTCCTTGCCCATATTGACCAAAATTTCCACCCTCTTCACTCTGCTCATTTATCTCACATGTATTTGCTGACATCCACTTAATGCAAGGCTTGTCTGAGCCGCTTCTGGATTCGTCTTCAAAGTTTCCGTCAGTGTGACCAAGAAACTGCTTTGCATTTGGGTCAAAATCAAAATCATTTACTGCGTTTTTGCTTATTGTGGGACAATATCCCCTAGCCTTCATTTTTGTGGCGCCAACACCCGTAACCTTATATGTTTGCTCAAGGGTGCAAGGGAAGCATTCTTGTCCATATTTTATTAACTGACCGTCTACTGGTAAAGCTGTATTGTAGCAAGGGTCCGCCGCATTCGTGATTCTTTTGGTTGTAACATTTATATCACAACTAGCTCCGCCCCCTCCTGGAGGGTCAGTAGTTTCGGGCGCCATGTATATTACATCTATATGGCCTATCGAGTCATAGTCTCTGACAGCAATGCCCTTGTCTCCTACTTCAGCACTTTCAAAGAATCCATTCTTATCGTGTACTGTGAAATTTTGAGGGTCAAAATCGTCTGCTGCGTAATCATTGGAGCCCATTGCGGTAAGTTTATTGTACTCTCCGTTGCTTAAATCACCCTGTGTAATGGCGTTAGTGTCCGCACTGGAGAGTATTTTAGCACTCGCAGCACTGCCCTCAAACTCTGAAAGCAATTGAAATTGAACAATTTTAAGCTTGTTTGCAGGCTTAGATGTCCACACACTCCTAGTTTCGTCCCACCTCAAATCAATTGGACCGGTTTTCCATTCATTCTGCTTTTTCATATGGTTGTCAATATAATCACCAGTTCTATCGTCTCTATCCCATGTGGTGCCCACTCCATCGTTAGGTACAGGGTATCCATCTACGTCAAGCCCCCATCCCGTTAGAATCATTGGTCCTTTTAGCCCCCAAGGCCTTAAGTTAGGCAATCCGCCATGATTATTTCCTCTTAATTCTATTCCGTCTGATGGATATGTATCTCCATAAACCGCTCTTTTTATGTCGTGGTCATCTTTAAAAGGAAGGAGGTCATCAGAGTTTATGCCATAATTTTCATGCTGCTCTCCGGTAGTATCTAATGACGAGTCAACAATCATACCATGTTTATAAGTATCCTCATTAATTCTATACTTCGACATCACGGTGTTTTGTTCTGTGTCAGAATTCCAGCTATCTACAACTTCGTAAGGTCGCAATAATCCATCCAAACTCATACCAGCTCTGATTCTATATTCACCATCAATGTTAACAGACATGAGCCCTAGAGCGGTTCTTAGAGTAGTCATTGCAACGTAAGTGCTTTGAGATGTATCCGTACTCCCCGTACTCGCCGCACTAAGACCGTCACCGCCGTCACCCTCTTCAGCAGTGGCGCTAGAAAAACCAAAAATAAAATCAGACTCACTGTTCCACCCCATTCCTCCAGGAAGATTTCCTGTGGGTCCAGCCGTTTCACTGTCTATTCCTGTATTGATTCCGCTGTCAATAAAAAGCTGTCTAATCTGTTGTTGTATTCGCCTAGCTTCGTTTAAATTTGAGGACCTTTCAAAGTTTAGCTGGTTTCTACCTAGAGCAGCGACGTATTCAGTCCTTTGCTCTCCCCACTCTCCCCAGTTTGGAACAAAAGTTCTGAACTGCACAGTTGTTTGAATTCCACCCACACCAACTTGGCATGATAAAGATGTTAAGTTACCAGAAGTTCTTGGGTCTCCTCCTCCAATAACCTGCCCCATGTATTGAAGGCCTATGTTTAATGGAACTCCAGTAAATGCAAAACTGCCCTGCTCAACAATGTCTTGTGTTGATGTTGCGGTGGCAACCTGAATCTCTCCCCCTTCATTCATCTGGTCAAGGCCGCCAAAATTCCATGGAGTAAGGCTATCGTCTTTTCTGTATTCTGCGTTTGCGTGAACAGGGAGTCCTGTATTCGGGCTAACAGCTTGATTCCACCATTTATTTGCTCCTGGATAAGTTCTTTTGTTGTCTTTAAATGGCACAACGGCTGCCGAAGGCATATGGGCTTTTGGTATAAGTCCGATGCCCTGCATAGATGAGCCTCCAGGCCTACCAAACAAATATTCCTGAAGAATGGCTCGCTCGTCATCTGTGAGCGGTCTCGGGCCGTTTTCATCCGCGTCTAACCTTATTTGCTCCGCAATAAGTATTTGCCATAGAGCAAATCTTAATCCGTGAGGGTTTCCTGTTTGAGCATCTATTACAGAAGCTCTTAGATGTAATGGGTTAGGCGTTTCTACAACGGCTCCAGGGCCGTTTCCAATAATGTTGCATGGGTCGTGTATTTTGGATACTTTAGCCCCAAGCCAAACTCTAAATCCAGTATCCGTTTTTGAGGGCTCTACTCCATCGTCCTCATCAATTTGACCTGTGCCTGGAACTGTCACGGTTGTTGGTTCTGCGTAATAAGGGTGTGCTTGTGGTATTTGAGCAAAATCTATTCCAACGTGATAGCTCTGCTCAAGGCTTTCTGCAAAATCTCCAGACTCTGGTTCAAATCTTACTTTTTCATAATATAAGATGCCACCAACTCCGCCTTCGTCTGATTTAAACATCTCTAGAATAACAGAGTCCCACTTTAAACCAAGGACAGTGTCTACGGGTCTATACCCGGCTCCAGAACCATCTTTCACAGCCCATCCAAATTCAGCCCTTTCTAGTCCTTGTACTAACTCTACATTAGCACCTCCACTACAACAACTAACGAGTCCGGGCGGTATTGGAACAAAGAACTTCCTGCCATAGTGCTCTTTGAATTTGCTCACAAAAGAGTGCATAGAACGCAATCCGTCTGTACCAACCGCATTCTGCCTATTACGCATCATTGTTTCATACGCTTCGGTCATCGCACGGTTTGTTTCTTGAGCGTCATGTACTTCTGCGCCTTCGCCTGTTCTTGGCGTTCCATCGTTGTTCCTTGGAAAATCTCTGATTAATTCCCACACAGCTTGAGGCGTAAACATATTTAGGTTTACGTTTGGGTCAGACCTAAAGAATCTTCTAAGAAGTTCTGGCTTAAAGCATGCCATGAATTCATACCAAGACTCAAAGCTGTTTGCTGCAGCTCGTATTTCTAAAACGCTTATATTGTAATATTGGCCTTGCCCAGGCAACGCGGGTTGGGCCGCCCTAAACCAAGTTTGAGCGCTTACATCAACAAAAAAGTTTTCTGTGTCGCCCGTTCCTGTGCTAACTATTGGAACTTCATTTCCATTCTGGTCTACCTCTGAACCCCAATAATGTCTTATGGCCCCCTGGTTGGTTATGTCGTTTCCATCATCATCGACTGTTATAAGCTGATTCTCGTTAGGTTCAATGCTAACATCATTTGGCGGGTTGTCATCATCAGTACCTCCTTCATCTATAACTTCGAACAACCAATGAATGTTGTCTCCCGTTATCAATATATCGCTTAATACTTCAGAAGCCTCAATTCCGTATCTTTGATTTATTACTGATTGTAAATATCCGCCAATGCTTCCTCCAGGAGGAGCGAATTTATTCAAACCTCCCCCAAGCGTGCAGTTGCCGGGACGAAGACTCCTTCCCACGCCCATGAGATGATAACCAGTGCTTTGTTGAAGCCTTGTTCCTATGTCGCCAATTGAGGGTGTATTCATCAAATTAGCATTGATAGCAGAAACGGATGTATCGTGAGCCCTAACCTTTATTACGAAAGTCCCTGGAAATAAAGGCACCCTAATCAAATCCAAATATATTCTTTTTTGCAAAATTTTTGCAACTTTGTCTATAGCAGTAAGAACGTCTATTGTGCTTCCACCTGCGCCAATTCTAAAGTTATCTGCTCCAGCCAAAACACCACAATCTACATAGAAAGTATTACCCCTGTGGATGAATGCCCAAGCGCCGCCTCCGGCTGAGGTAATGTCAATTATATCTCTCAGGTCTTTCCAGGTAGCGCCCACCTCATTACAATATGAAAAATATGTATTGCCTTGGAAAGGTCTTGGTGCTGTTTCTAGGTGAAGATTAATAAACTTGTTTGAACCTAAAGAGGCTATATCGAAATCATCAACACCCCTAAGTATGACTTGGGTTCCAGATAAAACTTGATGAGGAGTTTGAATTGTAACTGTATAGGTTTTCCCCTGCATAGAGAGACTTTCTTCCCACGCTTGAAGAAGGCCAAAATATTTAAAGCCAGCAAAGCTAAAAGAAACGCCTTGCCCTATAGGCGGAGGATTGAAAGTTTGACCAGCGTCTTCAACAACAGTGACCTGCATGCTGCCAGTAGAGATTCCCCACCCTATATTTGAACTAAAAGACACTACCGTAGCGCCCAAAAAATTCTGTTTCAATAGCGGTGTTATTCCAGCACAATTAATGGCCATATTTTACTCCTAAACAAAACTATATGTTATCGTCCTAGTATAATTTCCTGTTACAGGCTCCCAGTTTTCCTGGCTTGCAGAAATCCATTTGCAAACTTCCACGCCGTCTGTTTGATTGGGCGCATAAGCTGTAATTATTGCCGTAACATTCGGCCTCGACGAATTTCTTCCCATTGATGCTGTTACGGTTATTGTTTTTTGCCCAACACTTTTTGTTCCAACATCTTGTATTACAGGACCTTCACTTCTTCCTGGTACAGGTATGGTTGCAACTGCGTCTACTTTCCTAGTCGTATTAACCGATATGTTTTCTGAGTATGAGCCAGGAACATTTTGAGACCTATCATTGAAACTCCTGGAAAAAGATATCGTGCCGTCTTTTTCGTTTCTATTGACAGAAGAAGAGTGGGAGGTGGTTTGCAATATACCGGCATCTCCTGTAATTCCATAGGCTGTAATTAACTGGCTTAAAAATAAATCTGAATCATATTTTTGGTAAGCCTGTTTGGCAGAGTTAAATTTTGTACGCCCTATTATATCGACATTTTTTGCGAGAGACTTACCCTTAGCATCTCCTCTTATTTCTTGGCCTACTATATTGCCACTAATTGTAACATTTTTAACTCCGCCTTGCTTGTCTGCCTGCTCAGAAATTTCAATAGATTCTTGTGCTCCAAAATCAGAGGCTGTAAGGGTGTATGATTCTGTTATAGAGTAAGTTCCTGCAAACTTATTTACCTGAAGAGACCTGGTGTAATTGCAAATGTTATAGTCACTCCAATCTTTAGTATCTACAGCGGAGGCAGATGTTCCCCTAAGTGTGTCACCAAGCGAGCCCAAGTGAGAGGTGGACATGATTCCTCCCACATCAAATTCATCATCACCAATCTTATTGACATGGTCATCATCAAAAAGTTTTTCTGGAGGCGTAAAATCTGAAGGGTCATCTGTGTCTTGAGGGTTATCTCCTGGCAAAACACCAAGCCTTTCATGCACCCACATTTTTGCATGTTCCCATGGCTCTCTAACAAGACCGTTTTCATCATAAGTTCTTTTTCCTGTTGCGCTGATGCTATGACTTACATTATAGTTTGGGTACTCGTCTTGCTTATTTGCACCCTCGGGAACTGATGAGTCTTCTGTTTCGCCTTCAGCTAGCAAGGCAGAGCCCCAGCTTGAATATTCTCCTGTCTGGTCAAGAGACCAATCTTCAGATATATCCTGTAGGTATATTTTTTTGCCTTTCTCAGTTTCTAACGAAAACGCATCTGTAAAAGACTGACCCTTTTCTAGTATTCTTTTTACAGTAGAGTTGTTATAATCTTCTTCACCATAAATATTTGTCACGGAAGAATCGTCATTAGCAGCGTCGGGTTCCTCTAACCTTATTTCTTCTTGACTGCCAAAAGAAGTATAAACCTCATCGGCTTCTAACTGGACGGTATACTGTACAATATTTCTGTATGTATCGTCATTTATGCTTATGTTTGTTATTCTGGGATAAAAAGTATATCCATATCTTTTTGATTTTCCATTTTCGTCTTGAGCCCAAGATATTATTTCTAATTTTCTACCTTCAATAGAAAAAAGCTCTCTAATTGCTTGGGTTTTTTGCATTAAAGAATCTTGTACTCGCGTTGCAGGCACATTTTCTCCATTGTATTTTGAAACAACTCCTGGCTTTCCATCTTCAACGGTTTCCGTATATTCTGGGTCGGTGGTATTTGCATGCTGCCCATAAAAGCTTCCGTCAGAAGAAGGGGAGCCTCTGTCTGGGACAATTGTTCCATTTAAAGTGATACTGTAAATAGAGCCAATCTGTCTTCCATCAGACGTTTTGGTATAGTCTTTCGATATGTCTACAAATGGAGCCGGTATTAACGCTACCTGTCGAGTAGAGTCTGTTGTTCCGTCAGTAATTCCGCTAGTATATAAAACTGGCATTTTTTAACCTTTCTTTATTTATATTACACCTGAAGAGCCGGGTATGAAAAGTGACGCATTGCCCTGTTCTATAAATTGTTTGGTATAGTATTGATAATTTAAGTCAAATTGGTCTTCCATCACCTTGCGAGTGCAAACTTTATTTGATATTGATATTTCGTCAATTAAAAATTCTTCGTCGGAATCAGCAGCAACACCGTATCCTAAATTGTTAAAAGGAAGCGATTGACCCGCATGGGCAAAAAGGTCACCGCCAACTTTAAACTTGTTTCTTGTTTCTATTATTTCGTATCCATCCCATTTTTGACCTTTATCTGTGATTGGGTCAATAGCTTCTTTGTATCCTACGGTTCCTGGAGTGCCTCTTGATGGGGCTGCAACTCTGCAATAACTAACCTTATCTTTTGTATCCCACCAGAACATCATATAATACCATCTATCTTCATTAAGAGGAATCATGGTGTCTGGAGTAGAGTTTTCTATTCCTCCAGTAGTATTAGCCCAGGGAATTATCCCTTGAAGGGCACTGCCTGAGTCTTCAAAATCTTTAAATGAATTGAATGGCGTTGTTCCACTAGCCTGCATATCTGATTGAACATAATATATACCCCATTCTCCAGACATTGGTGTTGAAGGAGTAAATCCTAAGTTCAAATTGCCCATAACTCCTTGGAAAGATTTTATGAAGCCCTGTTTTCGTCTTCTCTTTTGGTTTATCCAGAATGATGCTGCAACACCTCTTCTACCGGGCGTTATTCTGTGTTGGTCGCTTTGAGATGGAGAGCCAGACTGCATAAGTATTGTTCCGCCGTACAAATTAGATGTTCCACTATAATTTCCAAGATTAGAAGATTGTCCTCCAGTAAACCTGGCTACACCTGAACCTATTAATGGTTTTTGTTTAAATAAAGATGAGGTCTGATAGAAACCAGACTCTACAACAGGCCCCACTGTTTCTGAACCAAATAGATGTCCGCTTGCATACAATGCAAAATTATAATCTGAAGAAACATCTCGAGTATGTCCGTCTAATGAGTATTTTGAGCCAGTCAAGCAATTAGCTTCAGGTCGTATAAATAGAAACGCATCTCTTGATGCCGGTATAAAGTTTGTACTATCCAAACCTGCCGTACGCAAATAAGATATAGAATTTAAACCAGTTATATTGCTAAACCCTTGAACGAATAAGCTTCCAAACCCTTGCCCAGCTATGTCTGGCCGCTCTAATAGTTGGTCTGCGGGCGTTTTTTCTAAAGAATATTTTAGGTTAGACGTTTGTGTTCTACCTTCTAGCGAAAGCTGTGCGACATTTGCCTGATTTGGGTCTGCTAAAGTAGTTTGATATCTAGAGATTGCTATGTCATGAGCAGAAGGCCCTTCTTGTACTTTAAGGAATAATGGCGACTTTCTCTTAAATGTAAAGTTTCCAATATTCAAAGGAATAACTCCAGAAGATGGGACGGAAGAACCTATGAATAGTCTTACTCCACTAGATTCTACTTTATGTCCTGGAGTGCTAAGCTTCATTTTGTTTGTGGCTAAAAATCCAAGAAGTGCAAGGGTAGGATGTCCGCTAGCTTTAAGAGGGCCAAGAGATTGAGCAAACATTCTAATGCCACTACTAATACTAACTGAACCAAGAGCTTTAGCATAAAGCCTGACTCCGCTACTTACTGTAGTAAAACCTGTTGATTGTGCATATAGGGTTGGTTGTCCGCTGGCTTTGATAGGCCCTTCTGATTTTGCAAAAAACCTAATGCCACTATTGACAGGAGAAAACCCTTGAGACTGAGCAAATAATCTTATACCGCTACTAGCAGATATTGGCCCTAAAGATTGAGCAAATAGCCTTACGCCGCTACTAGGGGTTCCAGGACCTAAAGATTGTGCGAAAACCTTTACGCCGCTACTAAGTATTGATGGTCCAAGAGACTGCGCAAAAAGATTAACATAACCGCTAGCGGGCTTTTCTTTTATAGCCTGCATGTGCAGTCTTATACCGCTGTTTACTGGAACTGGGCCGCTAATAAATAGATTGAACCTCCTGTTCCAAAAACCATATTCGTACGCCCCGATATCTGTTCTTGCATTATAAGGCCTTCTTATTCCCCTTATGTCTCTTATTACTTCGGGTAAATCCTGCCCGCCATCTACTGCAAAACTATTTTCTCTTAACCTAAAATCTCCTGAAGATACAACTTTAACCAAACCAGAGTCGTGTTGATAGGTAAAAAGAGCTTTGTCTGGATTTACAAAAACATTGTTTGATGGTTGCTGAGAATAATTTGCTTGGCCGATTGTAGTGGAAGTTGTATCGCTAGACATGTTGGTTTGAAAAATAACATCTCCATCACCTCCGGCAATAAAGGCAAAGTCTGCGCCTTCAGAGTCAGACGAGATACAGTTTCTTACGTCTACATCAGCCCCTCCATAAAAACCAGGAGCCTTAGAGTTATAAATTCTAAAACCAACATTTTTTAGACCATAAGATGTACAGTTATAACACCTAATTCCCGGCTTGCCGCCGAGCATTTCTTCTCCCCCCAACTCAAAGCCTACGTCTTGTTTATTTGTTCCTATGGCCAAACAGTTTCTTATAAGGTGTCCAGAACTAGCAGTGTCGTTTGCAGAGCTTTTTGCTTTAAAACAAGTGTTGTTTTCAGCGGTTGCCCAACAATTTTCTACTGTAACATTAGAGGCTGTATCCAAATTAATGTGAAAGCCTCTGGTGCTTCCAATTCCATCAACCTGTGCGTAACTGACTCCAATGCTGTTGCTGGATGTTGTTCCAGAAGGCATAGCTATAACAGGACCATGATTAAAAGACCCTCCTGCATGTGGCTCTCCAGAGGAAGCAAAAATTCTTGGATACCCAGAGGAGGTGGGTGTAGAAGACCATCCCGAAAGGCTAAAAACTCCTAGATTAAATCCAGAAAAACATTCAGCCCATTGATATGGATTTATTTTGTCATCAGCAAAATCTTCCCAGGCTTGAATTGTAGTAAAGTCACCTGTACCCAGAGGGTGTGTTGAAGCTCTTACTGTTTTTATTTTAGGTCTAGCCACTATTCCTTTTCCTTATCTAAGTTGGGCCTGGTCTTCCAGACCCTCCGTCCATCCCTAACTTATTTTCAACATTCATAAGTCTAGTGCCAACTTCTCTGGTTATTTCTTCTCTAACCATTTCTGTAATTGAACTTAAACCGGTTATATTAACGTTTATGTCACTATTAGTAAGGGTCATGTTGTGCTGTATAATGTTGCCGCCACCAAAATTATTATTAAAATCTGTCAATGCTTGTGATAACATTTCTGCTCCAGAAACAAAGCCGTCTAAAGAATCTGGGCTAAGCATTGAAGAACCGCCTCCTCCACCTCCAGAAGAGGGACTTATTCCGCCTAACGGACTCACTGTTTGACCAACCATTGAAGCCATGCTGCAAACACAAGACTCTATTCTTGTAAGAACATCCGTCACAGGAGTGAAGTCAATAGAAGGACCTCCTAAAGCTGACGTTGGATGTCTAGCTGGTCCAACTGGGCCTCTAGGTGCGTTAGGGTCGTCTTCAGGGTCTTCAACATCATTAGGGTCAGGATGATTAAAGTTAGAGCCAGGAGTAACTAGTGGCAGGTTCTGTTGTATGTATGCGTTTGCTGCCCCCTGAGCTTGAATACCACCCATAGCCCCTGATTCAGTAGCCTGAAGTGCAGCTTGATTTGCTCCAGCTATTAATAACTGAGGGTTCATTTGTTCCTGCGCCATCTGCAAAAGGGAATCCATACCCATTGTTCCGCCGGACATAACGCTGTCCATTACATTAGCGCCAAGTAAACCCAACTCAACTTGTAAGTCTTGTAAGCGAGTTCCATACTCACCAAAAAGCTCATCAAAAAGGTTAGAGCCAGTGTCCCGTCCACTTCCAGGTCCCGAAGCGCCAAATCTATCTTCCCACATTGTAACTGCGGTGTCTGTGCCCTCATTTGCCCTGGCCTGCGCTCTCGTAAGAGGAACTATATTTCTGCCGCTTCCGGCTTGACCTCCACCACCAGCTCCTCCTATTAGGCTAGCGATAGCCACAGGCAAACCGTTTATAGCGGCAATCAGTGTAGAGCAACACTCTTTTGCCTCCTGTCTACCCTTTCTTAATTCATCAAGAACATGTGCCATCATTTTAGCCATGATTTTTGCACCGCTCATGGTATTAGTGTTTTCAACATCTTCTCCCGATGGGAGCGCTACATCCTCTATGCCTGGAAAACCTACGCCTCCACCTTCTTGTCTGTATATTGGAATTCTACTAAAAGCACTTCCACTTCTGCCCCCTCTAATTTTACCTCCAACAAGACCGCCTTTATTAAACCCTCTTGCATTCAGAGCTGATGCCCCAGCCCGAATGCGTTCAAGATTTACGCTAGACTGATTGCGGACGGCTCTCGAACGAACAGACGGAGGGGGAACAAATGCTCCTCCAGGTCGATTACGCCTGTTGTTGCGATTCATTTTTTTAAGGCCGCCCTGTCCTCCGCCCATCATAGTTGTTTGGCTTTGTTTGGCTCTTATTGCTCGTTTATATTTTCTAAGTTCTCTATCTGTAAGGAATTTTTTATTTGCTGAAAAGTCTTTCCAGTTAAGACCTGCTGTTGAATCTAAACCTTGTTCAGGTATACCCATATTAGACGCATCGCCTGAAACATAACGAGATGTGGTTGTGCCCGCAAACACTCCTCGGTTATTGTCTACCGCTCCTCCAGCATTCAAGGCTTGAAGATTAGCCGCTCCAATTCTTGAAACAGCGGCTCGGTTCATAACAAATTCGCCAGGAGTTAGTACAGCAGGGACGCTATCTCTGGTTCCTGCTCCGGACACTCTTCCTCCAAGAGCTTTGTATTCTACTCCCTGATTCTTCATCTGCTCGGCGGAAAGGAATGTTCCTAGCCATTTTTTAAACTCAGGGTTATTACTATCTGCTGCCGCCGACTCAAGAAGTTTATGCTGTGCATAACCAGGTTCGGTTGTCCTGAAAGTGTTTTGGTCCAATGTATCTAGAAAATCGTCTTTACCCGCTCTTAGATGAGATTTATTCATATGCATTATGTCTTGAATTTCCTCGGGAGCCGCTCCTGCCGCCACTTGGTCTTGATACGTGTTTCCTACGTCTACCCTGGTCTTGCCAAGGTTTTTCATGCGTGCTTTATTATTTCCTTTAAAATCTTGAGAAGTATCAGCAATTTTATCACCCTCGCTTTTTGCTTTATTAACTGCTTGAAAATAACTCTGCACACCTATCCCCGCTCCTATCAAGAGGCTCGCCCCACTCCCCGCAAGAAGCCTCTTCATTTTGGTAGCCTTGCCAACATGAAGGGCAACGTTTCGTTCCTTCATAAGTATCCTCATGTTTTTTACGTTATCAAGGATTCTGTCAGCCTGGGCGCCCCGGCCAGCCTTTCTAGCTGCTTTGGCAGTCTCGACCATCTTTTGAATTCTTAAGTTCGCAACCCCGCCCATTAATTTCATGCCCTTCTTAGCGTCTTTAGCGTCCATCAGGGTTTCGCTGTAGCGAGTTGACTTCTTTGCTATCTTCTCAAACATTTTTCTCGCTAGCGTTGCATCTTCGTATTTCTTCGCTAACTTTGCAAGTCGTAGGCCGCCCTTGGTTCCTTTGAGTCCTCCGCTGAACATACCAAAGAATGGAATAATACTAGCGGCATTCCAAACTGCATCGCCGTATTTTCCTTGTGCGAAAGCATCCGCTGTGGCGGCAGCATCTGAAGCTATTCCAACAACAGGCAACAAGCCTCCTCCGGCCATAACTAACTGTCTTTTTTCATAATCCATCTCCTTATCCATTCTTCCTCTTTCCCTCGACATACCCATATTTATATCGTCATAGGCATTAGCTTCATAATCGCCAAGGGTCCATTCATTAACGGGTTTGCTTAGGTATCCAGCCAGTCTTTTTTCATTGGGGTCTTTCTCCCAAAAGGCTCTTTGTTTTTGTGAAAATCCAAGAGCTGCACCCGCCGCAGACATTTGCGAAAGTGCCTGTCCCTTTTTCCACTTCCTTCTCTTTTCAAGAAATTGTTTAATAAACTTCTTAGGGCTATCTGTTTTAAGAGTTTCTCCTTGCCACATATTCCAAAAAGATTCGCTTTCTGGTATTACAATCGGCTCTCCAGTCATTGGGTCTATGAATTCTTGAGGAGATTTATCTACGGCTTTTTTCGTCTTTTTATAATTGCCTGACAGTACAGAGCCTCCGCTTTGCCTATACAATATTTCTCCGCCATCACTAGCATACTGACCCGAATTGATTGAGTTCAGGAGGGCGCCATGTTTTTGAGCTTGAGATTTTCTAACAACAAACTCGCCAGGAGTAAGAACTGTAAGCCTTGTGTCTGTTCCTTTAGTGAGAGGCCCGGCATTTTGTCCGGTTCCGTGACTAACCCTTCCGCCACCAGCTAAACCGCCTGGGTCCTGTCTGCTTAGATTTGTGTCTTTAGCCTTTTGTACTTGTTTTTCACCTTCTGCTTTAACTCTTTCTTGATTCTTTTTAATCTGTTCTAAAGTTTCGTTGGTTTTCGCAAGCTTTTTGTCTGTCGCAATCTGTGCATTTTGTGCAGCGGTAAGTTGACCCCCTGTAACTCCAGTAACACCTCCGGCATCTTCAATGCCTTTAGTATCTAAATTTTTGAGAGCATCTCCAAGGTCGCTAATGGCTTTGGTGGTATCTTTAAGTATTGTAGTGTTTTCAGTAAGAGCGGTAACTTGTTCTGGAGTCAAACCTCCATCAGTAAGAGCTTTTGTTTCTTGTTTTATTGTTTTCTCAGCGACGTTTCCTTTTTGAATTATATCTTGCTCTTTGCTTTTAAGCCAATTATCAAACGCATCGCCTGATACTTGTAGCTTTTTATAACCTTCAGCTATAACACTGGAATCTACATTGTCAGCCCCTAAGCTCTGTCTTAACTGCGAGCCTAAACGTGTCCTTAAAGCCTGCCTTTTCTGTTTTACTTCCTCTGCTGTTTGACCGGGAGCGTCTACTGCTTTTCGTTCTGCAGCCAATTTCTGCGTCTCCTCAGCGCCTATAAGGCCTCCCGAAAGCGCCTCTCTGTTACTAACTGCTTTCCGTGCATCTTTTATAACAGATATACGACTTTCTAAGTCGCCTGCGTTCGTTAAAGCGCCTCCTGGAGCAAGGGCCGCATCTGAGTAACCAAGTGTTCCCGTCAGCTTTTTAGCTGCGTCATCTCTAACCTTAGCCTTAGCCACCGCATCTTGCGCTTTGTCATCTTCTAATTTAGCGGCTTGCGTCTCTGAATCTGCGAGGGCGGCTACAATATCTAGAGTTTGTTGCTGTACAAGATTATGAAGGACAGCGTCTTGAACAATCAACTCACCAGCAAGAAGTTTGGCAGACTCTTCGTCTGCTTTCATCGCGCGTTCTTGCAAGCCCTCCATTTTAATAAGTATTTCTTTTTCAGTTCTGCTAGCAATAAGTGTGAGGTCAACAAGCTCATTAAATTCGTCCTCGTCATACACTTTTCCGGTTGTTGGGTCTTTGAATTGGCCCGTTCCTTGAGGGTCAAGAATTTTTTTCAATTCTCTTTCTGTTCCAGCTCTAAGAACTTCAGTTCCAGTTTGAACATTACCCTCGCTGTCTCTGAGCAATCCCGACTCTCTATCTCCAATAGAGGTAAGCAAAGCTCTGGTGCCCTGTCTCTGTCCAGGCAGTGTTAGGTCGGAGGGAGACATCCCTTGAGCGATACCCATTGCCCCAATAACATTTGCGGTTGTAGCCTGTCTTGTTTCGTCGTCACCCCAGGCAATATCATTAACTAGGCCAGCTCTTACATTTCTTTCACCGCTGGCTCTGTCTAATTCGCTCTGTAAGGCTCCCATTGCTTCTGCCGTGTCTGCAGCCGCTTCAAGTCCATTTCTCAGATTTTCAGCTTCTCCATTAAGGTTTTGCAGCTCCACCTCTAGTTTTGACATCTCTTGGATGTTTCCTCGGTTTTGCTCAATCTCTTTTCTAAGCTGGTCTCTCTTTTCGTTATTAAGCCTAATCTCTTCAGCGATTGCGGCGGGGTCTCCAGCAACACCTGCAACACGGCCTCTGGTCCCGCCCATTGATGTTCTTTGTCTTTCAAGGTCCCTCTCCATGATTTTTTCCACACTCATTCCACGACTTCCTCTTCCAGTCATGGCTGGGTTTAGACGCTCTCTTCTAAAATCGTCAAGTCGGTTTCTAGACTGTCTAGCTTTTTGATTTCTCTTGTTAAGCTCTTGCTCCATTTTGTTTCTTTGAGTCAACAAATTAACAAGTTTGTCTTGAGCGTCCAATATCAACTGGTTTATTTCGTTCAGCCTTCCAAGAAATGCGGTTTGTTCTTCTCCGGCATATTTTGTAGCGGCTCCGACAGCATCAGCTATAATCTCATCTCCAACCGCAGACTCGCCACCCTTCTGAACACTTCCAAGGTCTCTTCTAAGCTGACTCATTATTCTGGGTATAGTTGATAAGTCCCCAAAATCCGCACTGCTTCTCAATTTATTTTCAACTATTTGGTCCAGTTGACCGCCTGTTTCTTGGCTTTCAACAACAGCCTGCCTTAAAATATCAGGAAGCTGTTGAGTAAGTTTCGTCATACCTGTGGCTTCAGCCGCGATTTGAGCGTTGGGGGCAGAAGCTTGTATGGCTTGCTGCAAAAGACCTTCGTCAACCGTTTCTCCAGCAGCGGCCCTTCCTATTAAATCGTTTTGAAGTGCTGCTCCGCCAAAGTTAGCCTGAACATCACCTCCCATACCCATTGCGAAGCTAGCGTTTGATGCACTTTCTAAACCATAGAGACCGTCGCTAGCTCTTTTTAAAGCTGAAACAAAAACGTCTAATTGTCTTCCTATCTCGGCTTGCTTCTGGAGAGCTGCCAGTCTATCTTTTTCAGCCTTGTCCATAAGCTGATTGTTCTTTACTCTTATTTCTACTTGTTTTTGAAGCTCTTCTACAGGAACTCCTGTTATCTCAGAAATTTGATAGAGGAGTTGGTCACCCATGCCCCCAAACTTAGTCTCAAACTCATTCATGCTCATTGAGTTTTTGGCAATTTCATCGACAAATCCTTGAAGCTTTGGAACGCTTCTTTGAAGCTGCTCTTCAAAAGCTTGTATATTCTTTGGTTCAAGGCTTCTTGTTTGTAAAGTCTGTAAGTTTTGAATTTCATTGCTAACATTGCCAAGCCCAACAGTGTTAACTCCTGTGCGCGTCATATTTTTCGAGGCCTGTTCCATTCTGCTGCCTATTCTTCTTGCGCTGCTTCTCTCCATTGCTCCAAAAGCTTCATCGGTTTCTACTCCTCCAGAAGCCCCTATAGCTTGACCAGTAAAATATCCGCCAATAGCAGTTGCTGCCATTGTAAGAAGTTTAGCCGCTCGGCCCATTGGAAGAAGAGATGTTATTAAGGTGCCGATGCCAATACCGGTAAGACCTCCAGTTTGAGCGCCTTGTGCAGCGTTAGCCTCTTTTGAAGCTGTAATGAAATCCTGAAGACCCTGCATGGCTGCGGTTTGACTGTTAGCGTTTTCTATCGAAGCCAAAGCCTCTTCTTTTTTGGCCTTCGTATTTGCTATTACTATTGATTGAAGGGCAACAAAAGCGGATACTAACAGGGTTACAGGACCCACCATTCCACCAAGTCTTTTTGTAAACCCTGACAAACTCTTACTTGCTTTGCCTAGTCCTCTAGTGAACTTGCTTGTTCCTGGGCCTTGAGTAAATCCGGCGCTAGCAAGATTAACTCGGCTACCAAACTCATCAAGATTTGTTGAAAGGCCTTTTAGTTTCGTTCCTAAATCTAAGCTTCCCAAAACCCCTTGAAGAGCCCCAAAGGTCATAGCAGTTTGCTGAACTGTTCTAAAAAGCTTTTCTGACTCTTCATCCATTCCTCCAAAAGCTTGAATTAAAGAGTCTCCGGCAAAACTCATAGCCATTAAAGCTCCAGCGGCTCTGTTAGCTCCAGTCTCCAGCATACCTGCGCCACCGTCACCGCCATCGTCTCCTCCACGAGCCCTTCCACCGCGTCGAAATTTTTGAACTCTTCCGCCTGTAGCAAAACCTTGAGCTTGACCTTTATTTATTTTATCTAATGCTCCATACCCAATTCTTTGAGCAGATTTTTTATTGATTACAAATTCACCAGGAGTAAGAAGTGCGGGAACAGTATCAGAGCCAGAGATTCCACCTCCAGACGCCATTTGTCTCGGCTTTCCAAGAGTTTGGTTGCCCATTGAAGCAACTTGGCCATAACGACCCTTCCTCTTGTTAAATTCTCCGTAAACTTTCTTTTGTAAGCCATCCGCACCTTTGAGAGCGCTTTGCGACCTTTTTACTTCGGCTATTCTAAGGGCTTCAGAACCTTCTCCAAAAATAGAGCCCATTTTCTTTCTTTGAGAGCCCGTTATGTTTGGAAGGTCCATCGGGACTTTGTCGCCGCCTGGAACAACTCCGGTTAAACTTTGTAACACAGACTCAAATAAGAATCCGCCAACTGTTTTTAAAACATTAGCGTCGCCAGCAACCGCCTCTTTTGCCGCTGAAATATTCCCCTTAAGTGGCTGCAGTCCTTTGATATTAAAAGCATTGGAGCGAATAATAGCAGTCATTGCCTTTTGAATACCGGCTTTCATTCCGCTGATTGCGCCTTTGTCGATAGCTTTTGCGGTGCTGCCTTTCTTCATAGAGGCTTCTTGAGGACCAAATGCGGCGTAACTTCCGCCCTTCATCTGACCTTTAAGTTTCTTCGGAACGCGGCTCCTTGCCTCCGTTGAAGTCAGAAGCCCTTGTTGCTTAAGTGTTTTAACATATTCTGACCTAAACTTTGGGTTTGTAATGTCAAATGTAGAGGCTTGGGTGCTAACTGTTGTGCTGGTATTGTCTGGATGAATATAAAATCCACCAATGCTAGAGTCGTTGGGGTCAAGAACAATAGGCTGTTTCGAATAATACCCTTTTCCTCCAAAACCTCTAATGTCCAGGGCCTTTGGCCCCTTTTTCATAGCGGCTTTGGTAGCAGCTCTTTTTTGAGCGTTTGTTGGAGGCCTCCCACTTCTTCTAGTGGCGCCATAAAGAAGCGAGTGTCCGGCAGGTAAGCCTCTGCCTGAAGAAACCTTGCCGCCTAAAGCGTATCCTTCTGGCCATTGTTGTCCGTGCTGAGCAACATATTTTTTAAGTTTATCATATGAAATGGAAGGAACCATCTTTTTAAAGGCAGCTCCTTTTTCCGGACCTTCGGGTATAGCTTTAAGAGCACGGATTCTACCTCTATGCCGCTCTCCTTCGTACTTCAATTGTTTGAGACGTTGCTCGGGAGTATATCTATTGTAATCCGTGAGCTTTTCAATTTCATTAATCTGCATTCCATAAAGAGCTTGGCTTAACTCAGGCCCTGGAAATCTTCCTGTGATTTCAGGCCTATGTACTTGGCTTCTAAACTTTTGGTCAGCCGCTCTTTTTTGTCGTCCTTTTTCAAATTGAGTGTGGGAAATCCTCCCTCCTGTAGCATATTTGCCAACTCTACCAGTCGGGTCTCCTGCATGTCTGGTTCCGCCGGGTCTGTCTTTGTATGTTTTAGGTGGCGGAGCAGTCAGCCCTCCCTTTTTCTTAAACTCCTGCCAATCTCTTATGAGTGCTGGAGAAACCATTTGCTCAACACTATCGCCACCCTCCCAAGGCGGGTCTCTTTCAATCCTTGCCATTCTAGCGTTATGCTGTTGTTTTATAGCCGCCATATCTCGTTTCCAAGATTGGTTACGGCCCATTTTACGACCCTTAGTAAACTTCTGCGTTAGCATTTGGGTAATACCAAAAGACAGGTCCCATTCTTTTTGATACTGCGGACCCTTTCCTTGGTCTTGAGTAAAGCCGGGTTTGTTGTAGAACGCGTCTTCCATGCCACTTCTTACGGCCCCTCCCCCAGCAAGCATTTGAATAATGCCGCCACGGGCTTTTTTTGCTTTAATAGACTTAACGCCAGCAACTTGAGATGCCGCTAAAACATTCTCGTCATTGTCGTCTAAAAATGTTATATCTCCATATTGTTTTTTAAGACGAGCAAGAACCTGAGCTTTTTTGGCTCCTGTTCCTCCTGGGCCAGGAGTTCCTCCAACACCAATCACATCTTTTGCTGGAGCTCCTATGCCTCTCATGAAGTGGCCGATGCTTCTTTTTGTAGACCTGTCATTTGGTCTGGCGGTAACCACGTATATATCATGACCTCTAGACGCTCTTGTGCTCGCCATCCCAGCTATTTTTGTAGCTCTTGCACCCCTGACAAAATTGGCCCCTCTTTTACCTCTAAAGTCTTCATATGGGTCGGCAGCACCATGTTTTTCAACAGCATCGCTCTCTGCTAGGGTGTCATCAAAGTCAAAGGCATAGGCCTTGCCTGCGCCGCCCGACATTCTTTTTGCGAATCTTTTTGAGCGTCTGTCTGCATAGCTTTGCGCGCCAGGACCAAATCTTCTGGACCTTGAAACGTCGCCGGTCTTTTTACCACCCTTGTTCATCCTCTGAAGATTCTCAACGCCATATTCTTTAACAGAACTTTTTCTTATAACAAACTCGCCCGGCTCAAGCATAGCAGGGACGGTATCTCCATTACCAACACCAGGAACGACACCTCCTGTTGCAAACCCTCTTCTTCTTCCACCGCCCATACGGCCAGCCCCACCAAAGCCTCCTCTTGCGTTTATTGTAGTTTGGAGTTTTTGTATGCCAGATGTTAAAGAAACCATTTGTTGTGTAAGCTTGCTAATAGCTTGGGTATTAGTGGATAATGCTTGTATTTGTCTTGATGCAATCTGGGCTTGTCGGTTTGCGGCTCCTCCGCCGCCTCCTCCCCCAATCCTTTCGCCCATTCCTCTTGCGCCGCCAGAACCCCTTGCTCCACCCATAAAACCACCAACAAATTGAGCGCCAAGCCTTAACCCTTGAAAGGCTGCAAGTCCAGCCATAAGAGGTAAAATTGGTTTTAATGATTCTCCAACCTTAATCAAAGCGGTTGCCATTCCTAAAGCGCCCTTAGCCAACCCTTTAAAAGCATCGCTGCCCGTTAAGTCTCTGAATAAGGCTAAGAATTGCTCTCTTACTTTAACCATTTGAACTGCGAGAGACTGCTGTGCTGTTGCTGCGTCTTTTACTAACGAGCCTTGACCTCGCATGGCTACTTGCAAGGCTTTTTGAGCTGTTCCAAATTGCTGAATCAAAGGAATAACTTTAGACACCTGCCTAAACCCACCAAGTTCTTCAATTATCTGCTGGAACCTTGGGTCTGTAGATTCTAGTTCGCTAAGAGCTTTATTGAGTCTTTTTATGGCTTCAAATGGGCCGACAAATTGTCCTTGTAGGTTTTGCAACTCTACTCCAGCTTGTCGCAAAAATTCAATTGTTCTAGGTCTTTGAATTCTTGTGAAAATAGTTCTAAAGCCAGTGGCGATTGTCTCGGCGCTTTCACGAGTTGTTGCTCTCACGCTTGTGAATAAGGCCAAAAGTTCTTCAAGCTGACCACCCGCAGCCTTAAAGGCTCCACCAGCTCTTCTAATGGCAAAGATAAGGTCTTGAGACTCTACGGCGAATTGCCCAGCAAGAGCGTTAATAGAACCGAGTTTTTTGCCAAGCCTGTCTGCGCTAACTTCAAACTGACGCATAATGGCGATAGCGCCTTCTGCGGTGTTAGTCATGTCTTTGAAAGTTGGAGCGAGAGAACTTTGTGCAAGAGCTTTAAGCGCTTTAGTAGTATCTCTTGCAGATAAACCGGTTTGAGCTAAGATTCTAGAAACATTAGCCAGTTCGTCTGAAGCGACACCCATGCTAGTTGAGAGGGTGGTGATTTCTTTTGTTAAGCCACCCAAGGAAGAAAGGCTCCTTCCGGTAACCTGAGCTACTTTAACAAGCTCTCTTTCAAATTCTATGGCAGCGGAAGTTCCGTCTTTCACAGCTTTAACAAATCCGCCTAAGATTCCTGCGCCAACAGAAAAAGCCGCAAATCTCTTTACGGCCAATGCAGATTGTTTACCAAAATTTTCTGCTGCAGAAGCAGCTTCATTAAGACTCTTTGCGGCGCCACCCATTGTAGCGCCGGTTTGCTTTGATTTTTTATTTAAGCTGTCTAGAGTTTTTGTAGATTTTTTAGCATTATTATCAAGGGACCCTAAATCTTTTGTAACTTGCCTAACGCTTTTTGCTGCGTTGTTATTTAGCTGTACGTTAACATTTGCAGTCACATTAGATAGTTGACGCTGCAAATCGCTAACGACTTTTTTTACATTTGTTGGGCCCTGTAAATTAAGCTGGGCAACTATATTAAATTTTTGAGCCATAATATTCTATACATATATATTTTTAGACAAACAAAAACTGCTATCCAAAATATCATGCTGTCCCAGCGATTAACTATTTTCTACAACTTCCTGTTTTTTGGGCCTTCCTTTTTGCTTTTTTGTTCCTTGTGCCGGTTTCTTTTCCGATTTCTCTTCCTTTTCACCGTCTTCCTCTGCCTTCTCTTCAACTTCTTCTGCTTTCTCGTCTACGATGGGATTTCCGTCGTCATCAAGAAAAGGCTGCGGCTCTGTTTTATATTTACCGTCTTCTGTTAAAGCGTTACCTTCAAAATCAATATAGTTACCATCTTCGTCTATATATCTTCCGTCTTCATCGACAAGTTTTCCAGCCAAATCAACTGTTTTTCCCTCTTTGTTAATAAGCTGTAGGTCATCGTTAACAAATTTATAATCTTTAAGAAACTTGTTTTCAGGAAGATTTTTCTCATAATCTTTCTCTAGTCCAAAGTACATATTAGCAAAATGTTCTGCGCCAGCAACCCCGACTAGGTCGCCCTCAGAGGTCTTTTGCGAGTAATCCTCAACATCCTCATAAACAGGTTCTCCAGTATCATTATACACCAAACAAGCGGCTAGAAGGCAGTTAAATCTTGCGTTTTCAGCCTGTCCTTGAGCGGTGTTTACATCAAGAGAATTTCTCTGAGATATTAAGGCTGTAAGAGTTGCTCTTATACCTCTCATTTCTAGCGCTATCTGACGAGCTTCCGACAGCCTTATTCCTCCTTCGGACAACTTTTTTTCTCTATCATTAATTTGCGTGAGAAGTTCCTCATATTGACGTTCTCTTTCGTCGTCCCAGAGATTTTGTTGCCGCATAAACTGGTCAAGTCTTTCTCTTAAAAGAGCGCCGTTTTGCAATGAGCGGCTAAAAACCCTATTATATTCCATGGTTGCGTCTTCGTTCTGCTTTGTGTTTGGTCTAACAGCAGCGTACTTTTTTCCTTCAACCTCAAAGGTTCTTTTGTTATCAGCCATTTTATATCTCCTTTTCCTCTGTGTTCTTTATAGGTAAATCTACGTGATACCTTTCCCAGGTTATTGAATAATTATTTATCTCATTAATTGTTGCTCTAAGCTGAGTATTCCCGTTGTCTAAAATTCCAGCTCGAACATTTTCCCATATTTCCCTCATAGCCAATTCATTTTCATCAAGCTCCTCTTCATTTTTGCCATGACCCCACAAAAAACCAAAGTGCTCTTCGCAGGATGAAATAGCGCCTATGAAAGAAGTTTTAATTTTAGTGCTAATTATGTTAGACAGCCTTTTTTTAGACTTGTCTTTATACTTATTGTCTTTGATTTCCCTCTGTTTCTGTTGAGCCGCCACTAATTGATAATGGCTTAACCCCTCGCTCTTCCTGTCACTCATTGTGTTTTCCTTTCTATATTATTTTACGTTCTTCTTAAAGCCTTCCATGGCCTGTTGACGCATTTCCATTTGCGCATCAAATGTTTTTTCGGCCGGAAGTCCTTTTTTAGCTTTAGATATCTGTTTTTGTCTAGTTCTTATTACAGCCTTCGAGCCTGCGTCATTCATGGAGTATATTCTTGCGGCGTCTTTTTCTGAACCAGCCATTAAGAAAACCTCATCTCCTTTGACACCGCTAGAGGCCTCAGAAACGTTTTTCTCATTTTTCATTTTTTCTCTCTTATTGTGTTGGAATGTTAAGTAACCGTCTAGCATGTCGTCATCTTCTATAACTGAGTCTGCTGGAGATTCAGGGCTTTCATGTATACTGTCATAAATTTTTGACCAACTAATCATAGCTCTTTGTGTTTGTGTCAAATCAGCAGAGGGAGAGCCAAATACTCCCGACTCGCTTTTTCCACATGACCAAATAGACCTCCAGGGCTCGTTTCTGCAAAGCTCTCTTATTTCAGATTCGTTGGGTGTGAAAAATAAATAGTTATTTATTAAAGTATTAACCAAGGTTTCGTTTTGAGCACCATAATCATCAGAGTTCCATATTTTATTACCGCTGATATCTGTAACATTTGCACATATTAAATATCTAAACTTAGATGCCTCGGCTATGCCTTCAGCACTGTTTGCTCTTAGTATGTTCCTTTTTTCTGCGAGTTCATGATAAATTTCCTTTATTTTTTTTATCTTTTTTCTAATAGACGCTGTGTCTCTGAAGGATTTGTAAGATGTGTAAAGTTCTAATTTTGCGTCTGACAAAGCTTTGGGTAATGCATCAAACTCTTTCTCTTCTTTCTCGCTCCAGCTATTCAAAGATATTAAGTATTGCAGAGACTGTTCTTCAGTCAATATTTCTTTAGAAACAGCCTCCGCAAATGTCTTTTGATATAAGTCTTCTGCAATATACTTGCAGATTCTGTCAGGTTCTTTGACTATGTACCGTTTTTCAGAAAAATTTACTATAGTAACACCGCTAATTATTCTTGAAACAGCTTTTTGTCTTTCGCTGAACTCCATCTTACACCTTAGAAACTTGGCCTTCCTCTGCGCAACATGCATTAGAATTCTGTAGCTTTTCTGTCAACTCTTTATTCTGTCCTAATAGCTGTTGAACTTGAGCGCTTAAAGCGTTTATTGTTGTAGTGTATTGAACTTCTGCTTCCTGTCTAACATTCACTAAAGACAGGTAAAGATTACCTACAGTTTTGCACAAGTTTTCATAATCACTTCTGCTGTAAGTTATTGTTTCAGTCGCCTGAGAATCGGCGCTGGGTTCAGAATTTTGTTGTTCTTCCATTTTTCCTTATTCCTTTTATAAAATCTTAAAAATGGTCGGGGCCAAATTAATGACCCCAACCTTAATCCAAATAAAAATATTTAGAGGTTTGCGTGTGCAACTCTACCTATTTTCGAACCTGCCACGCCGAC
>Ga0208919_1000538_pt1 | contig 25373 bp, 64 predicted proteins | sample 4_EtaG_FD_184076 | JGI IMG/M metagenome (GOLD analysis project Ga0208919, IMG submission 184076) | Marine viral communities from the Subarctic Pacific Ocean - 4_ETSP_OMZ_AT15127 metaG (SPAdes) (version 3) | ecosystem: Environmental > Aquatic > Marine > Oceanic | place: Pacific Ocean | collected...
AATATATACTGAAGATTTCCACATTTTTATGGAAAAACAAGAGAAAAAACTAGTATAAAGTAACATAAAATGGCTAAAAAAGAGCAAAATCAAGCGTTTCCATACGATATTTACTGTGATATGGACGGTGTTTTGGTTGATTTATTCGAAAATGGCGTGTTTTTGGAGGCAAAAGACCCAAATTTACGTAAAAGCCTTGAAAAAATCATTGAAATGCGTTGGAGATGGTCAAAAGATCACGAAAATCCCGAAATTCAAGCCGCTTTGGAGTGGATTAGGCAATTATTAGGTGATAATCGCTCATTTTGGGCTAATTTAAGGCCCCTTCCAGGCATTTTGCCCTTCTGGACATACCTGAACAGCCTTGGGACGGTAAAAGTCCTCTCTCACCCCTGGGATGAGGCCTCTGCAGAGGGCAAAATTGACTGGATTGATCAATATTTGCTTCCAAAACCGAAAAATGAGCACATTTTCCTTCCTTTAGACGGAAAAAAAGAGATTTGGGCCCAAAATAATGGTAAACCTTGTGTTTTAATTGATGATTTCTCTACATATACTGAAAAATGGGAAGAAAATGGCGGAATTGCTATACTTCATACGTCAATTTATGATACAATACAACAATTAGAGGATTTAAAACGAGGATTTAATGAATAATCAACCAAAAATGAACATAGATATTAACAATGCAGAAGATTTTAAGTGCGAAAGCTGTGAAAACTTATATTTTAACCCTGTTATTAGGTTAAAAAGAATAAGTCCATTAGTTTCGCCAACAGGTCAAGAGGCTGTATACCCAGTTCAAGTAATGTCTTGTACAAAATGTAGCGCTATTTTTAATGATTTGAAGGATGAGTAAGTATTTTATGAAGAAATGGCACAATTTTGTTAATAAACAGAAGGATAGCAGTAAAGTTGCTAAAATTGTTCTGTTCTCTGGAGATAAAATACTACTTTTAGTAAGTACGCACCCTGATTTTCAAGGTAAACTAGATTTACCAGGCGGTCACATTCAATATAATGAAGAAATAACCGAAGGTTTACGTAGAGAAGTGAAAGAAGAGACCGGATTAATAGTAACAGACTATCGAAAATTGTATGAGCACGGTAATTTAAACTTATTTTGGGGTATGATGCCTAAAGGTGACGTTGTTTTAAGTGATGAACACTCCGGCTATCACCTTTTAACGGTAGATGAAATTACTAAGAAAGGCTATAGTATGACAAAAGCCTTATACGACGCAGTTATAAAGGCTTATGAGTTAATGCACAAGTCATAAATACTATTTAAATACTCTTTCTTTGGCCGTTTTAAACAATTGTGGTATAAAACTCTTTTTTAGTTTCATCAAACGGTCAAATTTAACTTTTTGACGCGCGTTAGTGTACAGAGTTGTAGGTTTTTTAATCTCTCCATCGATAATTTGATCATTAAAATCGTAAAATTTACTTTTTGGACGCGTCTTGCTAGAAACATCAGCACTAACTAATAAAAAAACACTCAAAAAACTACAAAAAACACAAAATTTGATTTTTTTCATTCATATTTCCTCCGATTAACAATCAACTTTCTTTTTTGACACCATTAAAGCTCTAGTTATTACATCTGCTTTGATTTCATCTAATATATGAGAGAAGTTTTGAATATCTGACTTGGTAATTTCATCCATCATTGCCCATAAAGAGTCAACTTCGTCCTGCAAAGCTTCTTTTTTTGCACTTAGCTGCTTATTTTCTGCGATTAATTCAACTACTTCTTCCTGAAGACCTTCGATCATCGCCAATAGCTCATCTTTATTGTTTATGTTCATTTTTTTCCATCTCTTTTAACAAAGTTCTACATAAATTTGTAACAATTTCGTTTTTATTATAAAAAATATTAAATTTATCGCTCGAAGCTAGTTTTAAAAGGTTTTCAACTTCTTCTTTTGAATAGTGTTTAACCTCAAAATATGGCGACATACTTTACTTTTCTCCTTTTGAAGGGTCATCCTCAAGCGATTTGCTAACACTTTCTACTGTTTTTTCTAATAAACGCAAAGCTAGTATAGTTTCAAATATTTTAGCTAGTTTATCCATTACGCTTTCTGTTCGAGTAGTCTCACGAAGACCTAAAAAATCAGATGTTGACATTTGCTTCAGTGGTTCAGGTGCACCACCGGGTATTTTAGGATCCTCGCGCTCTCCACCGCCGATCGGCTTAGGAATATTAGCGTTACCACCATTTGTATCACCGCTAGCCTGAGCTTCACCCACAGTACCACCACCATCAGTAGTCGCAACTGGTATAGAAGTATTTATAGGTCCTACATTCATCGCTTGCCTCTTAAGAATAATTAGTTTAAGCTTTACTTCTTTTCTCTTATGACTATATTATATATGATGAAAGTCGGCGATTTAGTAAAATTAAAAGGATTTGAGCTTACAAATCCTAATGATATACCTCACGGTTTTATTGTAGCCGACTTAGGCCTTAATAAATATAAAATTAGATGGTTAAATCCAGAATTAGCTACTCGTTGGGCAATGACCTCTATAACGCCGATCGAAAAATTAGAACTGATAACTGACTAACTAATCAGTTGCGTCTGGCCATAAAAACTCGTATGTACTTTCTTGTTCTTCATAATTACAAGAGTTGGTAGAGCTGTTGTGCTTAAAAGTGCTAGCTAAATCTCTAGCAGCTTTCATAGAATCATCGTATATTTTCTTTTCAATATAATTATCTAAACCATATATTGGAAAATAGCATTTAATTTTCCAACCTTTACCTTTAAAAAGATCTTTCCATACAATACCAACTGGAAAATCTTTGTTTTGCCCGGGCAAGATTACTTTAAATTTATCTACACCATCTTTTTCTAGTCTTATTCTCATAGTAATATTAAATAGTGCTTCATATTTATAGTATGAGCCCGAAAGTAAAAGAATATAGCCCTGGTGATCTTGTAGAAAATTTTTCCTATATTAGAAAACCGCGTTTAAGAGGAATTATTATTCTTTGTAAAGGATATGACAAAGAATTAGATGATTTTATCTATAAAATCTATTGTTATAACACCGGAAAATATGAATTTTGGGCTCATCATAGTATAAAAAAAATATAATTTTACTTTTTGGTAGTTTCATCTTATATTTATAATGTAGGATAACACATTAGCACGTGTTGTTTACTACCATTAGCTTCCGTTTAGATGCGGAAGGAGTATATCTATGTCTTTCTTCTTGGGTACAGTATTCGGTGGGTATCTAGGCTACGCCTGGAGAACCTATTCGAACGACGATTGGAAGTTTTACAACTAATCTTCTAAATTTAATTCTTAAATCTTACTTCTTTTTAAAGAGTGTGGATTGCTATTACCCAAAATAGGCAAAATAACTGTTGACATCAGTATAAAATGTTGTTATAATTTACACAAGAGGGTAAAATGAAACTTATAGCATTATTAACTGCTTTAATTGTAGCAGCCAATCAAGAATTATTATATGAATTTGATTGGATAAACAATCTTGGACCGTACTTATAAAAAAAAATGTCGCCAATAGCAACACTAATAATAGCATTTTACTTTTGGGACATTTTTTTAAGGTTAGCTAGTGGAGATTGGAGTAGAAAATAACCTTACTTCATTCCTTTTATACTTTGTGGCAGCTGCCTATGAAGTTTAGTTAGAATAGTCTTTCCTTGAGGAATAAAACTAGCGTGGTTAATAATCATTTTAAGTGCCTTAATAAACTCTGGGTTTGTATTAATGCGCTCCAAATCTTGTTTGGTTAAAATTCTGCTAACATCATCGTTCACAGGTCTGCTAACATCATCGTTCGCAGGGCCCTCCACGCCGCCTCCTTGTGCGGTGTCTTCTGCCCCCGCCGCTAGTACTTCATTGAGTGCTTCTCTAACCATGCTTTCAAATAATTCTTTTGTAATATTCATTTTTTTAATCCTCGACTTGCGTCATTTTCATTTTGTGCACCGTGCCGCGTGTCTCTTTTTCCTGGTTTTTCATCACCGTGTCCCTCGACAAGAGCGTCTTCAACATTTTCTCGCAAAAGACCACGAACAATCGTATTACCAAACTTCATATCATAAACACCGATATCACCATTTTCATTAAGTGAGTGCCAAAGAACTTTTCCAACAGCGTTTTGTTCGGAGATTCCATATCTTTCTAAAAGGTCTGAACTCAGACGTCCTTCCTTCATTCACTTGTGTTGGATAGCTTTCTTTTCTTTCTTTTCTGCAGCGCTTAGTTTTTTATCGGGCTTGTTTTTAAGTTTTTTTTCAGCTTTAGTTAATTTGCCTTCAGCTACTCCCGTCGCTGCCTCCATACCCAACATAGCAGTCTGAAGCTGGCCCCACTTTTGTCTAAGACGCGCCGCATTAACAGATCCGGCGTCTGACAAGGCTTGTTTAGGATCTTGTGCCATGGCAACTTTTTTATCTAGTTTTTCTAAACTATATAAATAATCACGAAATGGCAATACAGCACTATCGATCAAAACTCTGTCTTCTGTAGGACTCAGGGCGTCCATTAAAGGCCCTGATGCAGCCTGGGCAAACACACCGGGATCTATTCCGGATTCCAAACGTTCTATAACCCCATCTATAACAACATCCGCTGCATCCACAGCTCGCCTCGCAGCCGCAGCATCTGACGCAGGCCTCGCGGCCGCCCCACCGTGCATCGTTGCTTCTTTTTGCAATTCTTCTTTAATTAACTGCTTAAGTTTTTTTATATTGAGCTTCATATATTTCTCCGAAATTTTCCCCGACCAAAAAGTCGTATCATTATAATTAGTTCGCCAAATTAAGCCGATCGAATTTTTTTCCGTAATTTTTCCCTAGTTATTAGTATGAACAAGGTGGAATTAGCAAAACTATTCTTTGAGTGTCTTCTTTACTTAGGCGCCATACTTGTTTTTGTCGATGGCTACCTTAATAGGTAAAAAAAAGCCCCCTTTGCAGGGGGCAGGAGGGCAAGGCGTCGAGGCCTTTCTTGATTAGCGAGTTGACCAAGCTAAAAAAGTTCTAATTTTTCTCTTTATTATGCCACTAGTATAACATTCGCGACACACAATGTTAAGAAAAAAGTTACTTTTTATAAACTTTAACCAAACCTTCCGCTAAAAGCTGCTTGTTTAGGTTGACTTCTTTAATATAAAGCTCACCTAAGCAGCGCCCATACTTATCTACGCCAATTGACTTAATTAAAAAGCTTCCACGGTTCAAGCTAAGCATTTCTTCCAGCCGAGCTTTCGCGATCTTGCCTTCTGCTTTCTCCTCAAGGTCAAGAGTCCTTGTTTCAGGGGCGTCAATGCCCCATAAACGAATCCTGCGCCTTACAGTGATGTTGAACCCTAGATCGATCCAAGCGTCGATTGTATCGCCGTCTATAACGCGGATTAATTCTGCTTCATATAAGTATTTATCTTTAATATCCATTGTAGAGTAAATAGATTGGTAAGTTTACATTTGCCCTATAGCAAAGATTAGGAACAAAAGAAAAAGACCGCAGCGATATACGGCGGCCTTGAAATTTCTAAGGGATTGAATCATATGTTATTCTTCGTATCCACGTCCGCCATATTTTCTATCTGGATTAGCGGCATATGTTGCTTGATGCGTGGCCCCACCTCTACCAGATCCGCCGGCTCCCGACTTGGTTTTAAGATCTGGCTTGCGAAGAGGCTTGTTAAGAGGTTCACCCCAACTTTCCTCAAGTTCGCCTTCTTCTAAAACACCGCTGTAATTTTTTAAAATTTCAGCAGCCTGCTGCAGCACATTGCGCTCGTCTTCTGTCTCTGCATAAGATGAAAGATGAAGGACGTCTTCAGACGTCTTCAAAATGTCGACCTCCCGCGAAGCTGCCATATCCGACATGTCGTCTTGAGCATGCTTCCAGCCTTCAGCCGCAACAGCGGCAAGCTCTTCCTGAATTATTTGTTTAAGTCTAATTTGTGTGATCTTCATTTGTAAATCCTTTAAATTTAGTTATTGGGTAGTGGGCTTGGCATAGTTCCGGCATCGGGTGCACCACCTTCACGTTCAGCCATATCTGCCAATTGGCGCAAGAACGTAGCACAAGCGCTAGGCTCTGCTCTCTCTTGCGGTTTAAGCATATTCTTAAAGCCATCTAGCAATTCGCGCGCCCTTTGATCATTTTCGACCGGTGGTGCTTCTTGTCCCATATGACCTTCAAGAAGATTTAATAGTTCCATTAGTTCTGCTTCATCGGATCCATCTGAGGGATCCGGGTCTTCCGGGAGAGGAGAAGCTGCAGCCTCTGGCTCGACCGGCGCCTCATCGTCGCCTGAGACCTCCAGCTTATCGAGCCAATCCGACGCGCCTTCCTGTTTTGGTAATAGCCGCGGATCCTGCCAAGGTTTCTGATCGCGCCAGTCCCCAGACTCCTCTTCTTCATCAGCGGCAGGCTTTGATGCAGCTGCCGGCGGCGTTAAGGATATTAGGTCGACTGGATCTGGCTTTTCATCACGCCAAGACATATCGGGGGTACCTTCTGCTACGGCAGCTAACTCTTCTCTTAGTATCTTTTCTATTGTTTCTCTGGTGATATTCATTGCGCGAACTCCTTGCAATCATTATAATTAGTAAGCTGCGATCTTAAGATCTGGAAAAATTTGGGCGTATTTTTTGGAGGGGGTCGGAAATTTTGGAATTTTTCTGTGTGGGGAGCACGCGACGATCTAGCCGCGCATATAACCCTATGATTCCGGTGACATACATTCGGGTATCCCTAGGGGGAGGGGGGGGTATGTGCTTGAAATAACACATTAATTTAGCGCTCAAAATAAAGCGCTCGCAGCCTATATAGACCTAGAGAAAGTTAAATTAACCTGCTAGAATCATTAGGCTTTTTAATATGCCTACTCTGGCATATCATAGAAGGCATCGCCCTCATCATTAGTTATCGAACTAATATAAGGTTCTCCCTTACGGAAATAAACCCTAACAGTTCCGGCTAGATACATATCTAACGCATTGTAGCATGCGTCTGCTAGCTCATCCCGGCGTTGACTAGCGTACAATTCGGCTAGCTGCATTAGCTTTATATAAATAAAGTCAATGATATTAGAGTCTTCTGGATATCTACCGTGCATTAGCTGTTATTTCCATGCATATAACCTATCGCATATGAGCCGACGGTTAACATTAGCAGCGTTAACGCCTTGATTATAATAGGGGTTTCCATTCTATCTACACCTAGAGAAAGTTAAATTAAGTAGCTGAATTCATTAACCTTTTTAAAAGTTAATATCTTCGTCTAATTGGCGTAAGGTTTCCTTCGAGCCAATCTCAACGCCAGCAATTAGGCCAGCAAAAAAGCAGCCTGCGCAGCCAAGAATAACAAAAACACTAAGCATATCAACACCTTCCTGTGATTATAATATAGTCGCAACGTTGTGAAAGTAAAGGGTTTATTGTGAGGGCAGCGTATATATACTAAGTCGCAGCAATTTCGCACCCTTACAAGTTTTCTATTCTCTATTAGGTAGTTAACCCTTTTATCTTACTACCTTATAACTAAGGGCTTTCCCAAATGGTTCTAGTGACTTATAAAAGATACCCATTATCTAACTATCATAAGGGTCATCCTCGTAACTCTCTGTAATCCAAGCACAATATCCAAGTGCCAGCAAATCCTCAACCATTTGAATGGCATTTTCCTGAAACGCACACTTGAAAATAGCTATTTCATTACGGCTAGTTATGTAGTGTACGTGGTATCTCACATAATATATAGTAACTACTGTATATCATAGGAGAATCCATAAGGCTATAAATGCTGAAATATAAAGGGTTATTAATAAAGCAATCGTTACATTTACTCTATTATTCTTTATGACCTCGAACGATTTTAACCATAATTCCGGCTCCTTAGAGTCCAAGGCCACGATTTGTCAAGTGATTCCGCAGCTTTGCGGTTAGGTCCTTCTCAATTTGGCCAACTCGTTGTTTTGACACACCAAAATCGTTGGCGGATACTTTGTCATTCCCTAAGTATTCCGCAAGGATACGACCATTGAAAATGGCGCGTTGTTTGTCCTTGAGATTATTAGAGAAATCTGCAACGGCCGCGGCAATTGCCTCACTATTGCGGGTGCGCTCTAACTTCTCGAATTGATTAGGCTTTTCGTCAAGCAAAGTCTCACCAAACGTTGCACCGTCTATACCGGCAATCGGAGCGTTCAAGCTGGCGGCACGAGCGCTAATAAGTGGAAGGATATCGGCAACTTCCGCCTCATCCAATCCAAGCTCGCGAGCAATAACAGCGTTTGAAACGTCTGACCCAAAAGTCCTACGAATTCGGGCAACTCCGGCGTGCAATTTCTTGGCTGAACGTGTGCCAACTCGAATTGTGCCGCAATTGGCCTGAACAAATTCCTGGCACTTAGCGCGCATCCACTGAGCGGCGTAAGTAGTGAAACTTGCACCCTTTTCTGGATTGAAGGTATCAACGGCACGAATAATGCCCGTGATAGCTTCTGCTGTTAAGTCCTCGATATCAATACCGTTTCTGACGTGTTTCTTGGCGATTTTGACCGCCATCGGAAGATTGGACTTGATGAGGGCGTCCAAGGCCTTGTTATCGTTAGAGTTTTGGGCGATGCGGACAAGCTCAATTTGTGTGCCGCGTTGGAGGATTTGAGTGGTGGCGAGAAGTGAGAATAGAGCGCTCATGATTTTCCTTGTGTCCCCTTGGGACGTTTTTTAGTTACCTATATATATTGCAAGTCGCGTGCCAAAACTGCTATTTGGGAAAGTTTTTTTGCTTTCTCAATGATTTTAGCTACTTGTGAGGCACTCGCCTCTTCTCAATCTTCTGAATCGCGCAACTATTGCCGAGTTGTTGATACTTCTTGCATAGCTTTGCGTCGTGCGTTTAAGGGCTTTGGTGTGCAATCTTTGCATACCACCACCCAAACAGTTGAAATTAAAGGGAAACTTTGCGTCCGGTTAGCTTGCTCGCGAGCGCTGAGGCCTGAACGCGAGCCTGCGAGCCTTCAAAGACAACCGGCGGCGCAAGTGCCCGTTCTTTCTGGTCAAAAAGTGCGACCATAAAGCGGTCATTCACTTGAGCGACGCCAACTAATTCGCCCTCTGGAGTGTAAGCGCGAAGGTGAATTTGTGGCGGCATCGGGCGAGTGTGAAAGCGCTGTCCAAAGTTGCGGCGCGTTCGTTGCACTCGCTTGCTTGTAGCGTTTCCAAGTCCAATTTTCTGTTTAGCGGGTCGAGTTCCAAAGGCCATTTTGTGTGCTCCATCGTGGGAAGTGTTATCGGCTACATCTAAACAATAAGAACGGATTAAGCCGAGTAAAGGGTCTAAAGTGTTTTTTTGTTCTTTTCTTTTAAGGCCTCGGAATGATTCACATTTTTGTGGTACCAATCCAAAACAAAAAGCATACAAGCAAAACCAACAATGAATTCAAACATTTAGAACCTCATCAATCATAACCTCTCGAAACCAAAAGGAAATTGCCATACACGCGGACGTGAACAAAAAAATCTCAAGCATTTCAACCCCTTACGTGTGTGCGAGCAGAAAATTATTTAGGGCCATCATCCGGCCAATTTAATATAAGCGCTAGCGCGACCGTATAAGCGGAGAACGCTAAACAAATCCAAAACAGCGGTGTCACTAGCAGCCGCACGCTTTAAGAAATCGGCTGATGTCAAATCGCGGATTGGTATCTTTGAGGCCGTGCGCGATGTCGAGTGCGAAGCACTGACGTTGCTCCGGCTTTACGAAAGCGAGGCTAGTTTTGATGGTGTCTGCAATCAATTGAAAGTCTTTGCGGCTCATAATCTCTCTTCTTTATCTCGGGTACATCTAAACAATAAGAACGGTTTTTCGATGGTAAAGGTTTTTTTTTAGTGAAGCACCACAATTTTGTAAGAGAGAGCGAAGACAGTCATCAAACTGTAAGCAAAATACAAAGTCATTTCAACACCTTATGTGTGCGTGGGCAAAAAATTATGCGCCCCGTATACACGGGGGCGCGAGCAAAAAATTATGAGAGCCTAACTAGCCGAAACTATTTCCATTCCTGCCATCGCGCTGAAATCAACGTCGGCCCAACCGGGGAGAATTGCTGCGCTTTTGACTGTGACCTGAAGGCCGTAGCGCGTCTTTGCCTTATGCATCACGTCGTTCTCGTTAAGTCCCCAAAATGTCTCGTCTTTTGAGCGCTCCTCATAGATGGCTGGGCGGTGACGCTTGGCGACGTTCTTGAGGTAAGTCATCGTAACGCGGTAAGGCTTCTCTTTCATCATCGTTTGGGCTCCGTGTTTCCTGCTACATCTAAACAATAAGAACGGTTTCGTTAGGGTAAAGGCTTTTTCTTACCTTTTTTTCTAAGCCCTCGGAATCATTTCCAAAAGTCGGCGCGGAATGACTGTTACGCTCTTGTTTTCGACTGACAAACAAGTGACTTGCGCGGTGCCGGGCCAAATCTCCACAACGAAGTATTGACCTTTCTCGCCTTTTACTTGAACAATATCATTAACTTGCAACATTAGAGGACCTCAAGGTTGAGTGTGGAGCAATTCGCCATTTGCAAACTAGGGAAGGAGACAACGCAACCTTGCACGCAGTCGTTTGCGACCACTAGGCCAATCTCTAGCATATAAGGCATTTTCTCACGCAAGTAGCGCTCTTGCGCTGCGATGCCCTTGGCGCTTACTTGCGCGCTAGGTTGGCGCCTCATGAATCGAACAAGGTCACCGACGTTGAAATCTTTAATCATTTTGGGCTCCTATTCCCTGTTACGTCTATAACATAGGAACGGATTAAGTAGAGTAAAGGCCGGGAGTAACTTTTTTTACATATTTATCTGTGAACCTTCGTACCCTGTCATCAAAGGTCTTGATATCATAGAGATAATAGTTATTTCGTCCGGGCTCCATTGTTGTTTGTAAACTCACATCCACCACTAAACCCAAAGAGCCCTTTGGTACTCCGATGGAGCGATGTTTAAATTCAACTAAATCACCAATATTCACTGTAAAGCCTCGGAATGATTAGGATTGTTTTGAAGCGTAGCAGTCAAGCGAAGCCTGCAAAGCATCGTTGCGCTTAATTTTGCTCTGTGGATAGTAGCGGTATACCATCACCCACTCTTTGCAAAGCTCTGAATTTATTGAACCATTCCCTTCGACGTAGCTTTCGTGTTCCGTGTTTGGGCGAGCGTACATAATCGACAAGTCTTTGTTTTCGCTAACGAATTGCGAGAACATCGATGAACGATTCCAAAAAGTTTCGGCTTGCTTCTCATTGATTGCTTTATCGTGTGTGAAGGTCTCGCGAACGATGCCGCCGTATTGCCTGACTGGATGCATTTTATGGGCTCCTGTTGTCTGTTACGTCTCTAACATAAGAACGCGGTTAGCAGAGTAAAGGAAAATTTGGCGCGAGTTTTAAGCGCCTAATATCGTTGGCCTTCATCGATAACAATCCAAAGAGCGACGGCGACGAGAAATAAAAACAATTGCTTAAGCCTCTGGATTTATTGGCTTTTTACCGAAAAGATGTGCGATTTCCGCCTTGAGGAGCAAGCTATCATATAGTTCAACTTCTTGATTTGTTGAGAGATATGGGGTCAAGTCATCTTTATTAGGGTGCAAAATATACTGCGCGCGGGGTGATAATTCCTCGGCAAGGCGCAGAAGGTCGTAAAATGCTTGTGTTTTCTTCATATTATCCACAGCTTTTTGGTTGGGACCAATTTTCATACTGCCAGTCACTGATTTGACCGTCCTTACAAAGGCTGTCGGTCCAATTATTCCAGGCTTCACGGCGCGCGGGCCAGTCAGGAATTCCGTCCTGTTCGTACTCTCGCTCAACATAGCGCAGAATCTCACAGTTAAAATATTCAACAGCATCGGCCCACAGCATTGGATTCTCAATATCTCTCATTGTAACGTTCCTTGTCTCGGTTACGTCTAAACTATAAGAACGGTTTTTAAGGAGTAAAGGACACGGATTGGTTTTCTAGCTGATAAATCAAAGCAGATAGCATTTTGTCAGCAATATCAAGTGCTTGCTGGTGTTCACCATCAATAGAAATTTTTATCGCTGTAAAGCCGCAATCGTGTAGTTCTTTAATAGATTCGCGGTGTTGGATGAGTTCTTCAAGGGTCAACATTTTTAGCTCTCTTCTCCAATCTTATCAATGATAGTTAGTCCAGCATTAGTAACTTCATCGCTGAATGGACTGTAACCATCGAGAATTAGTTCATATGCTTCTTCAGTAACTTCAACAATATTGCCACTCGCGGCGGTCCAGGTCTCGTTGTCATCTAATACAATTAGACGTTTGCTCATCTTAACAAATCTCCGTGGTCTCTTTAATGTAGCGGTTCAGGCCGCCAACGTAAGCGTATTTGAAATCATTCCAGAATTCGCGAGCGAGCCGATTCGGCACCTCTACATTCTCTCCGAAATACTTGACCTTGAAATCTTCAAAGGTCCAAAAGCTTGAATAAGGGTTAAGGTCTCGATTCATTGTGTGCTTCTCCTTTCACAATAGAACAATAAGAACGGTTTTTAGGGGGTAAAGGGTTTAATTGATTTTTTTTAGGTCCTTCGCAAGATAGCGGAATTGTTGACCATTTAACAGTCGAACTGTCCAAATCGTTCGTTCATCAAAGCCTGGCTGCGCGGCCCATCGTTCACAAAGTATGCCCATTTCGCCCTTCTCAACAGTTTTGCTTGAGCGTAAAACCTGAACTAAATCACCTATTTGCATTGACATCTAAACTCTTAATATGTTTGCAAACCATACGACGGTACTTGAAAGCTGAGCAATTACAAGACCATACGTTTTTGTCTAAGTTGTGAACAACTTTATACTTGGCGCCCTTGGAGCCTAACACACTGAATTCATTAACTTCTGGTGCTTTGTATTTCTTTTTATACACGTATTTGTGAAGCGTCTCAAGTGTTGTACCATTCGGTACTTCAATCCAATTACCTGCTACTGCGTAGGTTTTGTTACCTACCTTCATCAGGCCCGGATTAATCTTTACTTCAATAGGTTTCATAACGCCTCACACGTATGCGCGAGCAAAAAATTATTGCGGGCTAAAGTTGAAGTCTGCGTCACCGTGAGTGGATATGAGACGCCAGTGTTTTCCGTCAATCGTTTCAAGCTCAGCAATTTCTGTGCCTGCTGGAAACCTACCGTGCGGTAGGGCGCCCTTGATACGGATAACCTTCCATAGCGCGCCCTGTTCTCTCACTCTATTCTTTCCGTGGTTTGTTTTACCGGAAAGAATAAGTATATCACCTGCTTTCACTGATTAGCTCCAATTGGTCTTCTGAATGGAAGAGAAAGTCATTGTTCCATTGAACCCTGTATGTCTTCCAGGGCCCTGTTGCGTCGTTTCCTTCTTCTATTAATGTAATAACGCCCAGCCCATAGTAAAACTCAAATATTCGCCATTCGTCTTTAATCGATACAATATCGCCGACTTGCATTAATAATTTCCAGAATATCTCGTTGGGGTCTAGTAGTCACGCCGTTAGTCCACTTAACTTTACAGCGGATACCAACACATTTAACGACTAGGCCGACGCAAGCCGAGTACCCTCCGCCGCCTAGTTCCTCTTGAGCTAGCTTGTCTAGTCTCACCAAATCACCAATTTTAGGTGCGTTCGATGGCATTGAAAGGCTCCAAGAAATCAGGATTCATAAGGAACCATTCACCTTCGCAATCAATTGCGCGGGCATACTCAACCCCGGTTCCGGTCTTTTCCATTCGCAGCACCAAAGCAGGAATTATCTCGTTAGTTTGATACGATGCGACTTTAATCAGAACGCCGGGTTTGATTTCATCTTTTGCGAGATACTTCGTTGTCATATCTATATCATAGGAACGAGTTCAAGATAGTAAATTAAAAACTTCCGTTATAATCCCAACAGTAATCAATTGGGCTCTGGCAATACTCTTCGTACCATCCATCGGAGTACCAGACGCAACAGGTTGTACTATCGTCATACCATTCGCACCACTCTGCTGCGTAGTAGTAGGGTTCATCATAGCAAGATTCTTCGTAATAGTAGATTACAGCAGTGGTTTCGTTCGTTGTGTTCTTATCTTGTACATAAGTAGGAGGAACACAGCCATCACAGATTGAGGGCTCTAAACTAAATCGACAGCCTGTTACTGTGAAAGCTAACATTAAAATGAGTGCTATCTTTTTCATCCCTTGTCTCCCCACGATTCTGTGACCTCCACCCAATTTACCTCATCTAAGCTATCGCCGTCGGGCGTTTGTTTGCCCCACATAAAGCGACAGAAGTTCTCAAATTGAGAAGCGTCTTTCATTTTCAGCACACTTACCATTTCATAAAGGTAGTCATCATTAGCAAACCAAGCATTGACATTCCAAGTTGCTCGGTTTGTCCATCCATTATATTTTTCGTCTTCATTCACGATATAATAATAAGAACGGTTTTTAACGAGTAAAGCCCATCGGTGCTTTTATTTTTGGTGCTGTCGGCGGAGGCAGAGCAGCAGCACGTTTGTGGGCTTGTTCAATTGTATTAAAGGTTGCGCTGGCCTGTTCTAAACCAGCAGCAACCGAATAAAGAATATTGATTAGTTTTTTCATCTACTTGTCTACGATAACGATACGTTCATTGGTTTGGAAGTAAGGATTGCGACCATTCCGGCTATCAGTCATCCACATACGCGGGCACTTGCTAGGCTTAGGCTTGGGCGCGCACATATCAGTCAAGCAGATATGTCCGTCATACTTGCCCTTATTAACAAATTCGGTGGGCGCATTGAAGCAAGTGCCGCCATACAAAACCCGTTCGCGCTTGCGCTTTTCGCCTTTCTTCCAAGTATAAACCTTGTCCTCAGCTACGCGAGTATCAAACGGGATGACAGTAAACGTAGCGATTTCAGATAGTTTGTTAAGCTCAGAGTAAAAGGCTGCCAACATTTCATCGGACACAGAACCTGACTGGTCAATGCTGATGGCGATATTGGCCACGCGCTCAACCTTGCGACCGGGATGAACGTAAGCATAACGCTTGTTTAGACGACGCGGAGTGCTACGTTTATTAGAGCGCTGTGAGCATTTGACAAACCAACGAAGAACTTTGCGCCAATCGACCTTGGTGGTCATTCTGTCCATAATTTCTTTACGGACTGAAGACGAGACGGTGCCCCAATTATTTGAACGTCCAGCCTCCTCAACGGCATCCTTTACAGCCTCTTTCAGACGTTCCTTGGCAATTTCTTTTGTGGCGTCGTCACATTCACCAGCACCCCATTGACCGTGGTCATCAAATTGACCGGCAGCATTAGGGTCAAAGTATCCTTCACCGTCGCCGTCGTCACCATTGCCGCCTTCACCCTTCTGCTTTTGTTCCTCGACCTTTTTCTTAAGCTCTTCATAGTACCACTCGCCAGTCATACCCTCTGGCATATCTTTGAATGGACCTTCGCCGGGAAAGCAACACATTTCGGGTAGACTAGTCTTACCAATCATACAATTGATGGACAAGTCTGCCGCGATGTTCCATAGCTTGAATAGTTCAGCTTTCTCTTTGGGCACATTACCCTCGTTAGTGAACACGCCGGCTAGCTCATCGGGCAGGCGACCAGTCACGTGTTCAAACACAAGGTGGTAGAATTCGTGGATGAGCACACCAGACCTCTGAGCCTCAGTCAGACCCTCAAAGAAATCAGGGTTATAAGACATTTCAAAGTATCCCGTATCAGGATTAATGCGAACACCAGCGGTCGGAATTCCCTTGAACTCTTTCTTTTCAATTCTGCGAGAAAGCGCAGCGAAGAAAGGCTCTCGTTGGAGCAGCCTAAAGATGTGATCGTTTAGATTGAAACTCATTGTGACCTCCGTCTTACATTATAAGAATAGGAACGGTTTAGAGATAGTAAAGAAAAAAGATGGTCGGAGGACTGTTTACTCACAGAGCAGTCTTGTTATCTGATTTTTTGATTAGTGGACTCGCGTCCGCCGCCGAAATCAGCAAATTGGCAGGTACTAGTAATAAACTCCCCGACCATCGACATAAACTTCACATCTATACTAATGATAACTAGTTGTTAACTATCCTTTCCGGTCAACATTTGGACCATACGTGCTGAAACCTTAGTTCCGTCGCTAGAAGTGGCCTTATGAAGGCCGATGACGTTAGTGTTGTCACCCTTACCAAGCACAGTCCACAATTTCATAGCAGCCTCGGAGGGTAGCATAACAAAGTAATCTGCAAGATTTTGGATTTGATTATCATCAAGTGAATCCTTGAATGTATCACTGGCCTCCATTTTCTCAATCAAAGCACAGTGCTCATTGATACCGAAATCAGCAGTCTTGGAGACCTGTCCATCATCCAGAATCATTTCTAGGGTGACCTGACGCTCGTAATTCTGTGCGAAGTCGTTAAAGGCAACAGCGGCCTCCATTCCAACGAAGGCAGCAGACAAGTGATATACACCGGCAGTGTCAGTGTTATCAGCGGCGAGCATACCAGCATTAAGCAGGCAATCGTTTAGGCGCTTCCAAGAGCGGCGTGAAGGGTAAACCTTGTTTGGCTCATAGTCCTCACCGTGCTCAAGATGTGAACGGTTTTGATTAATGAAATCCCAAACGAGACCATCAACGTTATCCTTGCCCCAGTTAAGCCAGTCCTCGACAGAAGGCTCGACATCGAACACGGTCCAACGGTCAAGCTCAGCAGGGTCCATCTCACCAACCTGATATTGAGAACCGTGCTCGCCACCGTTGACAGCCGCAACAATAACAGTATCGGGGTGAATGGCCTTGCCAAACAGCTTGCGTGAATCGGTAAGCTCAAAGAGACCTTGACGAACCTCGGTCACAGCGCGGTCGACCTCATCAAAGAAGAGGACCACGGGCTTGTCACAGGCCTCTTGGAACCAGTCAGGCGGACAGAAAGAGGTGACGTCACCGTCAGTCTTTGGGAGACCAATCAGGTCGCCCTCTGTCATTTGAGAAGCGCGACGCTCCACAACAGGGAGATTAATGTCGGAGGCAATTTGATAAACAACCTCGGACTTGCCAACACCGTGACGACCACGAAGCAACACAGGCTTGTGGACAGCAATCACGTGCGGGGCAACATTTCGGAAAGTCTTGAAATCAACAGCCATTGTATTCTCCTAATAATAAATAGTGGCTCGTCTTACACTTTAAAGATAAGAACGGTTGAATTAGAGTAAAGAACTTTTTTAAACAGGGCGAACTAAAATTGAGTGCGCCAAACTAACGGACATAAGAATAACGTAACAAGCAGTCAAAGTCGCAAAATCCATTGTAATCTCCTATACTTAATGGATTAAAGTAAATGGTAGCATTGGAGGGACTCGAACCCTCAATCCCGAAAGGGCGACAGATTTTAAGTCTGTTGCGTATACCAATTCCGCCACAATGCCATAACAACCGAACTATAGGAACGGTCTTTCACAAGTAAAGGAATTAATCCTTTGCCCATTCATAACGAATGATGCGGCTACTACCGCAAGCCATACAGTTGGCTGTACAAGCGGCACGATTAGAGCCGGGCTTCTTAATGTATTTACAACCACAGGACCCACAGTAGTAATTATAGGTAACTTTAGGTGGCTTTATAGACCAGTCAAACATTCTTTAACCTCTCGCTCTCTTAAGCCAGCGAACTTCTGTTTCAATAACTTCAGAAGAGCCCACCGGCAACACGATTACCGGGATTGCGCCTTTCGCAGCGCCAGCAACCTTATCAGGGTAATCAATAATCATAACCATTTTGTTACTATGCTTGCTATTAACCGGCGCGCCATTTTGGCGAAACTTCGCCATCGTCCCTACAGGAAAGGTAGGAACTGAATTCATATTGTCTAGGACTTTCTGAACATATTTATTGTCAACCATCGCACGGTACTGCTTTTCGGTTGGAATAAAATCATTATCATCCAGAGCGCGGCGTGCTAAATCAGCGAAGTATGGAGGATTATTAAGGTAATATTGTCCAGCAATTTTCATATTGGAGCGCATATCATCATTATAACTAGCCTTCCAGCTTTGGCGCTGAGCAATAACAGACGGGTCTTTGCTAGTCTCAATCCGCTGAAGAATTGATTCTTGCTTACCTGTTAGACTTCCATACCGCTGTACGCCTTGCTTGATTGACGTGAGAAATTCTTTTTCCCACGCTGTAAACTCAACATTGCGGGCCAACAGATTATCAATCCTCGCAATCATTTGTAGTTTAGACTTTACGCTCTTACATTTAGTCATTTTTGGCCTATCGACAGGATTAACTAATGCCCAACTCATCGCTCTCTCCGGTACTTTGCTTTGCCTAGTTGGTGAAAACACTCGCCTTCATCAATCTTTTGATAAAGAAAATCTTTCTTTACTTCAAAGGGCCCGCCGAGACCATTCTTGCCAAAAGCGTAATACCAAAATCTCTTTGGCGTTTCGCGATAAACAATTCCAATCGTGCCGTCACTAGCGTCAGTTTGTAATAGATCGCCGGGTTTTACTTTGTATTTCTTCATCGTAGTAACTATAAGAACGATCGTTGATTAGTAAAGCTAAAAAGAAATAGAACGATAACTCATAATATCGGGGAAGCCATAACCTTGATGGTCAAAATCATCAGGGTCTTCGCCGATGCGAATAAACTTGAAACAATCGTTCCAATCTGTGCCTTCTGGTACTGATGGCTCGCCATAATTAGTCAAATCTTCTGCTTCCAAAGAACATATAAATGCATACAAAATATCAATCTCTGGATAATCCACGTACCATTTAATGCTTGACCAGTGCATAAAGTAATCGCCGGGCTGCTCATAGCCAGACGTGAAATCATCAGCATCCTGACAAAGTTTCATAACTTCTGGATTCTTGGCGCAAAGAGCCATGAAAGCAGGCGCGACTTCAGGCGAGATTGCTAATACTACTTGTGAACGATAGCCCATTGTTTTCTCCTTCACCCAAAGTGTAGGAACGAATTTTTAGTAGTCAAGAGGGGGCGTGGGAAATAACCATTAGTTCCCAATTCTCGCGCACTTGAACGCGATTCGGTTTGTTATCGGCCCATCTCTTGCGAGGCACAGGGTCTCCAATCCAATGGATTGTAACGTCATAACGCTCTTTCTTCTTTTGACACAGACATTTAGCCATATGTTCGCCCACATAATGCTCTTTTGCTAGAACAATACCTTGAACTTTGCCATCAGGAAGCCAAGCCTCGCGTACAATTGCGCCGGGTTTAAGTTTTCTGGCGTCCTTTATGTTCATCGGCGGCGGCCCTCAATAAAGCTAGCCTTATCTTCCGAAAAAGCATCCTCCCACGCTCGCAGACGCTCAGCATTGCGAGACATACTCTCGACCGTTGGGGTACTGGTATCGTTTTCATAGATGGCCTTCTCTGCCTGAAAAACAGCCTCTTTGAGACTATTGCGTTGGTTATTAACCATTGCGACCTCGGCGCGCTCTAGGTTCTCTGGCCCAGAAGCCTCCGTCATATTCAAAACGTTGTGTGCTAGCTTAATTAGGGCCTCGGCAGAAGTGCGAGGGATTGTAATTGTGTCGTTCAACTGAACCTCCGTGAATGAATTATAGGAACGAAAGAAAAAGAGTAAAGTTACTCATCATCGTAAGTAGCGCCATAATAAAGAGAGCCGCGAGGACCCTCGAATAGGCTGTTCTTTTTGGCGGCTTCCAGTGCAGCGTCCAATGTTAGAAAATTAGCCGGCGGATTTACATCAGCGCTAGACACAACCTCAAAATCGTGGGCGCTGACACGTTGATGGGGTGCATTGGACTCGTCATCAATTAATGTGACAGCTGCTGGCAGCGGCTCACTGACAGTCCTGCCTGTCGGATGCCAATCGCTAATTTGAACATCTCGCACTCGCAAAATATCTGTCCACTGCTCAGACATACCGGGAGATAATCGATAGTTAATTGCTTCCCAATTAATATATTCTACAATTGCCAACTCTGATTCCGAATAAGGAGACTTACGATATCCTAACGCGCCCACTCCAAGGCCGATGCCAACCATATTATCAACAAACTTCTCGCGAGCGTTCATCGTTGTGATTGCCCAACTTTTCATATCGCCCTTGCGAAAGCTACAGGTTCTCCGAGTGTGGCCCTCATCGCTACAATAGGAACATTTACGATGCTTACCACGATTGGCAGATTTCTCAAGACTGCTCTTGTGCTGTGACAGCAGACGCTTAGCATAATCGCGCTCCCAGTCGTCGGTGAAGTTATCGTCTGCTAGCTGCTTTTCATATTCAGCAATTCTATCCTTGTGCATTTGCTTCTTTTGCGGACAAGAGCTTTTGTTATGTCCAATTTCATAGCAGTATCCACATCGAACAGTGCGTTTATAGTTTCCATTTTCATCTTGTGTGTACGCCATTTCAACCCTCCGTTGTGGCGGTTACGTTATAACTATAGTTACGCAACTTGAAGAGTCAAGAGCGCTTCTAACATATCTACATCTTTTGGGGTGCCGTTAATTGGCTGAACCCAACAGCGCGCCCCGGCAGGGCAGTAGACATTAGTGTTTTCTTCACAAAGCACCGTGATGACTTGTGCCATATCCGTATCCTCTAGGATATAGTCGCCGCCGGCTCGGTCTGCTTCATAAGCAATTCCCGCTTCAACAAGCAAAACCATCATACCCTCGGTCAAGTCTTCCGCGTCTAATTCAGCATCGTGAACACAGGTATCAGTCCAGTATTCCATCATCGATGGTTCCGACAAATAACAGCGTAGCTCTAGCCAGCCGGCTCTTACTTCGCGAAGCGTAAGATCGACACCTTGGTTGTGCCAATCAAGAAATCTATCAGCAAAGCGGCCAATCAGCTTATTGCAAGTTGTGAGATCGTACTTTGGTTTAAAAATCCAAGTAGCATCCATTTATTTTACCTTATAGTTCGTGACGAAAACAGCGCTCAGTTATAATACCATATTCAGACATATACTTTCTGCAATGGATTACCGTATGTGCCTTCGACCTAGGTGCTCGATAACGCGCTGGTCTGCGCTTGTCAGGGCGCCTATCGATGCGCTTGCTGGTACGTTTATCAATGCGCTCTCGTATATGTTCACTGCCAGACTTTCCAATACTTGGAAATGGAATATAACAACCACTAACAAGAAAAGAAAGAATAAAAATAAAGATGATCTTCTTCATTATGCTCCTCACGTATATACGTGAGCAAAAAATTATGGTGGACCCTCTCGGACTCGAACCGAGGACTTCCCCGTTATGAGCGGGGGGCTCTAACCAACTGAGCTAAAGGTCCGTATGTGGTTGGCCCAACGGGACTTGAACCCGTGACACCCACTTTATAAGAATGGCGCTCTAACCTGCTGAGCTATGGGCCAATGATCTGTTTACACTATAAACATAAGAACGATTTTACTCTTGTAAAGAAATTAATTCTATGCAGTCAATTGGTGTCCAAGCCTCTTGAGGCCCGTATTCATCAGCGAACCAATGAATCCAAGCACCTTCGTTGTCGCTTATAGTTTCAAATCTCAAGACAATTCCTGTATGTCCAACAAAGTAAGTGCGGGTGCTATCCACCCATTTTATTAAGTCGCCTACTTTCATAACTAGGACATAACATTATCATTCTGCCAGTCAATGTCTGCTGACGACGTCACCACTAATTCACTTGTAGGATAAGACTCAATCATCGGATGGTCTTCGTCTAACCAAAGCACCTTGGCACCCTGGAGGCCGACTTTCATTATGACACCAAAAGAATTGGGGTCAATCTTGTGTTTAACTAAATCACCTGTAATCATTTTTATCTCCACTGTAATTCTCGACTTTAATTAGGTCTTCTTCGAGATGATACTCGCCGTGTATTCGATCAACGAAGTACACAATTAAGTCAGCTTCTCTTACTTCGATTATTAATCCAGGCACAGGGCCCTCTATGCCATCTTTGATATCTTCAATATGATATACCAAATCACCTGCGCGCATTTAATTTCTCTAGCCAATTGGCGCGCATCCAAGCAGCCTCATATCCAGGCTCAAGCCAGTGTACTCTGTAGGGACAGGCATTAGGATTAGTCAACTGCATCTCGCTTATCTCTACTATAATCCCCAGATTCACAGGGTAAAGACCGTGAATGTTTTTTACCAAATCACCGACTTTCACTGATAACCTTTAAGTCATTGATATTAAACGTATATTCAGTATCGAAGACTGCCTTAGCAAAGGTGAAGCCGACCGCATCGGTTGGGTATACCTGTGTGACTACGCCTATCGTGTCTTCGTATGCTCGACCCTTGCGGGTCTTTCGCAAGGAAAGTTTAACCAAATCACCGACCTTCACTTACAACCTCGATATAGTTTTCATCCATTGGGCCTCCGAAGTGGAAGTTCGCAGATGGAAGTGGGTGTAAGTCCCAGTAGACTACTCGCCCATCATAATCGTCTTCCATCTCTGCTCTCCCAAGAACAATATAGTAACCAACCTTCGCTGGTAAAACTTGAACTAAAGATCCTGGTTTAATTTTCATTTATAACCTCAAGCAAAAACATTTGGTAGTTGCCAACTGGTGTGTATGGGCAAGCCCACTCTATATAAGCTAACTCATAGCCGGGCTGCACTGGGCGAGAATCTTCTCTTAAAGTATTGGTACCTCTTACAATACCAATTGGACCAGAGTTTATATTATGATCTTTAAATTTAACCAAATCACCGACTTTCACTGATAATCTCCAAGTCGCCTTCGCGGTGCCAAAGGTTTTCTTGTCCCCATTGGACTTGATACCACAATCCAGAAGTATCGTACTCATCAATCATTGTAATAACGCCGGCTTGATAGTAAATATCTTTTTCTTTTTCCTCAAAAGAATATCCTTCTTTGAGTTTTACTAAATCACCCACTTTCATTTACAAGTACCAAATCGCCTTCATTAAATAATAATTCCTGCCCATCAATTTTAATCTTTATGATGCCTCTTTTGTCGGAGGCGAGTACTAGTCCAATCTTTTCTTCGTAGGCTAGCCCCTTGCGTGTTTTTCTGGGCGAAAGAACGACTAAATCACCGGGCTTCATTTGCAGCCTGGGCAGCGATTAGCCATCCATTCATCCAAAATAGACGCTATTGTTTCCATCACTGCTTCAAAATCTTCATCGTCATCCAGGCTACGATTACTACAATCTCGCAACAAAGCGTCGCGAATATTATCGACAATATTATTTGAATTAATTACTTTCATTTATAACTCCAAACCAACGCGAAGGAATTCCTTCCATCAAGGTGCCGTCAGAAAACACCACCGTAACAACTTCATAGGCAAACATAATAGTGGGTCCGTGAACCTCTATGACTACTCCGCACGAACCTTTTTTTAAGGTCTCTCCGTGTAGTCGTGGATGCGTAACCACTACTAAATCACCTACTTTCACTGATTAATTCCAACTCGTTAGATTTCCACCAACCATAATTATTTGCCCAATGTACCTCATAGTAGTAAATACCGTAGTCATCCTCCCAGACGTCTAAAATAATTCCACAACCGAATTCTTTACCATGGAGATCCAAGCCAGCAGCGGGGCAAACTAGATCACCCTCTTTCATTTTCCAGCATCCTGAGCCATTGATTTGCTTGTAATATACATATAGCCGCCTTTGTTATAGGCCGGGGCTGTGCATCTAGCCTTGCGTAGAATTTGTTTTGCAGCTTCGTTGTCACCACACTCAAGACAAGTATAATAACCAAGGGCAAGTCGTCTAGGGTTAAAATTGTCTCCACATTCTATACATTCGGGTTTCATACTCTACTCACAATTTCGTAAAGGGGCCGGCCATTGCTAAAACTAATAGGACACCACCCATCGGTACATCTTCCGGCGTGGGCCCATTCTACTTCAACATAGAGGCGATCTTCGCCAGGGTAGTCTTCGTATGGACCATTGGGGTCTAATGATATGACGATACCAACATCCAAATCGTCGACACATTGAAGAAGGTCACCCACCTTTGGTATACTCTTTGATGATTCTTTCTTTTTGCGCACGTCGCAGCCTCTTGAATTCATATTCTGCTTTCTGGGCAGAAGACCGGTCTTTATAGGTTTTGTAATATACTAGCCTGACCGGTCTTCTAACCTTCGTATACTTTGCGCCTTTGGCCGAAGTATTGTGTTCGTTGATACGACGTCTTATATCCGTTGTTACACCACAATAATAAGAACCATCAATACAAAGTAAAACATAAAGATGCCACTTTTTAGTCACTAAAGAGAAGTAACCGTGAAAGAAAGATTGCCGACTGGAGTTTTAACACTCGCTTCCCACCCTGCGAAGGTCATATGAGAGGCACTATTATTTAATAGATCTCCAACCGTTGTTTTAAAATTAGCAGTCAGTGTTGTGAAGCCTCGCTTGTAATCGTATTGCCTCGTGTCTTCTTCAATAAATTCACAGTCATAGAAGTTTTCTTTTAGTACGCCGGCCACGAATTCAGTAAATCCAGAATTATCTCTAGGGTACTCTTCCAAAAGATAATCATCTCTCAAACTCTCCAGTGGATTGCCGCCGTACTCTCCCTCAATCTTGAGGCCCGGAGTCGTAATTACTTCTGCTACCCGCTCAATCACGTCAGTTTGCTCTACTGCTTCTTCAACGTGCGTTCCGTGACAGTGTACAACGTCAATACCATCTGAATACGATAGTTTAACCTGCGTCTCCGGGTCCAAATTCATTTCTCGTAAGTTATTAAAATTAGACATCTTTACTCCTTGTGTGTCTTGTGAAGATATTATAAGAACAAAAAAAGATAAGTAAACTTAAACATTTTCTTTTTCTAGGGAGCCTTTGACTAGCTCGGCCCAAACATCTTTCGGTATCGTTACTATGAGTTTTTTTTCGTGCGTGTCACCATAGAAATTATCTACGGTTTTAAACTCTACATTTTTCATCTCTAAATACACTCTATCGGTGTCGTAAGGTTCTCGGTAGAGATGATATTTATCAGTTTTTGTTATTGTCGTTTTCGATGCCATTGTATTTCCCAGCTGTGTGCGCTGCGCTCCTTCCAATTTATTTTATTATTTTTGTCTACCACATATATATAATCCGCATCATTGTTCTTTGAATGTGGATTATATATATAATGTGGCAAGCCGCCAGCAAACTCTGTCTCTCCTTTCGTCGGATAGAAAAGCCTAAAGCCTCCACGTGAGCCAGCAAGTACAATGTAGTCTTTCAGCATTTTATAATCGCAGTATTCTAATTCTTTAAGAATATGCTCCGGGTACCCGTCAAAAAGACACTGTGCTCCGATATGCGTACCATCATTATTCTCTATATATATATCA
>Ga0208919_1000540_pt1 | contig 25312 bp, 34 predicted proteins | sample 4_EtaG_FD_184076 | JGI IMG/M metagenome (GOLD analysis project Ga0208919, IMG submission 184076) | Marine viral communities from the Subarctic Pacific Ocean - 4_ETSP_OMZ_AT15127 metaG (SPAdes) (version 3) | ecosystem: Environmental > Aquatic > Marine > Oceanic | place: Pacific Ocean | collected...
TTCACAACAGGACCAAGCAGCGTTCCGATAATGCCAATCATTTGCCAGCCTCCAACAGTTTAATACGCACTTGCAGATCGTGGATAATGTGCATGAAATCTTCGCGCATCTGTTGCCTCGCAATCGAGTTGGCAGGCGACGCCACGATCTCGCCTTGCGGCGTCACGAGTAGCATCAGATAACCCTCCGTCTTTTGCAGTCTGCTCTCTAACTCGTTTAAGGACGTGATGAGATAGCCGACAGCCGCGAACAGGATCGGAGCAAGTGCAGTCAAGATGGACTGGATGTTCAGGCTCACGTTGCTTTCCTCTCGCTTGCCACAGGCGGGTGTACACCGTTATGAATCTTGTGCATACGCTCTGCCTCTGCCTTTAGATACGAGATGTCGGCAAGCATGTTGGCCGTCTGCATATGCTCTCGACGCAGCACCTCCGGGGCGTTCATCTTTGCCATAACATCAACGCGCTGCTTGATGACGCTCTCGCCGTTTTCCAGTCCGTCAATCCGTTGGTCGATCTTGCGCAGCCGGTGTTCGAGATCTTGCAGCGTATCCTGCATCGCTTTGATCTGCATCTTGCCGACGGCTGCTGCTCCAGCCACGGAGAACAGGATGCCGCCAAGCGTAATGATAAGGCGGATGTCAATCGCGCCGTCCATAGTTAGCGGTCTTTCCACCAGCCATAGATGCGAAGGCACGTCCACGCGATGCTGATCGCGGCAGCGATGGGCGGCAACCATTCAGCGAGAGTTCCGATCACAAGCGCCACGCTGGCCGCGTCAATTATGTCTTTGTTGATATCCATTATGCGGGGTCCGCTCTGCGAATTTTCCCTACCATCGTCGGGGAGGTACACCACTGCCCGTCTGGCCGCTGGAAGAATACAGACCATGTTTCGCGCCCAAGGTAAAAGAGCATAATCGTGTCCCCGATTGTTTTTCCCACCCAAGCCAATTCCTCGCCTGCGTTTCTGGATGCCTCGTCAGCCGCAGCCCTGTCCGGAACGCACACAATCTGCTGCTGCGCAGCAAGCGGCGTTGCGAACAAGCACGCGGCGATGACGAGGACGGCGCGGCGCATTACGGCTTCGGCGGCCAGACCGGATTAGCAGGGTCTGCCGTGTTCGCGGGTAGGTCGCGCAATGCCTGTCGATAAGCCGACTCCGCGTCGCTCATGGCAGGGCTATCGGGCAACGCCCACCAGTCTGTCTCGCCAAGAAGCCGATCACGCTCGGCGCGGAGCGCGGCCCACGGCTCGTCTGCTGTGAGGCGCGCCACCTCTGCGTCGATCTCAGCGTCGGTCGGCTGCGCGATATCGGGGCTGTCCCATCTGATTGTGTCGCCCGTCACGACCCATTCGGCGTTAGGGGCGAGGCTTGCGAGTGCTTCTGCTGTCGTTGCCATTACGAGTAATCCAATTCGATCAGGGTGATGGTTGAGGTCGCATTTCCACTACTGTCATTGCGTTGGGCAGTCACAGTTGCACTTTGGTCGATCCTCTTAAATTCTGTGTGATAGGTGTTGCTTGAGGTCGAGCTGGGACTGTCGAGGTGTTGAATGAAATGCTGCCCCATCTGGTTTTCGGCATTGCTTATCTGGTTGTATTCCTCAATCTCGGTGCTGCCGCGAACAATTCGTAGCGCACCGCCAGCGCGTCCGCCCGTGCTAGATATGCTCTGGGAAACAAGCACAAGAATCTTGTTAGCGGTGTTCGCCGGGGTAATGTCTGCGGTCAGGTTTGTGTCGGCGTAAGTGCCAGATGTCGAGGTTGCTTCCGTAGAGGTAGCAGCCGTTACGATCTGAAGCACCTTCCCGCCTGCCGCAGCCGCCTGAAACGTCGGTGCAGAACCACTGCCATTCGATGTCAGCACCTGACCGCTCGTGCCAGTCCCCGTCGCCCCAATCGCGCTGGTTCCGTTGCCGTGCAAAACGCCATTTGCTGTAAACGTGCCTGCACCCGTGCCGCCTTGCGCCACACTAAGGTCTGTCGTCAGCCCGGTCAGCGCGGTGATGTCGCTGTTCGATCCAGACGCAGCAGCGCCAAGATTGGTGCGCGCTGCGCTGGCGGTGCTTGCGCCTGTACCACCGTCTGCCACGGCTAGGTCTGTCGTCAGCGTAAGCGACCCAGCAGCCACAGCGTTTGCATCGCTAATGGTTACACCACTATTTTGTATCAGCTTGCCGGTCGTGGTGTCGAAACGTGCAATCGCGTTGTCTGTTGCAGATGATGGTCCAGTAACATCGCCTGACCCAGCACCATCAGCACCCTTGTCGCCCGCGCGAGTAAAGCCTATGAACGTGTCCTCTGCGTTCGAGAACGTGCCGGATGACGCAACGTGCGTAACCGCAATCTGGAACCAGCCCGTGTTGTCGGTCAGGCCCGTGATGTTGAACGTCGCAACATCGCCGCCGCCTGTGCGGAACACCAGCGTACCCTTGACCGTGTTCGTGCTGTCGTCAAACAGCGCGATGTATGCGGACTGGTCAACTCCGTTGGCGTCCAGATCGTCAATCGCAATGGCTGTAACGCTGGCGACAGTGGCGTTGTTGAAGCGCACGTTGCCACTACCGGGGTCAGCCATCGCAGTTGTGGTTGAGAAGTTGTAGCCAACGACCTGAGCCGCGACAGACGATACGTCGCCGCTAATACCGGCCACAGTCGTTACATCGCTGGAGATGCCAGCAACGGTCGTCACGTTTGCGCTAATACCAGCCACAGTTCCAATGTCTGTCCCGTCCGCCGCAACGGTCGTCACATCGCTGGAGATTCCGGCGACTGTCGTCACGTTGCTGTTGTTACCAGCGACTGTGTTAATGTTTGATGCGTTACCAGCAACAGAAGTTACGTTGCTGCTAATACCAGCTACAGTCGTGACGTTAGACGAGATGCCTGCGACGGTTGTGACATTCCCGCTGATTCCCGCAACAGTCTGTATCGCGTCCGTCGCGTCCGTCCCGTCCTCAATGTCCGCAAGCGTGGCAATGTCAGTCGTGACTGCGGCAAGCGTTGTTACATCGTCAGACGACGCGCCCGCTTCCGGGTTGCCGGTCGCGGTGTTGAACGCGAGATATTTGCCCTTGCGCGAGTCCTTCGCCGGAAGCGTCATGTTGATGGACGCCGGGTCTGTTACCGGAGCGGTAATCGCGCGATCCGAAAGTTCTAGAAGCTGCTGATCGAAGATGGTGAGGGCGTCAAGTTGCTCGTTAATAGCAGATGCGCGGAAGTCACCAGCGGTCACAAAGTCCGTAGTGCGCGCAATGTCTCGCGATCCGACGATAATTATTTGATCGTTGGCGTCCGGCGTGCTTGGCACATTTGTACCCGTCACGATAGTAACGTTGCCCGTTCCGTTCGCGCTGATCGCGACGGTATAGTCGGTCGTGAGGGTCAACTTCGTCGTGTTGAAGTACACGTCAACGTCCGTCTGCGTCAGGATTTCAAACGAAAACGCATACGGGCCTAGACCGGCTGACCCGGTGTAGACGACACGTCGCGTCACTGCGTTAATGCTATAGTTTGCCATTAGCTTGCCTCACGTTGGTGGCATGTTATCACTATTTTACGGTTGCACATACTGTGGATCGCGAGATGCGTTCAGCGACTCAAGCATCTTTTGTGTTACTGCTGTAAAGTCTGGATGTCCGGGCTTTTGAAGATAGTATGGGCTAAAGTCATCACGTCGCGTGACTTTGCCAAATACATCACTCAGCGCGCGGTTGGTGTACATCTTTTCAACGCGCTTGAGTTCCTTGACCAGATCGCCCCTAAATCGAATGTCCGGCCCCTGCCTCTTTGCCATCCCATCTGTGGCTTTAATGATCGCCTCAGACATAGACATGCCGTTAATCTTCAGCATTTTTGACCTGTAGTAATTCAAAAAATACGTTGCTTCTGCCGGAATTTGTATCCCGCGATAATTAGTCGTGTTGTTGGGAGCGACCGCCCCCAACGCCTCATAGCGAACGGCGAGAAGATTGGGGTCGCGGGTAGAGACGCGCGGTCCCATACGGAAACCAAACGGCGACATCATAGTTTCGGAATACGACTTCGTGTCCCCGAAGAAATCAACATTCTGAGCAAGACTGTGCGGAGCCGCGCGCCGCTTGTAATCGTTAATCATCTCGTAATAGAAGCGCGTCAACTCAGAGCTTGGGTCGCCGCCTGCTTCAACCGTGGCGTTGAATTGGTCAAGCGTCATGCGCTTACTTGGGACACCGGCCTCTCGACCTCTCTCGGCTTGAGATTTTTGATAACGTGTGCGCGAGATATGCGCCCACAAACTAGAACGCGGATACCCAAGGCCCGGCACGGCTGCGGTTGCTGTCTTTGCGTACTCACCACCGAGAACGCGGATAAACCTAGAAACCTTGCTGTCGCCTTCCTCTCTCGGAGGAGACGCCAAAGCATCAAGAACGCGCGAAAAAGCCTCTGCCTCTGGGCGTTGACTCAACTGGTTCACCATTAAGTGAGACCCAACAAATGCAATCTTTTCGGCCATCCCTTCTTCGCTTCTGTAGTCAAATTCAGTAAACGCCTCACGGGCTGCTGCGGCCATCAAGAACGGCGCAGTCATATATTCCATTCGCTCAAGGTTAATAAACGCCTCGCCTTCAAATTCTCCCGTTCCTAGCGTTATCGCGCCCGGCCCCATAATCTTAGCGACCTGATATTTGATTTCATCAGTGATGTCTGCCGATTCTGTGCGGAAACTGTTTGGACGCCAGCCGCTTTTCTCCATGATCTCGCGCCGCTTGTAATCGGCTGGTCCGGGGCCAGTAAACGAGTCATCATAAAACACAGCCGCAAAAGCAGCAGTTCCCATCGCCTGCTTGGCAAGCGCCATGTCGCGATGACGGCCACCCTTTTTCCAATTTGTGTAGAAAGCCGGAGAAAGCTGCGCGAATGGTGTAACCGCCAAGCCCTCAATGACGCCATTGTGTGCAGACTTTGCAAACATTGTTAGAGGCTTGAGCAACTTTGATTGCGCGACTCGCTGCGTCGCGTAGTGCATCTTGCCAATAGCTGTAGAGCGATCAATATCGCCCTGCAAAGAAACTTGCTTTCCGTAATCAAGCATGTCTCCAAGAGTTTCGATTGGCGTTTCATCTGCAAACTCAACAAGAGCCTGCTGCTGCGCCTTAATTGCGTCCTCGGGAGACAGGCCCGCCTCAATCGCGTCGTCATATACCTTCGCTGCGTGGCGCATAGCCTGCTCTTGGTAAACGACCGTATGCGCGAAACCCTTGGAGAACTCGTCCACCATGCCCATTGGGCGGAAAGACAAGAGTTCCTGAAGCAACCCTACGCCTTGGATTATCCGCCCAATGGCGTTTGGTTCTAACATCTGCCCGTCTTCCTCTTTCATCGTAGGGAAGAACTGGACCTCTCGGCCTCTTACCGAAACTGTTTTTGTAGGGATTTTTAAAAACCCACCTACATTAAGAGGCGCTCTATGAAAGTGTCGGGGGTCCATTTTGTTTGCAGAAAAGTCGCGCGTTGCGCCGCCTTCTACGGCAAACTTTGCAGCGCGGACAACGGCGGCACGAAGCCCTGTAACATAGCCAGATGCGCGCAGCACAACATCTTCTGCATAATAGCGATCTGGGTCGGCGCGTTGCCCAAAAAGGGATTGGCGCGTCTTACCGATTGCAATAGCCGCTGGCGTAGAAAGCGTTTCTGCCAGCATGTTGACCATAGACGCCGCACTAAACAGCCATGTGTCTGGGCTGCTGATATACATAGATTGAGCGGTTTGGATGCCTGCGTCAAAAAAAGCACCCAATATGCCGGGTCGCAGCATCTTGCTGCGCTCACGATTGCTTTCTGCGTTGTGCAGCTCGTTCGCCAAATCGCGAAGATGGTTCATGCCGCCATTGGTTGACACAATGTCGTCAAGGACGCTCATTGACTCTACGTTCGTAAGGTCCCCCATCTTCTTAAATACGTTCATGGTGCGCGCAATGTCTGTCGCGCCGTCTTGGAAGTAGCTAATCATGATGCGCTGACGTTCAGCCACTTCTACAAAACGAGCCGCTTGCTCTGTAGTGGCATTGCCAACACGCATAACTTCTTGCAGTTCTCTTAACTCAGCCCACCCGGTATTCAGCATGTCAACCATACCGGCAAAGGTCTTGCTAATCTCGTCACCACCGATCTTGGTGGTCATGTCCTTTCCTTGGAACTGCTGGTTGATAATGCGCTCCTTAACGCCAGCCTCTCTCGCATCTGCAACAATATCGTCAATGGTGCGCGGCTTTTTAGGGTCAACTGCGCGGTCGCCAAACTCCTTGACCAGCGCAGCAAGACCATCCTCATCATAGAACGTAGTGTTTGGCTTGAAAGGCGCAGCCTCTACGCCCGCCTCTTTTTGTGACGGCGTGGGGGAAGGCGCTTGGCGCGCATTGATTTCGTCCTGAGCGCCAGCGTTTACAATTTCTTCAAGATCGTCTTCAGCAAAACTTTCCTGCACAGACTTAGAGGCAGGCGTTACAGGCGTGTCCGGCAGCGTGGCCGCTTCCTCCGCCTTTTCTTCAGCCTCTCTCTGGGCCTGCGCCTCTGCTGCCTTTTCTTTTTGAGCCTCTTTCTGACGACGCGCAAACTCAGAAGGCGACAATGTTTCTGCCGGGCTTTGCCCAAAGACGTCGCTCAAAACTCGTTTAGTCGCTTGCCGCCGGGCAGACCCAGAAAGATTGGCTTGAGCCACCTGAACAGACGGCATCTCTGCTTGTTCCTGCTCCTGCGTTGGCTCAATGCCAAGAGACGGCGCGGGTTCTTCAGCGCCGCTCATCTCTGACAAACGCTGCTCAAGATTTTTTGTGTCACGAACAGCCATTATTCACCAACCTTCGTCTCAGACCGAGGGGAGCTGTCTATAAGGGATTGGTCCCAAATCACCGCTTCCTGCTGTTTTTTTCGTTTCAATCCAGAAAACCCTTGGTCAATCAAATCTTGGTCAGAAATGTTGGGGTTTGCACGAAGCCGGGCAATGAAGTTGCCCACTGACTCACCTCGCGTTAGTTCCTCGCCAGCATTTTCGGCAACTAGCAGAAGCCTAGACCTAGCGTCATCAGGCAAGTCGTCAACTTTTTGGAGATACTCAAAAACTTTGTCACGCATAACTTTCTTCGGAATCTTTAGTTCAAATGTAGTTCCGCCAGCAGTTTGCCGTAGTTCAGATTGAGTCCCACCCGTGGTATCAAAATATACACCCGGCCCCATTGCGCGAGGCCCGCCGATTGGTTTGTCAACTTTTAAGGACGATTCCGGGGTTGCAGAGGTGGTTCCGTGGCGTAGCGTTTGTTCAGGTTCAATAATATCCGACACTGCCCTAACAGCTTGTGGTGCCACCTTAGCAAGCGCGTCAACGCCCTTTGCCAGACCGGCACCAGTAGCCGCGCCTATGCCAACATTAGTGGCAAGTTCCAGAGCGCGTTCTTCGGGCGTTTGTTCATAACCAGCAATTTCTTTGACTTCCTGAACCCCAGCGGTTTCAGGCGCGGTCATAACAGCGCCAGCAATAGCCCCAGATTTTGCGGGATTCTCAACCGCCTTTTGTGACAGGGCGGCAATCCTATTTTTGATTGCCGCAATGCCTGTGCGTTTTGCCACTTCTTTAGTGCCAGCACGGGCTGCAATCCCAACGCCAGCCGTGCCAAGGCCAAGATAGGTGGTGGGGTCAGACAGAACGCCGCGAATGAAACGCCATGTGCCAGCCTTGCTTATGGGCAACTGGTCATAGCGCCCCATCAAGTGCAGCCATGAGTTCGCTTGTGCTGGCGATGCGTCAACCATAATCTCAGCAAGCTGCGCCACCATTCCCGGCTGCCCGGAAAAGCCAACAGGCCCGGCAAAGTTGTAGTTGAACTCGCCCATCAGGTCGATCCCGTACTTAGCCGCTTCTTCTGGCGTGCCGAGAAACTCCTTGTCCTCAAACATAAAGTAAACATCTTTCGCGGCCTGCACGAACTCGCCGTCAAACTGAAGCATGTCTTCTGTGATCTTGGGCTGCTCCTCAACAGGCTGGTAATCTTCCATGCTTGCGCTGCCAGACATAACGTCTTCGACACGAACAGAGCCACTCGCGTCCGAAACCGCGTTCCGCGACTGGTTAAGATAATGCTGCGCGTAAAAGCGCGCCTCATTTGTTTCGTACATGCGGTCAAAGTCGTCCATGCCTATCTCGCACCCTTACTTCTAATATGTTCTAAATACTCTTTTTGCGCCCGCTTGTATGGCCCGATAAAGCCCTCAAGCGCACTGATTTGGTTGCTTGTTAACTTGTCAAGCACAGATTCTGGCAGGCTATCTCTGGCTGTTCTAATTTCTTGAAGGTTCAAATCTTCAAACGGAACATTAAGTCTTTCAAATTCTGCCTGCAAAGCCTTGAGTGCCTCATCCCTTGTAGCTTCAAAACTTTTTGTAATTTCGTCTTCAATGACACCAGCGGCCACACTGCGAACAGTTGGCTCAATCGGGCGCGGCGTTGATTTATCGCTCTGCTCCCATGTAGTTAATAGGTTCTCATACTCGTCAACTTTTTGTTCATAGGCCAAAGTAATTGCAACCTCTTTTGCCTGCGCTTCTGCAATGTTTGCCGCTGGCCCGCCAGTCGCATCTGGAAGCAACCCAGACATAGAGTTCGCTTGCTGGCGAATTTGTCGGGCTACTGCGCCTCGTTGCGTTTTAAGTCGGTTGAGGAGTTCAACTCTTTTTTTGGGCGGAACATTAAAAGACTCAAAATCGGCATTAAGTTCTGCAATGTTGTTCGTGATCCCGCTGGTAATTCTTTCAGCAACCGTATACACCGCAGAGTCGCCGCCCTCGGCATCATCCATTTTCGTAGCAGTGTTGTATTCAGGAATTGTTATCTGCCCCATACGCGCCATGCGGCCAAGAGTACGCTCTGCAATCTCTCGCGCTCTTGGGGTAGCACTAGGGTCTTGAAATGTTAAAGCGGCGTCAGCATAAAGACGTTCTGCGGACTCTTCTCTTTCTTTTTCAGCAGCATCATCCAGCTTGTCTTGCGCGACTTGCTCATCTCGGACGTACTTTAACAGTTCGTCCTTCTCAATTTCGTCGCCCGCAATACTGGAGAACAAAGCTGTATAGCGCCCGAAGTCACCACGCGCTACAGCTTCCTCGCGATCAGCCGCGTCGTCAAAACGCTCGAACAAGTGGTTCGCCAAAACAGCGCGCCGCTGGTCGCTAATTTCTTTGTTCAACGCCTCTCGCACAGATTCGGTATAGGCCGGGTCACCAACATTTATCGTGCGCGCAGTAATCTGATCGCGAAGCTGGTAGGCGTGTGACAAAGTAAGATCGCGTCCTTGGTCGTCAGTTTCGCCAGCAGCAGACGCCAGCACTGCGCCAAAACGATTACCGGCACCGTCAACATCATCCGCTATAGACGCACGTTCCTGCGCCTTAATCCGCTTGTATTGAGACTCAAGACCCGTCTTGAACGCAGCGGAAAACAAAGCATTAGTTGAAGCTGAATATGCGTTTGCCTGTTCTGGGTCAATCTTTCCAAGCACATCACGATGCCCAGCGATAAGAGCCTTGGCCTCTAGCTGCTGCTCTTGAACGTCAATCGGAAGCCCCGACTTAAACGCAGCCGTCAATCCGTCAAAGTGTTTGCGCGCCTCAAATTCCAATTCTGTGCGTAGACGCGCGCCGACACTAGAGCGCAAGGCTGACCCATAAATTGTATCTGGATCACCAACAACATCGTCAATGTCCATACCGCTTTCCATAGCGGCTTCAATCTGTTCTTTTGTTATTGGGTTTTCAAAATCATATTGAGCGCCCTCACGCGCCGCGCGCTTGCCCGCTTCCTCAAACGCATAGGCGCTGATTTTGTCAAGCGCCTGAGACATTTGCTGGTAGCCACGCGCCTCTGCTGCACCTGCACCGGCGTAATCAATGCGTGGTGCCGCTGCTAGGCTTACGCCCAGAGGGCGATAACGGGGGAGACGGTCTGCCATGACTACACCAAAAGACCTGCGCCGGGTGTTGATGTACCGGCCCCAGAGGTCGCATACGAAACATTAGCGCCCGGCGATGGCGGGCCACCGATTTTAGAGAACGATGTTCCAGCACTCAAAAGCGTACCGGCGGCGGCAAACATAGCACCACGCCTCGCCTGCTTGGCCTGATCCATGTAAAGTTGCGCCTGAATGGACCCGCCCTCGCGGGCAATAATCTGGTTGTCTTCAGTAACGAAAAACTCTTTTGCGCCCTCAGATTGCGTAAACTGAGCGAGACCCAACGCACTACCGGAAAACGGATCAATCCCACCAGCGGCGGCACGAGCGTTTAATGTAGAGTTTGTTCGCACGATGTTTTTAAGGGCATTAACGCCTTGCTGCCGGTACTTCAGCGCCTCGCCTCTGGCCTGAACTTGCGACATTGCAGCCTGCTGCGCCAAACCACGCGCCTGCGCCTTACCCGCCTGCATCTGCCCGTAAGCAGAAACAACAGAAAGGCCCGCGCCAATAAACGGAAGTGCTGGTGCTATTGCCGCCATCTTACTGCCCCGCGCTAATCTTGTAGTCGATACCAAGCACAGTCATCTTGAGCGGCACAGACTGCCCAATCGTGATCTGCCCTTCGTAAGTATATCCCAAAATACCATGAAGTGTTTTAATTCCTGTAAACTCAGGAACCGCCGCATCAAGCATGTCTGTGTCAAACTGACGGAACGCAATCTCTTTGCCGCCAATCGTCATGGATTGCGTTTCAAAGATTTCTGCGTTTACCTCGAATACACGCTTTTTGAAACCACGCAATGAACCGCTCTGCAACCGTAGCTCAACCGGAAGCGTCTTAATCTCAGTGTTGTAATTCAGTCCGACTTGATAGCTTGCAGTCGCTGCCGCAGCGAACGTAATGGTGAAAGGAGACGCCGGTACAGTTTGTTCAGCCTCAACCACACCATCTCGAATGACCTGCACGGTTTCGCCTTGAAGGTGGTCCATAGTGACCGAAGACGCTGCGCCGCCAGACTTGGCAGAATCCAGATAGATTGCATCATCAAACAACTCCACAAGATAAATGTCAGCGCCATTAACAGTACGCTTGACCACAGTATATATAGAATCAACGTCCACACCGACATTTAAGAAGTCCCCATCAGTGGTCCACTCAGACGGCGCAATGACGTTCTGAACGCGCAACAATGTGTAACAAATGATAGAACCATCATCGTCGTTCACGATTAAAAGGCGGTCGCCCTCGTCTGTGCTGGTCGATACGCGTGTTGCCATTTCGCTTGGCGATTTCAGCAGATGCGAAGAAAGCAGCGAAACTTTGGCAGACGAGTATGCGCTTTGCACATCAGTAAAAACAAAATCTTGTAACGCCTTGCCTTGACGCTGAATGAACAGCGTTGCACCGTCAATGTTTTGCAAGCGGATGCCCGGCCTAATGCCATAAGCGGACTGCTGCTTGACAATCAGGTTCGCGGGCGTGATCGGATCATCAAGAGACTGCGGCACATAAAACTCGCCGCCAGTTGTGAAAATTTGCAGATGACGCCCAGAGTAGATGTCAACGATAGCGTTGAACGTGTTGGTATCTAGTGTTGCTTGAACGGCACTGTCGTCTAGCTGTTCGCCGGGATCAAAGTTAAAGAAGTCGCTGACGCGCGACCCAAACAAGGTTTGCGGCAAGGATTTGGTGCCGCCGAAGAACAGTCGCCCCTCGTGGAACACGGCGCTGCGTGGATAGCCGCGAGTTGCAGACCAAGCGTCTTCATGTCCGTGTTCTATTTCCCAGTTGCCACTAGTGATCGCGCTATTGTCAAAGAACGGAATCTCGACGTAAGCCTTAACGCTGGTATCGCTCACATATTCCGTAATACGAGCGCGACCAAAACCATCAAGGGCATTGATGTATTCGCCAACGGCGGCTTGCTTGAAAGCCTTAACCTCATAGTTAGACGTATTATCAGGCGCAGTAATCCACGCCGGATCAACCGTCACCACTTTTGTTGACGCTACATAGTCTTCAACATGGCGCGTCTGGCCCGACCCAGTACCAGACGTAATCTCAACCATCATGCCGTTGGGCTGATCGTCAGACGTAAAGCTGCTGGATGATTTAAGGGTAATTGTAGTAGACGTTCCGGCTTGCGCGGTTCCGTTGTCGGTCGTTACCGACGACGCGGTGATTGTAATGTTACCGCTGGCGGCTGACGGCGTAATCGTATAGGTCGGGTTGTGAACGCTTAAAGTGAAAGCGTACTCAGGAATCCTTGAAAACGGCACGGCGTCTACAGTCCATGTCGCATCCGTCGCACCGCGCACAAGACGCAAAGGCTCAAGGTCTTCGTGGACAATAATCAGCGTGTCCGCTGACTGCACCCAGTTCATTTCCGGCAGGATCGCAGCCGTTAGCGACGCCACCGTGGCGTAGTTATTGCCGCTGCCGTTAATGTTCGTGATCTGCGCGCCGTCCTTGAAGACGTACATCTTGCCCGGCGTAAATACCAGCATGTAACTGTCGGACACACTAAACTCAAACGGCACCATGCGAACAGCGTTTGCTGCGCCAGCGTCTAATGTTGCAATATATTTGGTGCCGGGACGGCGGATAGCGCCGCCCTGCGGTTGAATGGAGACGTTACGCGCGGTTGTCAGACCCGCCTGATATTGGGCAAGGTCTGTGCGTGCGCGAAGACGGGGGTCGAGTTCGCCGGAAGTAAAATCATTCTGGATGCGAATGACACGGCTCATCCACGAACCTCAGTCAGCGGGAAGTCCATGATGTTTTGCGGCGGGCGATCTACGCCGTCAATGTTCATCGACACGCGCGACAAGCCGCCACGCATGTTCTCGCTTGGCGAACCATAAGCAAGGCGATGGTAGTAATCGCCCTTCTGGATTTGGTCTGTGATTGGCTCAGCAAACGCAGCCGCAAGCGCGTGCTTGAGCAGGTTCACAAAGTATGGAGGAAAGAAGGCAGGCTCAGGGCGATACTGGTAGTCAATCCAGACCTGCTCGTAATTAGCGTAAAGAGCCGTGCCGTAAATCTCAAAGTCGTTTGCAGGTGTACCGCCTACTGCGCTGTTGATAAAGACCGCCTTCGGGTTGCCAAGAATGTCGCCCGGCAACGCGTAGCGATACTTCCACTCGTTAATGGGATCATCGATAAGCTGCGCCAGCTTGACCTTCTTGATCGACCATGAATAAGGGTACTGCATAAGCAGTGTGTCGCGGATGTCGTCGTACAAGCGATCCGCAATCTGCGCTTCGTCTGTGCCTTCTGTGAAGGACGAGATAGATGCAGCGCCAAGCATAAGCATGGCATCGGAACAAATCGAAAGTTTAGTGTCACCAGAAGCCATGATCTACCTCGCTAGAAATGGGGCGGGCCGAAGCCCGCCCCGATCCTATTAGTCGCCATCAGTGGCGGCAAGCGTCGTACCGTCAGCAACGTCAACAACGCCACTCGCGTTCGACAGAACCTGAGTGAGCGTGCTAACGCGGGTGCCCCCGGTTGAGGTTACGCAATAGATCAGATCGCCCACCGCGAGGGTGTCCGAAACGTCATTGAAATAACCTGCGGTATTTACGTCAGCAATCGTGTCGGCAGTCTGATAGGTGTAAATGCTGGGAGCATTACCCTTCTTAGAAGCCGCAACAACGCCGAGTCCAGCGGAATCAAAAGCCATTATCTAGCCCTCCTACTCGGTGCTGCTGATCTTGACGATACCTTCATCATCAATCGCGATGGCTCCAGCGGAGAACATCGAAGAGACGAGGAAGGATGTCTTCTCAGGCACATAGTTGATTTCAGACTTCTGGTTCATGCTGATGCCCAGACCAATCGCGTCATGATGGAACGCGAAGTTGGTGCGAGTGGACGGAAGCGGCAGACCGCCTTCGTCACGATCACCAAGCATGATGAACTTGAAGCCAAGGAACGTGTCGATCTCACCCATCGACAGCGCCTTAACCGTGGCGAAGTCGCTGCTGGTGAGTTCAGTTTCGTCAAGCAGAGCAGCCAGACCGTTAGCATGAATAATCATGCAGCGACCTTCAGCCGGAACGTTTTTCGCGTCCAGAGCCTTTTTGGCAGCAAGCAGCTTGGCGAGGTTCATGTTCGTGCCTGAACCACCAACACTGGTGGCAACAGTCGAGGCCGACGAAGCCGCGTTCAGCGCGTCAATGACAAGCTGATCCATCCGGCGACCGATAGCGTTACCAACGACCTGCACCAGTTCACGGCGCTCATCGAAGTTCACTTTCGCCTGATGGAAAATATCGCTGTATTCAGCAGCAATATAATCGGACATCGAAGCCGTGACCTGAGAGTAGGACACGTTCAACGGGGTTACGTCCGTCTGCGGAACGCGGACGGTAGCGGTGCCTTTCCCGATTTTCGGAAACTTCACCTGATTGCCTTCAACATTCGCTCGTTCGCGCGTCACGCCTGCAAGCGCACGGGAAGCCTGATAAGCCTGCTTCACCTCGGCATCGAACAACTGAACGAAGGCATTGGAAATGCCAACAGCCATTTCTCGGTTCCTTTCGTTAAGGGTTCAAAGTAAAGCGCCTTGCAGGTATCCGTGACCGGGCTGCCAGCTTGGATGTTTTGCGCCCCTCCCACGGCGGTTCTTGCGGGCCTTGCGGTTATCCACGCTTGTGAATATATGGCAAAAAATAAACGGGGTAAAGACCCCGTTTATTCCACTCAATTTATGTGTACTTACATTGGACTGTACGGGTCGTCGCCATACATCTTCTCAAACATCTTCTCAACCTTGGCACGATAAGCCGGGTCGCTGGTGTATTCAGGCCGCCCAACCATTGCCATAAGTTCTTCTTTTGAAGGCCCGTCCTCAACAGTAGACACATCGACCGGCACAGTCTGGTCGCCGTAATACGAGCGAATCTTCTGCAAAGCACGCAGACCATCTGCCGTTCCGCCCATGATCTTGAACTCCTCAAAATCATTCTCGCCCCAAACTCCTTTGCGAACAAGACCTTGCGCCCAATCAGTCATGGACTTGATCGCCGCATCGGCGTTTGGCCCCAGCTTCTTGTACTCGTCCTGATAAGAGAGTTGTGCCTGCTGGGCTTCGTTACCGGCACTTTCAATGAACTTCTGTGCCAACTGGTCAAAAGCCTCTTGGCTGATACCGTTTTCCTTGGCCCAGTCCTTGTACGTCACATAGAGTTCGTCGTCTTCGGGAACATTAGCTTCCGCAAAAACCGATTCATCATATGCCTCGGGGGCTTTGTGTTTTCCTTGAGAAAACTTTTTTTGGAGTTCGCTGTAGGATTTGACGAGGTTTTCGAGGTCTGGACCCTCGTCTTCGTTCCAAAATTTCTCAGGATACCATTCTGGCCGAACAAACTCTGTCTCCTCATCTTCGGCTGCAACCGTAACTTCATCAACCGTATTAGGTTCCGAAGACGGTGTTGGCTCAACATGGGAGATTGTTTCCTGTTCTTCCTGCTGGTTGTCGTCGCTCTCCGCAGAGGCTTCGGCCAGCAGTCCGTCAGTTTCGCTCATAGTTCAGATGCCCTTTTCATACGCCGCTCTATTTCGCGGACAAGTGAGTTTTGTCCTTCACGGGCATAGCCGTGGGACGCTTCTTCGCCCGGATACCATGTGGGCTGCTCAATCGTCAGTGCGCGTAGATGAGCCAACAATTCTTGCCCATCGTCACTGCCGAAAACTCTAAGGTAAAGACGATCAATGTCGTCGTTGTTCTGCTGATTATCGACTCGGAACTGCGGCTCAACCTGTCGCAGTCCATCCCAGCCTTCAGTAATGGTCATTACATACCTTCTGGTATTGCTTCCGCTTCGCCTTCAGCAGGGGCCATTCCCTGCTGCTGCGCCATCATCTGTGCGGCCTGTGCGGCCTGCTGCATCATCTGCTCACGCTCTTGCGGTGAAGTACGCAGTTCAGCCGGTACGCCCAGCTTATCTGCAACGTAATCAGAAATTGCACCCATACGCGGAGCCATCTGACCTTCCGGCCCAAGCGCGGAAGATAGTTGAACCCACTGCGTAATCTTCTCAATGTCGCCCATGTTCTGCGCCTGAGCAATCGGAGACACAGGTGTCACCTTAACCTCAAGCCCGTTCACACGAAGCGGCATCTCAATCATGCCGCGCTCATCCATCACATACAGGATGCGACCGATCAGCGGCACCATTGTTTCTGTAATCAGGCGACCAAACGCAGAGCCAAGGTTCTGCGCGAGTTCCTTCATGCGCTCCGCAATCTCAGTCGCGGAACGCGCCGACATATTGTCCGGGGGCAGCGTGTCGTCGAGCATGATCTTCTTGATGTTCATGCGAAGATCGTTAATGACGATCTGTGACACGTTGAAGTCACCAGAGCGCGGCAGCATACGCAGGCTTTCGCCCTGCGGCCCGCCATTGCGCGCGACCGGGATGATCGCACCCGGCACGATGCGGATAGTCTGCGGATTGAGAACGCCGTCGTCAGCGGCGGTGTAAACGCCAGCAATCGACAGCGATGCGTTCTTCAGCAGCAACTCAAGCGTCTTGTTGAGTGTCTTGATGTCGGGGATCGCTGTTACCAGCGGGCCTCGGCCATAAACTTCGCCAGCCACTTTCATGTAACGCGCCACGATCCAAGGCGACGACTGCATCTTGCGCTGAACAAGCTGAGACTTACCTTCCGGCCAGATCACATGATAGTCGTAATCGCCACGCTGCGTGTCATAAATCGTGGCTTCCACCAACTCGATCTCATCAGTCGGCTTTTCCTCAATCATACGCGCAAGGCGATCAGGAATTTCTGCATCCTGCCAGTGTTGCGAAATTGCTTCAGCCTTTAGTCGCATACGGCGATACACGTTATCAACCTTGCCGTGCGCGCCTTCCTCAATCGCCACAAGGTATTGCGGGACAGACGTAAAGCGGATCGGCGTCATGTCGTCGCCGGGCTGTACCAGCATGACCGCCGTACCAACAGCGAGGTCCATAAGGAACTCGCCCATCGCCAGATCAAAGTTAGACTGGCGCAGAAGCGAGAACATCTTTTCGGAATACATATCCAGCGCGGCCTGCGCTTCAAGCTGGCGATCCGGGGGAATGTCGGGGCCGGGTTCAAGGCGACACCAGCGGCCATACGGCGGAAACAAGCCAGCTTGGATGCGGTTTGCAAAACGCTGAGTCGAACTAATCGCGGTCGAGTCAAACACACGCGCCATCTTGTTCTGGCCCGGCGACCCGCCACTTTCGTAGTAGCCGTCATACAAGTTGCGCTGCGGCAGAGCGAACTCGTAGCAGTCTTCGTAAATCTGCCGCCAGTTATCCTTGCGACGCTGCGCAAGGTCGTGGCGCTTCATAATCTGTTCAACAGTAAGCATGGCTAACTCTTTTTATGACGCGCGGCAAAGTTTGCAGCGGCTTCTTTTGACCCAAAGCCCCAAGCCCGCAACGCAAGCGCAAGGCGCGTAGGCTCACCCTTCTTGTCCTTCATCGGACCTTCCATCCCGGCAAACCGTGCGGCAAAAGAAACGCGGCGCGGATTGGTCCCAGACTTGACTGGCGCTTTCAGGTTGCTGCCTTCCTTGCGCTCGAAGTGTTTGCGACCAGCTTCGTTCAGACCGCCCTTCGGATTCTGGTGCGCCTTCTTAACCACTAGACTTCTTGCCCCTCAAAATATCTGCGTCCGCCTTTCGCGCACCACCCTTGCCGCTAACAAAAGACTTGACGCGGCCCATTGCCCACTGGTGCGCGCTAACCTTGGGCCTCGACCCGGATGAATAATACGCCCCAAGGCCGCGACGATAGACCTTCATCAGTTTGCCTTTGTCAAAGCGATCTGCACCTTTGATACCAGAAAACTCAGGCATTTTTACGTTGCTCCGAAACTCGATCCATCATTGCGCCGGTCAGCAAGCCACGCTTGTATAGACGGCGCGTCCTTGCGATCTCACCGCGACGCTCATCAGGATTCTTTGCACCGCGAATATACTTCTTCGGTATTCCGCTTTTCTTGTCTTTCGGAGCCTTCTTGAACTTCCTCATGCCCTGCCCTTCGGCTTGCCAGACTTACGCATCGCAATCGCGACAGCCTGCTTGAACGGCTTGCCCTCTTTCATCAACATCTTGATGTTCTGACCAACCGCCTTGTCAGACTTACCGGACTTAAGCGGCATAGGTTTTCTTCTTCCGCTTCATGGTCGTCTTCATGCTGACGTTCTCAACGCGACCACCGTACTGCTTGGCGTACCCTTTCGCCGCGTTCATGCCCGCCTTGGTGTAGGCGAAGGTGCGTGTCTTACCGTTTTTCATTACAACTTTTGGCATTAGCCTGCTCCTAGAGTAGTCTGCAATTCGTCGCCGCGTTGCGCGCCACCCGGCCCCAGCAAAGGGCGACCGGCGCGGCGAGAGCGTGTGGCAGCAGCGCGACGGCGCGCGTCGTCGGATGCCTTAACCGGCGCGGGTTCTGGTTCCGGCGCAGGCGGCGGTGCAACAGGAGCGGGCGCTTTAGGCTTGGACACAACGCCACCCATTACTCGCTTCCCGATCCAAGCGTGGTCTGAATACCAAGCCGTGCGTCCTCACGCTCCGGCGAAAGCAACATGCGCTGACCGCCGATCTGGCGGGCGCGCCGCTGAGAGGAAAGCTGTGCCTTCTGCCGCCGTTCTTCTTCAGCAAGTCGCGCTTCTTGCCGCTCCTGCGCAGCGGTCGTCTCAGGCGCAACCTGAGCGGGCGCTGGCATTTTCGGGCCGCTAAGTAATCCACCCATTATCCGGTCCTCGCAAACATAATATGGTCTGCACCATCCGGGCCGTAGCCACGCATGACGCCTTCTTCCGCGAACTTTAACGCACGCGCCCATCTAATTGCAACATTATTTCTACAATCAACGACTATCTGCAATCTATGTAATTGCATATCGCTATAAATTGTATTGAAGTATCGTATAGCACCGCGTGTTAGTGCTATAGGATTTGTTTCAACCTTATATGAAGTCAACAGCCAAGCCTCTGCAACGCCCTCCCATATAGGCATTGCGCCCCAGCAACACGCTATTTCACCACGAAGAAGCGCGGTGTAGCTGTGTTCATGCTGCGCCATAGCTTTGAGGCGCATGTCATAGTCAGGGAACTGCTGAAAATACATCTGCTCAAACGGGCGCAAGTCCATCATTCGCACATGCGCCCAATGAAACGGCACGACCGAAACGCTTGAGTGGTTCGTTATCATAGATGTTGTGTGTGTGTTGTCGTCATGGTACAAAATGTGCGTTGTGTGTAAGTTTCTCCCTGTGTACTTAGGGCGTGTGTTTTTCTCCGGCACACGCCCTATTTTTTTTTACGCAAACACATTGAAATCCATGTTGGCTTGAGCCTGCTTAAACAGCGGCTTGCCATTCGGGTTCCGCGTAAGGCGACGATGTTCGCCACCACCCAACATCAGATAGCCATACGCATCACCGACATGCGAGTGATCGTTCTTCGATGGCACGTCGCGGAAGCGTTCATGCCCAGCACCAATCGCCATGCGCTTGAAGTGATAGCCCCCGGCAAGCGACTTGCGGATGCGGTTGCAATCTTTCGACACAAGCAAACCCGGCTTACCGTCAATCAACCTGTTCATCGGCATCGCACCAGCCTCACGACGCACCATAAAGTCGTTTGAGTTGGTCGGCTGCGCCCTGAGTCCAAGCGTCCGCAGGTGGTCAAACGCCGTCACTTCAAAGATTTCGTCGCGTTTACCGCCTGCGGGGTCGCCCCAGATGAACACCTCGCATTTATCGAACTTCGTCGAAATGTCTGCCATCAGGTGATGGGCGAATCTCTCTAGGCCCATATCAAAGGCTACCAACTCATGCACGACATGCCAACGACCATTCGGCATCTTCTGTCCAAACACAGCCGCAGGCGTCAGACCAAAGTCGAGCCCGATATGTACGGGCAACCCGACCTCAATCTCAACATCAGCCGCCATCAGGCTGTCGCTGTATTCGTGCCACACGGGCTTGCCGTCCTGCACATACACATACTTCGCACCAGCATAACACTCGATCCAGTCCAGCGTCTTGCCCGCCAACTGCTGCTCGTAATAACCGGGCGGCAGGTTGCTGACGTTCTCTGCCTTTGGGTTCAAGCGCCAATACTTGTTAGCGCCAAACAGCGCGTCGTCATGCTCCTTAGTCGCCTCAACCACGCCACCGGGCTGCTTGTAGAACTTCCACGGATAGCGACCACGGATCGGGTTCTTCTCTGCCAACTCGTGCCACCAATGATCTGAATCCATCGGGTTCGTACTCATCCAGACGCCACGCCACGGACAGCCACCATGCTTCTTCGTCGGGTAACGACCGACACGCGAAGTCAATCCATCGACCACCGCCTTCGGCAACTCCCGCGCCTCGTCAACAAAGCCACCCGTCAGTTCCAGCGACAGCAGCTTCCGCACGTCACGCGGCTGGTCCAGCGCCAGAAAGATAACTTCGCAGTCCAGCCCCGGCGCACCATCGCGCTCAGGCAGCTTGATGTGATGCGTGATCGGCGGCGACCAACGCATCTCGCCCCAAGTGTTCTCAGGGAATATCTCCTGCCACGTCTTGATCGTCGTGGTCCGCAACTCAGGATAGCTGTTACGAATAACCGCGAACCGCGTGTAGCGGATGTTATCAACCGGCGATGGCGGTTGCTTCACGGCGCGCAATATCACTTCCGCCAGACTCGCATAGGTCTTGCCGGAACCAACCGGCCCCATCAAGCCACGAACAAAGCTGTCGTCGTTCAGAAAATTCCACGTTGTCGGACTTTGCGAAAAGTCCAAGTTCAACCCGGTGAGCGCGTCGTCGCCCTTCTGGCGGCGACGGCGCGGCGAACGATCCGTGGCACGCTGTGATCTAGGCATCGTAATGCTCCGGTATAACAACCTCAATCAATGTGCGATTGCACGAACCGCACACCACTTCTTGCTCACCATCATACACGCGACCGCGTGTCGGCTCTCCACAGAAATCACATTCAATGTATTCTGCGTAGAACCTGACAAACGGGTATTCACCGTTAAAACGCTGGCCCACGAACGAGCAACCCTTCCTGCGGCACATGAACGGCATCATCAAACCGCCTGCCCGCCAATTTCTCTGCCCACACATCTTCAACCGTTTTGCGTGGCCGGGCAAGTGCCTTCGCCTTGCGCTTCGCTTGCTCCTCCTTGAAACGCAGCTTCGCTTCAAAACGCACCCAATACTGGTCGCGGTCTGCCTTATCAATCAGCTTCGTCTCGCGTGTACGATCCTTCTTGCGCTGCAACTCATACAACTCGTTAAAGCACTCCGGGTGGAACGCATTGCCCACAGCAACCAGCTTCGGCGTTGTCACCAAAGGCTTCTTGCAGTGTTGGCACATGAAAGTTTTGGCCATCATTCTTTCTCCTGTGTGTCTTCATCAATTATTTGGTAGGTCGTTGTGTCTGGACCCTTCACGTTAATCCCGATCATGCTGGGACGGCGGTCATCACTATTCGGCTCAAGCAAGCCACGATGCTTCGCCAACAGGCGCAAGGCAGATAGCTTGTCGTGCATCTCCACCTCAATCGTGTTGCCCTCCTCGCCGGGCGTGATCTTCACCTTCTTGATTGCGCGACGAGCGCGCGCAGATAGCTGATCCGACGCCCTAACCTGAACGCGACCCATCTCATCCCACGACAGCACGTCCGTAATCTCGCTGCCCGACAGCGCCTCAAGTTCCTGTACGACCGCTTGTCGGCGGTCCTCGTCTGCCGCCTCTAGCGCGGCGCGTGCTTCACGAACGGATAAGGGTTTGTCAGACACCACACATCCCCTCACACTCCTCGTTGAAAAAATTGAGCTGCCCCATGTCTTCCAAGTTGCGGAAGTCCACTTCGTCCAGCGGCTTGCAGGAGCGGTGCAAATATTGCGGCCCATCACTAGTCCCTACGTTGCGTATCTGCTCATCAAATTCCACGGCCTGCGCGAACGACTCAGGGTCGGTCATCTTCATATCGCGCCAAAGTGCGTCATTATGAAAAGGACAGCCAATACATGCCGACTTTGCCAGCGACCGACCGGGGTAGTTTTTCTCAAACCACCGCAGACAGTCCTGCCGCGACATGCCCGCGTCAATCAGTGGCCAGACGTTCTCCACCCAAGCGTCACGGGAGGGCTTCATCCTCATGGCTTCGTCGGTGCTAATGCCAATCCACTGCCGAACCTGCACGCCTTTCGGGGCGCGCTGCCGGTATTTCAGGCCCAGCAATTCCCGCAGTTTTTTTCTTATCGGATAGATTTTATAGTCAGCCGTGCATTGCCTCATTCCCATGCCGCTAGAGTCAGAGAAAAACGGGATTGCCGAGTATTTGCGCGGCTTTCCATTTCGCTCGGAATTAACGTGGTCGGCGCGAATATCCCCCGCCGTGACGCGGTGAACTGGAAACGAAAGCTGCGTTTCCAACCAGTCCAAGTGTTCGTAAACGCCCGCTGGCTCAAATTGCGTGTCCGCGAAAATCGCGCAATCCGGCATCGGCGTGAGTTCGCCCCGCGCCGCCATCAGCGCCATAACGGTGCTTTGAACGCCAGCACCTAGCGATATAACCTCAATCATCGAAATCCACCTTCAGCCGCTCAAGATACAGGATCGCATCCATCAGTTCTTCCTGCGCGTCCAGAATCCACTGCCGCGTCGGCGCGTTGTTCTCCGCCATCGTCACGCCGTAATGCTTGATCCCCTCGCGGGAACGCGCATGAAAGCGATCCGTGACCGCCTGTACGATGGGATCGGCCTCGTGGCGTGACGGGCGTGTAGAACGACGCAGGACGCATGAGCGGCAGGGGCAACCGGCATCTGCGCTATTCATTGCCCGGAGCCTTCGTCACATGCTTTTCGCTGATGATATGCAGCGGCGGGCTAATGCCGCGAATGTGGGTAGCTTCGTCCGTCATGGCGTGCGCCATCCAGAATCCCGCACCCATGTCCTGCACGAGCCGCCAGTGCCGCCCGTTGTCGCTGTAAACAATATCTCCGATATTCACTCTTCGTTCTCCTGTGTTTCGTCTATGACGCCACTTCCATCACAGGCTTCGCATAAGCGCATAACCGTGTCGATGTAGCCGCCGTGTGTGTAGTCCGCGACCGGATGGTCGTACTCAATGTACTTATCGCCACAACATTCAGGGCAAACGATCTCTTGGGTCAAGGTCTTTCTCCGTTTTCTACAAAAATTTTGTGCGATACCCCCCTACGATAACGGCGGCCCCCCGGCCCCCAATGGTCGGTTTTCTGCGGGCCGGTCCTATCATTAGGCCATGCGCTAGGGCAAACGTACCTTAATTTATTGCGCGGGCAACGTCAGCAAGGGCTGGAACGCCAGCGCGCCGTTCTAGGCATGCCCTCGCCTGTGCTTCCGTTGCTTCGATCACTTGTTCCACCGTCACACCCTGCGCTGCCAGTATCCGAGCCGCGCCTAGTTCATTCTCAGGTCTGCGAGATTGGCCAAGGGCGCGTTCGATTGCGTGGGAATAGGCGTGTGCGAGAGAGTGAGAGAGAGATTGATTGGCGTCATGTTCCCCCGTACCCCCTATATCATTCATGTGCGCGTCTGGTGCGTCTGAGGCCGGAGACAGTAGCTGCGACGATTGCACTTCTTCCCACGATGGCAAGGGCATGTCCGGCTGATAAAGAACCTGATAGCGGTTTATCTTCCCGAACTTGGCGTGTTCCATCTGATAGTCCTGCGGGCGCAACTTCCGCACATATCCCGCATTTACTAGCTTTGTGATAGCGCGTGACACGGAAGCGGGATCAACGCCAAGCATTGCACCGATTGTCTTAACGCCCGGCCAACAGACGCCGTGACTGTTCGTAAATACGCACAAAGCCACCAGCACGCGGAAGTGTGACTGGTGCAACTTGCGGTCCAACAGCGCCCGCACTGGTATTACCGACCATTGCCGCTTGATCTCGATTTCAGGCTCAGAATGGGATTTCATCATCTAACTCTTTCAATGTTGGCGCTACACTTTCCACAACCGCACCCGGAAAAGCCATTTTGGCGCGCGTAACAGCGTTTGCAGTTTCATATGACGCTATGACGTTCGCAACCTCGCAAACACTCCAGACGACCGCTTCTGGCCGTTCCCGCGCTACCTTCGCCGCTTCATGTATGTTCCGCGTAATACATAGCACACCACCATGAGGAAAGGGCGCTTCCCATGCTTCCCCGGTAAGTTCCGCGTGTCCGTTTTCGCGTGCCGCTTTTTCAAGCGCCGCATAAGCGCGGCATGATATCGGAACAAGACGCACCACCTCGGAAGCGTCGCCTTGCCAGATTGCTTTGTTCAACAGATCGCACTGCGCCTCAAACCGTTCGCGCAGTTCTGGTGACACAAGGTCAGGCAATCTATCGATACCCCATCGCGCTTCGTATTCCGTCACGACCCGGTCGTGTTCCAACAGCGCGTCCCGGATTTTCGTATAGGCGCGCTCATTCATCCCGGACAAGTTCCGCACCGGCCCGAGCTCCGGTTTTGTGACCCGTCGCCTTTGACGCGGTTTCTTATTCGGCACACTCATTAGAAAAACCCTTTGCTGTTTTTTTGTCCGTCGGTCGGTCGGTCGGGGTAGCGTCCCCTATAGGGACGCGACCACCCGACCATGACCCCGACTTCAGGCCGTTTGGGTCCGACCTAAGCCCGACCGAAATCCGACCTGTAATGATTTCAATCACTTATGCGCCGACCAAACCCCGACCATGCCCGACCGCGTAAACTACATCTAAAACAGTGTAATACGACCACTTTCGGACCTTTAATGATTTCAATGACTTACAGACACCCCGTATAGGTAGCATTTTGCGCCTTTTCGGCACCACAAGTTCGCGTATTAGTTGCACTGTTTCACCCCGTTTTGATTTTTTTTACCGTTTGCCCTTGCGCATTCTGATATCGTTCCTATGTCTTCGTTATAGCACAACGCAACACAATGGAGAACCTAAACATGAACATCTTAGACCGCATCGAAGCCCGCTTCACCGAAACCAAGAACGCTTGCAAGCTGTATGCTAGCATGGCCGCTGCCACGAAAGCAGCCGACCGTGAGGTCGCCAAGTTGAACAAGGCGCACAACACTGACATCGACTGCCCCTACATTGTTATCTTCGTTCCCAGCCAAGAAAAGCTCACCATAGTCTTTGACTTCACTCGCTGGGTGCAGCAGTACGGCAACGGCACCTACCTCGGCTGGTTCGCACAGCGCAACTTCTTCAGCATCTAACCACAACGCCGGGGCTTCGGCCCCGGCGCTTTCATGGAGAGAGACATGGCACACACCGCCGA
>Ga0208919_1000541_pt1 | contig 25208 bp, 16 predicted proteins | sample 4_EtaG_FD_184076 | JGI IMG/M metagenome (GOLD analysis project Ga0208919, IMG submission 184076) | Marine viral communities from the Subarctic Pacific Ocean - 4_ETSP_OMZ_AT15127 metaG (SPAdes) (version 3) | ecosystem: Environmental > Aquatic > Marine > Oceanic | place: Pacific Ocean | collected...
AGTAACATTGTTTTTAATCCCACTAGCTACTGTGTTGATCAAATTTCCAACGTGCCCAAAATGCTCACCGGTAATAGTTGTTAAAAAACTAAAAGACAGATCACCTACCCTAGCAGCACTTGGGAACTGGCCCAAAGATCCCTTCGCGCCTATCATATAAAGGGCTTGTTGGGTATTGGAGAAATTCAAGGAGCAATCAGTAGCCAAAAGCTGTTCAGTAACCCCGTTATGGGTTACTTCTACCGCTGCCTTATCATAGAATACTGTTGCCATAAACCTATACTTTTTATTACACTCTCATGTTATTATAGAAGAATTCAAACCAAAATTAACCGTTGCATTAGAATCTACAGGAGCACTAAAAGATTCCGACGTCAAAAGCATATTATCAAAAGAATACGTTAATAATGTAGTGTCGGAGTTATTTTTTTTCAAAGTTATTGTGGTGTTTTTAAAGGATGTTTCGTTGGGCACGAACCTCATATTTTTTATTTCGTAATCATCTACTTCTAGAGCAAAGTTAACCTCCACTTGAACTGGGTTTCCAGCTATCACTGTAGTGGGCTCATCTCCATTGAGAGCGTAAATAGGAACACGAGGAGTGTTGATGCTTAGGTCAAAAGAACTGACACGATTGGTGGTAAATTCATCAAGATTAATTTCTATACTACTGTACCCCGGTATAGCTAATTCTTGAGGGGATGGAACGTTCGAAGGAAAACTTATATCCCCAGTTCCCAATTCTCCAAAAACAGTTGAATTGGTTGAAATTTGAGGTATTTCCCCTATAGCGCAGGAAACGCTGTAATTGTTTACGTACGCCTTCTTAAAGAGAAAATTTTTGGTGCCGTACTTCATTTGACCACTAAAAGGAACGTCCCCCGTAAAGTTTAAAAAAAAGTTTTCTGAAAGAATATTGGATGCACTCGCTATTTTGTGGGAAAAAAGGGTATTTACATTCAAGCTTGCCGTTTGGGGGCCTTCCGGCGCGTAAACTGGACCATTAACCCCCTGAATCCCTAAACTAGATAGGGGTCGGGCCGCAGAACCGTATTCCACATCCACCGACTGAACTCCTTGTATCCCACTACCGTTTATGGTGATACTTTCCGCTTCTCTCCTAATTCTCCCTAACATTACCTTATCTTTATTTTACACTTGTTTTTAAGTGTAATATAATAAATAAAGGATTAAGGGAAAATGGCATTTAACAATAGCATTTACAATGTAGAGAATTGGGTTTCGGGAGCAAGCTACTCCAAAAACGATATAGTGGCTCGCATAAGTTATGCCGGAGTGCCCTCTACCCCCAACAAAGTCCCCACATCCATTAAATATTATTACGCGCTCACTGACACAAGTGGGACCACTCATCCCGAAAGTGACACTACCAAGTGGGGAGGATACACTACAATAGGGAAAAATAAGTTTATCCCCCTATTTTTATGGAAGCCTTCTTATAATATCTCAACAAAACACAACCCGAGGGTTAATGTTGTCAAATTTGGTAATGGGTATGAACAAAGGAATCAAGACGGCCTGTTTGCTGGCCTCATCCAATTAGATATAACTTTTGAAAAGCGAACAGAGAAAGAAGCTCGCGCTATTCTCCACTTCCTGAAGGCGAGAAAAGGCGTGGAAAGCTTTACTATAAAAGAGCTACCAGATCTTTACGCGGATAATACCGCAGGAGGATTCAGAAAGCGATTTGTGTGTCCCAACTTTAACAGTAATTACGTTTTCTTCAATAACTATACTATTACCGCCTCTTTCACACAAGAAAACAACTAAAAATGGCACAAGGATCAATAACAAAAAGCCAATCAGAGTCCTCAATAAAATCTTTGATCTTTGAGCTGAGTAACCTCACCCCCTCCGCGGTAGTAACTCTTTTCGATATTGATCTTACCAATTTGTTGGACTCTAAATCTCTCCCCAACCTTACTGCCAGCGCTGAAAGGGTAGGGTTTACCCCGCAAGTAGACCAAATATTACGTTTTCACAACAATATAAAAGTATTTAACTCCCAAATAACGTGGCAAGGCAACACCTATTTTCCGGCTCCTATTCAGGCCTCTGGGTTTGAAAACTCTAGCAAAGGAACACTTCCTACCCCGATGCTCACCATTTCCAGCCAATCAGAAAAAGGAAACGACATCCTTTCCTTGTTGAAGCACCAAATTCTCTCTTTCGGTGATATAATTGGAGCTAAAGTGACGCGTCGTCGCACCTTTGCTAAATATTTAGACTGGACTAATTTTCAATTCGAGAGCGAGCTCACACAGAAGCAACCCTTTTCCCCACGCATACAAGAGCTTCCGGAGGGATATGAGCCCGACCCTAACGCCGAACTCCCTTTGGATATTTATTTTGTAGAAAGGAAAACTGGGGAAAACAAATCAACTATACAATACCAACTTTCCTCAGTTCTTGATTTGGAAGGGGTAAAGGTTCCCCGCAGAACTATAATTTCAGACCGATGCCAATGGGAATACCGAGGACCGGGGTGTTGGTACCAACACGTAGACAACAATGAAGTAAGAAGCGACCTCAACGAACCTCTAGAGAACGTTCCGGTCCTTAAAAAAGCTCAACTCACCACGTCGCAACTCACCCTCCCGAGCTTTGCTGCCCCTGTTGCAACTGATAATGATGAGCTAATAGCCTCCATCACAGAAAAAGTAGGGCAATATACCAGCGGGGGGAACCAATTCAAATGGGAAAACCAAAGCACTTACAAAAAGGATGATTTTGTTTTCATTCAGAAAAACAATATAAAATTTTATTTTGTGGCAAAAGTTGATGTACCCGCCAACACCCCACCCCCCAACTCCACCTATTGGATAGCGGATGAATGTTCGAAAAGTTTACACGGATGCCGTTTACGTTGGGCAAGCGGCACAGGAGCCGTAAAAGACAACGGCGGATGCCCCATAGGATTAGCAAACGGTCTTCCATACGGAGGATTTCCGGCCGCTAGAAAAGTAGGGGGAGGAAGATAGAATGTTTTCAGAAATAATTAAAGAAAAAATTAAATCTCATGCTCTAGAAGACGCCTCCAAAGAATGTTGCGGTTTTGTTGTCGGCGAAGAAACCTTTCGGTGCCGTAACTATTCCGAAAAACCCAAGCGCCATTTTAATATATCTCCGTATGAATATTTAAAAGCCTCCCGCAAAGGAACTATAAAGGCGGTATACCATTCGCACGTTTCCGGAAAGCCTTCTTTTTCCATTCATGATAAACAAGCAAGCCATAATCACAACTTAAAATTTTTGATGTACCACAATCCCACGGGAGGTTTTTTTACCTATGATCCCGCAAAGGAAAAAACCGTGCAGGTTAATAAAAAGTTTATCCTTGGTGAATCGGACTGTTATACGTTGGTGAAAGATTACTATAAAGATCTGGGGATAGAACTTGCCGGAAAAAATACTCTCGGTCATGATTGGGTAGATGAAAACCCCCACTTGATTCAAGACCTTTTTGATTTAAATAAAAGCAACCCAACATTACCCATAACCGAATTACGCAAAGAAACACCTCTTGAAAAACATGACGTTATAGTATTCGAAATGATCAAGGGGATCGGGCCATGCCATGTTGGAATCTACCTAGGCGATGAATCCTTATACCATCACCAGAGAAATAAATTTCCCACGATAGAGAAATTAAACAAAACAATTAAAAATAAAATCTATAAAATATATAGACACACCGCCTTAAATGAACAAAGTTAAAATAACCCTACACGGAATACTTGCCGAACAAGCCAATCGTAATGAATGGAACCTGAAGGTTAAAAACGTAAGCGAAGCCGTAAGAGGTATTCAGTCCCAATGGAAACAGTTTTATTCTTCTTTGATTAAAAATGATAAAAAGCATATAAAATATAGAGTGCTGATAAACGGGGATGACTTCATGATAGAAGAAGGAAAGGATCCCAACACTAAAGCGGGATTGATGTCTTCAGAATTATGCTTGGACAAAATTTCTAGCCTTAAATCCATAGATATCGTTCCTGTCATAGAGGGGTCTGGAGATTTTTTTGATTGGTTTACTGTTATACTAGCGGTTGCTTTAATTTGGGTGGGGGGAGCAGCCATAGCGGCAGGAGCAGCATGGGGTAGCATGTACGGAATGGCTGTTGTAGCAGGTATTGGTTTGCTAGCGGCCGGGGTGTCCAACCTACTTGCGGAAGATCCGGAGTTTGACGACTTCAGGGAAGTGGAAGGGGGAGGCAGACCTTCTTATGTTTTTTCTGGCCCTCAAAATGTCGTAAAAGAAGGGGGTCCAGTCTTTATAGCTTACGGTAGGCTTTTAGTCGGAAGTCAAGTCATACAGGCAGCGACAGATTACTTCGATGAGCTGGCTGGAGTGCCAAGAAATGATCATTGGGGCTCTTCTGCTTTCGGTTTATACTACAATATCAGGGGAATAGGCGACAGTATTGACTCTCGGGTTGATCAATACGAAAAAGAAATAGAGGTATAAAATGGGTTTATTTGGAGGAGGAGATGAAATGGAAGCGCGGCCCGTAATTACGGACCAAGGGGGGGTTACATCCAACGGCAATCTACAAGTTGTGGATTCTTCAGCGGAGGTAGTTGACTTACTTTGCGAAGGAGTAATGGAGGGTCTTGTCAGCGGCTCCTATGCCTATAACGGTACTCAAGGTGATACAGGCTTCTATGAAACAGGTTTTACCCCTTACATAACAACAGGAACGTCTGGGACACTTTCCACTGAGCTGGGGTTTTTGCGCTCAGTTTATTGGAACGATTTGCCAGTTGTGGATCAAAACGGATATTATAACTATTCCAGTATAAACGTCGAATACCACAAAGGGGACCCCGAAGGAAAGCTGCCTGAATTACGAAGTGATTTGCCCGCAAATGAAACTCTTGACCTTACCGTCGAAAGACCCATAGGAGAAAGACTTTACGGCCTCTCTACTCAAGGAGGTTCCTATACGTCAAATCTTCAAGGCTTAGCTGACAGTGCAGCCGTAGACACCGTAGCTAAAACTTACACTATCCTTAATAAAGAATGTACTACCGTAGAAGTAAGAATAAAAGTCACCCAACTCTTCGAGCAGATAAGAAACGAGGATGCCCCTCGCGATCAGAAAAAAGGTAGAAAACCCGCCCCAGTAGGATACGGCGACATCAAGGCTCGTTCCATAGAGTATTACATTTATTGGCAGCCCATGTTTGATGACAGGTTCAACCTAGTTTCCTCAACCTCTACTCCTGCCGCTGATACAACTCCGCAAAAATGGCACGGTCCCAGACGCGAAAAAATAACAGGCAACGTAGAGCAAGTATACATAAGAAACTCAAAGATCCACTTAAACCGAAGTGGCATATACGCAACCGGACCAAATGCCACGATAACAGATTACACCATCATACCCGGCTTTGTCGGCTGGAGGATAAAAATAATCCGTATTACTCCCGAGTCATTAACAGCCTATCTCAAGAATCAATCATACGTAGATTCCTTAGTGGAAATATATGGGACCAAGCTTCGTTATCCGTATAGCTCGATGGTTTACTCTAAATTTGACGCGGAATTTTTTAACCGGATCCCTAGTAGATCATATGATACGAGATTAATAAAAGTCAAAGTTCCAAACAATTACGACCCTATCAAGAAAACTTATGGAATAAGTGATGCTATAGATGTAGGTGCAGTGGACAGAAGAGGGAACCCTGTTGTATGGCCCCAAAACGTAAAAGTAAAGTCGCGCCTTAAGACTGGGCAAGTAGTCACGTTCGAAGGTGGGGCAAAACTGTACTTAACTGGGGACACCCCAGATATAACTTACCCAGCTACTTTTTACCAAGAAGTCAACACCCACAGTCTTTTGCACTTTGACGGAGCTAACGGCGATCAGTCTACGGTCGACTCAAGTACTTACCCAATACAAATTACCTTAAATGCAGACGCTGAACTTTCCACGACGCAAAAGAAATTTGGAACCTCCAGCCTTTACCTAGGTGGAATCGGGGATAACGCAACACTAGGAGCAAACGATGGATCTTCATTTGCGTGGAGTAATTCGAGCTGGGGAATCGAATGCTGGGTTAGGCCAGCTAGTGGATCTTTTTCGGCTGTTCAAATGATTTTTGACTCGAGCGGAGTAATTTACTTGCAAATAAACACGGACGGAAAAGTAGTCTTGCGGAATAAAAAGGCAAGTGACAGCTCTGAATTTGCAACCATCACTACCACCCAAGCTTTAACTGTGGACACATGGCACCACATAGCGGCCGTAAGAAACGGTAATGACTTTAAAGTTTATATAGACGGAACCAGTTACGGAAATGCCACGGCGTCAGATACTATCAAGACTGCTACGGCAGCCTCCACAATAGGAGAATACGAAGGGGGTTCTTCCCAGTACTTTAAAGGGTACATGGATGAATTCCGCATAACAATCGGAGAAGCCCCTTACACCGCCAACTTCACCCCGGCCACAACAGCTTTTCCCAACCCCTACAAGATTACAAATTACGGAGCTCTCACATCGGGAGCCGCTTACAAATTCGGAATAGGGCAGGGGGTGCATGCCGGGACGCCCAACCATGCTGATCCAGTCTTTGCCGAAACAGGAGCCACCACAGAAGGATATTCGGGCACAACAGAAGTGGATAACTTTTGGGACGGTGGGTTCAAGCAGGTTTCGGTATGGCCCGAAGGAGCAGCGGTCGCAACTGACACCGACCCATTAATAATTAAGGAGTGGACAGATAACCCTGCGTGGTGTTTTTATGATTTACTAACCAACCCAAGATATGGCTTGGGCGAATATATAAACGAACCTCAAGTAGACAAATGGGCTTTATACGAAATAGCCCAATATTGTGACGTTCTTGTTCCTGACGGTTACGGTTCAATCGAACCAAGGTTCACAATGAATCATATCATAACTTCCCGTGAAGAAGCGTATCAGGCAGTAAACAATCTAGCTTCTGTTTTTCGGGGTATTGCATATTACGCTAATGGCCTTATCTTTGCGGTACAGGATTCATTCAAAAAACCCTTATATCAATTTAATAATACTAATGTAGTAGAAGGGAATTTTGCCTATTCTTCCTCTTCAAAAAAAGCACGCCACAGCGTAGCCATTGTTAGATATATTGATAAGCACAATTTATTTGTTCCTGCTGTTGAGTATGTAGAAAACGAGGAATCTATAAAAAGATACGGTATACGACAAATAGAAACTTCAGCTTTGGGCGTAACCAGTCGAGGACAGGCGCGTAGACTTGGTCAATGGGTGTTGGCCAGCGAAGCCGAAGAAACCGAAAGCGTAACTTTTACCGTAGGTCAGGACGGAGCCTATATGAGACCGGGAGACGTTGTTCAAATTTATGACCAGTACAGAACCCCACTCAAGCTCGGAGGAAGAACCAACAGCGTTATTGGAACGGGTGTGGCCCCGAGCTCAATAGATTGGTCAAATCCACCAGAAGATCAAAATGGCTCCATAACGGGTAATAGTGTAATAATAGACAACGTTGTTGAATTTACCACCAACCAAGTCTATAAATTTTCTCTTCTTACTCCAACCTACAATTATGAATCGTCGGACGTCTCAGACCTAGATTCCAACAGTATCACTGAGATAAGAAGATCTCAACTTCAGACTCTTTATTTTGAGGGAAGTCATGCCCTTTCCGTAACAGGATATTACAAATCAGATTATGAGGAAGGGGGCAGCGGAATAGCCACGCAAATTTATTTTCATACCGGATTGATAGTAGAGGGAGGGGAACCCATTGGAACAGGCAACCAATTAGATTTTGATAATTATGTAATTACAGGGTACACAAACAATTACGTTCAAGGTCCAGACGCGCCTATTATAATGTCGTATTCAGGAGGATGTTTTTCCGGCGAAAACCTAGTATGGAGTGTTGAACCTAACAACCCTAGTGCACCGGAGTTTATTAGTGGAAACCTATCCAACTACCGTATTATAAACGTAGCTGAAAATGACGAGGATACCACCTATAATATTTCTGCATTGGCTTACGCCTCGGGAAAGTATGACAAGGTTGAAAATCGATTAAAATTTGACAATCCAATTCAATCCCAACCTCCTATCTGGCCATATTATGAAAAGGATAACAATTATTACGCATGGGATGCGGTAAAGATAGAAAAAGCAGGGCCTCACACCCAACAAACCAATCCCGCATCGCTACCTCTTACGAGCAACGAAAAAGACAAGTTTAACACCCTTGAAGTAACTATACCTCAAGCCGGACTGAAAACGAAAACCCCCAAATTAATGTCTGAAGGTGGTCGTTATAGTTATGAAATTGACGAATCAGAGTCCAGCTTGGTCGTTAACGCAATGTCTTATGGGGTGTTCATTTATGAACAACTAGCATTGGATGATGTGGGCACCCACCCGCCTTTCGGTGATATCAATCTCAAGTCAGAGCTGTTTACTGCTGAACGAGGCTCAACTCTTCTCTGGCCGGTTAGCGACGACCAGTGGGGAAACTATAAAAATCGTGAATTTATAACAATAAATGGCAATCCGGGACAAAAAATAGCAAATGGAGGCAACGCAATTCCTTCGGACGGAAACCTCTCGGCTTTCTTTGCTGAGGAATTTCTTAATAAAGACACTAACTATTGGGTGGCCGTCTTTGCTTTTAATAATCAAACGCGTTCGGCCAAAGCTTTAATAGGGCTAATCCCAGCTTCAAACAGCAACATAGCAAGCGATCAAGACACCACCATTGGAAGAAACCAAATACAAAAAGACTCCGCCTTTTCATTTATAGATGGTATAAACGTCACCAGCTTGACATCAGCCGACCTTATAGGTGATACTCAAATTGCGGGATTAAACCAACTGTCCTCCACCCAACCCTCCTTTAGCTGGGACGCAGCCTCCGAGTATACCCTCGCAGATGACTACAATCAATTAATGGATATTCCCAGTTACCATGACTATCGAATTACCATTAGGAAGCATGATTCAAATCTGAGTCCCAACACCCCCTCCAATGAGATTTATGTGGAAATTACAGGATACAAACCAACAGAAGGTTCTTTTGTTTTCCTCAGAGACTATAACAGCCCCCACGTTGTCGAAGATCTTCCCAGTGAAGTAACCGCAGGCAGAGCGACTCTGACCAACAAAAACGGTCACAATTGGTACACGGTAGAAGAAAGCGGTATTATTTTTAGGGGCGATAAAAATAGTTTTCCCTTAAGAGAATTTGATATTGTTGTAGAAGCTCACGATCCGGCTGGCCTCACCAGTGCAGGCAACAACGTAGGAGACAATACTATTCTTGGCCAAAAAGATACCTACACAGATGGCGCGGAAGGATATCAGAAAATGTCCTGTAACATAGGTATTCCAAGCGGGATAGTTTTTGCGCAGGGGGATTCTTCATCAGAGGTAGACGCACTGGATGATTACTTCTTCCTAACTCCGTCCCAAGCCTACACAAGAAAATATCCATACGTAGCGAAGGCTGCATTATACAACAATGGTACACTAAATCTATCCATAGAGCCCTCCACAGACAAAGCGGGAAACAGAATTTTAAACGAGACGCAACTTTCGAATTCTTTTCCAGATGTTCGGGGAGTAGTTTACTATTATTCCACAGGAGACAATACGCTTATAGATGAGAGAGTCCAAACAGACCAAGGTTTGGGCGAAGTTATTTTCAACCCGAAAAACAAAGCTCCAAAGTTTACTTTCTATCCTGACAATATACCCACTTCGCAAATCTTGGGTTATCAAGGGGAAGTAAACTATATGACAGCTGCCGATGAGTTCAAACAATGGAGGGAATCTAATCCGAACGCCCCGGGGGTAGCCCACTTCTCGTACACCGAGTCTAAGAACTCAAATGCTGCTTTTCAATCGTATAGAAATTTTTATGTATTTGATAATTCTACAGATGCGGCAAACATTACCATACCTTTCCCCGACATCGGCGAACCAAGCGTACAAAACATCCAGCTAACAATAGCGCTGTTTGATAGCCTTACCTATTTTGAACACTTCAACAGTGATGGAACCCCCAAAACAACCACAATAAATAACTCGGCTTACGCTGACCCAAACACCGACTACCCTTATCCAGCATGGAACGGTAACGAACTTATTCCTACCTTGTTCACGGAAAGAAACATGAACTTTTCCACGTTACCCCAAAAAATATACAGTAAGGGGGACACAGGTACAGCTGTGGAGTGGAGGGACAAAGATTTCGGACCCAGCGCAGAAGGGAGCCAAATCTTCCTGAAAGAGCGCAGCTTACAAACTCAGGGACAAGACGCTCTGGCTTATAGAGCGTGGTTTGATATAACCTTGGACCCCGGCGAAAGAAAACTTATTATGGATTTTGATAAAGATGAGAAGTTGGATCACACATCTTATCGGGGAGGGCATCTGCGGCAAAAGAATGGCACTGTAGCCCTCTACCCAAAGAAAAACAAACTCAAGGGATTCAGCAAAATGGTTTTTGAAGAAAAGCTTCTTTACGATACGGGTGTAACCGGTACGCATAAATGGTTTCTTTATGGGGGTTATTTGTCTCTTTATTTTGACGATAAAGTTGGTTTCGATCCTGAACAGTACACAGTCGACGTTGAATTTTCCCAAACAGATTTGGCTTCTGCCTATCTAGCAGCCAACACTTATAAAACCGTAAAAATAAGCGACAGTCGAGATCCCTTGGCTGAAGAGAACCAATTAAACCCTAACACCAGAGATTTCGTAGCAAGTAGCACCAATCTTCCCTTGTGTCATCTTTACGAAAAAGGCCGAGGATATGTAAAGTTTTATCTCGAGCCTTTTATGTTAAAATCGTATGGCACTGAAATCATTGAGAGAATGCAATCGGGACAGTGCCTGTGGGTTGTCCAAGCGTGGTTCGTAGGAAATAGTGATTTTGCAGAGTACCCAAACCCCAGAATGAATAATGAGAATCCCAGACAACTAGTATACGAAAGGGAAAACACGTTGAAGTATGGAACTCAACTCTATAGACAACGAACAATACGCCTCAACGACTTTTATCCCTACGAGGCAAGTCCCAATAAATGGTATAATCCGGTAACGGCGAACTTCGAAGAGACAGTAACCTATACCAACTTCTTGACCGGTGCTGACAAAGTAACCAAATCAGCTAATATTCAGATTCGTTCTTACATATGGGATACAGGAAAGAAAAGATGGCACACCTTAGAAGATGGGAGCACAATTGAGAGTAACGTTCTAGTGTGGGGTAAGCCATATGGAACCACAATAACTTGGAGTGGGGGCTTAGTAAACGGAAAAGGGGAAATAAGCGGAACCTCAACACAGACCCTCAAACTTCCCTCTGTCGCTGGAAACGAAGCAATGGAAGCATTAAGCGCCGGACAAAAAGCCGTGGCAGTAGGTAACTATATAAACGATGTGGAGGGAATAACAGATACTGATACCAAGACAAACAAACAAGCGTTCCTAGGAAACATAATCAAACTACGCGGAGGCATCCTTTTAAGCGACAAGCACGGCGGCAAAGTAAATTCGGGGGAGTAAAATTTGAATAACAAGACTCTAAAGTCTATAATTAATCAATGAAATCCCAATTTTTCAAGGGGACAATTAATGAAGGATCCAATGAACTCTACGCTTCCAGCGAATATAATGTGGAGGCCCGCAACGGAACCTTTGTAAAGATCGGAAAAAACGAAATATTTTACCAGATAGAAACATCAAAGAAACTTAATTTAAAAAAAAGGTTTCGGTCTTGCGTTGATCACCTTACCATAAAAGGAGATTATAGCTCCAAAATTTCCCCGGGCGACAATGCGAAACTGTACTTCAGCGAAAGTGAAGCGGTTTCTGTAACCAAGATAGTTGACGGAGGGAAAAAACACCAATTTGATGATACCTTTCACGTGAAAGGAGGCTTCCTCTCCAATACTTCGGATAACTTAAACGGTCAACCAACCATTCTAAAAGTTACCAGTGTACGCAAAGACAAATCAGTTCAAGAATTTAAAATAGAAAACCCGGGTAGATACCTTACTCCTCCGGAAAATCCCGTCATAGCAAAAGATGAAGACGGAAACGTCATTCAAATAGAAATGGAGTTTGATCAAGCGGCGGAAACTTCTATTTTTGAGCGAGACTTTAAAAGCGTGCATTACAAGGACGGGAAAACTTTCCTTCATCTAAATTACTCCTTTCCCGCTGAAATTAAAAGTGGGGAACTCATACTCTCAAAGAGTGTTATTTGTCTAAGCAAGGAATACGCGGCCTCCTCTGTTACCGGTGCCCCATGCCAGACATGTGAAGATTTTTCGCCCATTAATAAAATACCCCTAATGCCCCCAAGAACAATATCCGCTCACTCCATCTATAATAAAGCAATGGAAACTATTGATCAAAGATTCCAAGAGATGGAGAAACGCCTAACCCGATTAGAGAATAGAAATTAAGGGGTATTGGGTTTTCCCTGAAGGAGACCCCCGGGTCGTTGCTGTTTCATTATTTCTTGCAGAACAACTGTTTGAAGAGCCACTCCAAGCTCCTTATTCTTTTGAGCGTCGGCTGCTGCATTCTCAGAACTTGTATTATCTGTAGATGTTTCCGGCGAGGTACTAACGTCAGCGTTGCCACGCCTATCTATGTTGACGTTAACACTAACATTATTATTTACCGAACCAACTCCTCCGCCTACGACGCCTCCCACAGGACCTCCCCCGGCCATACCGGGCATCTTGCCTCGATTTAATTCGCCCATGAAACCCAACCCGTGTTGACGAACGGTGCCAGCGTTCATAATAAACTCACCGCCAGTTAATAGAGCGGGAGAACTTCCCATTGATCCACCCGTCGCAGCCAGCCTCGTGCCGGTGTTATTTGCCCCCCCTATCACAGGTGGCCTCGTAATATCATAAATATCTCTTTGTGAGGGAAGGGGATTACTTAGGTTTGGGTTGGGGTCTGACTGCCATGTGTTCCAACCTTTCTTCGCTATACCAGCCGCTCCTGTCTTGCCCATTAAATAACTTCCTCCCATGAGCATGGCAGCATTCATATATGCCCCGATCAATCGTTGTCTTTTTTGTTTTTCGTGCGCCTTGATTACAGCTTTTCTACGGGCAGTTTCGGTGAAAAGATAATCAGAGTAAGAACCCATTTTTGTTTCTTTACCAAACATCCGTGCTGTTTGAGGATCCTCCGAACCAAGTCTTCCAGCTAACGATAACGCGGAGCTTACCTCATATCTACCCTCTGTTGGGCGTGCTTTTTCACTAATTAGCCTTCCCGTTTTGGGATCCCTTCTATAATAAACATAAGCTTTATTTAACGATACTTGAGCGGCGTTACTTCCACCCGCAAAAGAACTCCCCCCTCCGGCATCTGGATCAGGGCCACCAAAATAACCATGTTTACCCCTACCAAATCCGTAATTCTTTCCTCTCCAAGGTTTCTTTCTTCCGCCCTGACCACTTTGATTCAAAAATCCAGAAGCAGCGCTTGCAGCAGCCGATACAGCAAACATACTTCCCATACTGGGCCCTCCAGATTGAAATCCGGGTAACCCTCCAGAATTTATAGCGTTCAAAGTTCCATAACCAATTTTTTGCGCTGATGATTTCTTAATTACATATTCTCCTCCACTCATCATTGTGGGAACATCGTCCTTGTACCCTGAACCTCCCGTAACAACACCTCCACTTGCATACGTGCCACCGCCCCACCCCATTTTGCTAAACAGCATGTTGGTCATCATTTGGTTGGATACATCAGAAATAGAATCAAGAATGCTTGAAGCCATGTTAGCCAAAGCTCCTTGAACAGTATCTGCCCCGCTTGCAATAGACTTAAATGCATCAGAAAAAGATGACTTCATGTTTTGGGCGACACTTCTTGTTCCCGCTTCCCAGTCTTCAAGCATATCTACTGGTTTGTAACCCATTTCGTTTACAAACCCCGCCTTAAAAGCTCTATTAAAATCACCCGGTTGAACACCTTCAGCCGCAACATCCCTTGCAAGTTTCGCTGAATAGGCTGAAGCATAACCTCTCGCACCAAGCTTCCCACCCCGCATACGTTCTTCAGCATCCCTTAATTGATGACCAGCCAATGACGCCTCAATCAGTCTTTGTTCTTGGGCTCTGGCTTTGTTGTATTCATACTGAAGAGCCAAGGATTTTTTATCAGTTTCAAATTTTTTCTCCGCTATTTCGTTAGCTTTAGCCAAGTCATCAGCATTGGCTATTACTGCCCCATCTAGATCTTTGAATGCCTTATCCAACATCTTAATGGTTTCGGGAAGGAACTTAAACGACGAAGCATCTTTTGGGTCAACCACTCCCTTGATCATCTTGTCACCGGTTAATCCCATTAACCTTTCTCGCAGCCTTGCAATCTCTGCTTCTGACCCTTCTTTTACCCCGGTAATTTTTCCATCTTTGCTTACTGTGAGGTTGGACTGAAGGGCTTGGAGATCCGCTAAAGCCTGCCGACCCGTTTCAGCGGTGAACCCCTGTCCTGCCGCAAATTTTACAAAGTCTTGTTTTTCTAAGCCGCCTGCGACCGCTTCCTCAAATTTTTTCCTAGCTATACGTTCCTTTTCTCCCCCAATTCCAAAGACCTTCCGATTTTCATCCAAAGCTCTTTGTCTAGCTGCCGGTATCGCTGCTGCCCGAGTCATGGTTGCGTTTTCGATAGCCACTGCCTGAGCGGTTTCGAAACCGGTCATTTTCTTGCGATGAGCCACTTCACGAGCAAGCTCTTTTGACGAAAGTCTAAGCTCATGCGCGAACTTTCTGAGGGCCTCCTGTCCCGCATTGGCTTCAATTAAAACCTTCTGGAAGTTATCAGCCTCTTCGTCTATCCCTTGTTGGGTGGCAATCAAACGCTTTAATACCTCATTGTACCTATCGCTATCAGCAAAAATATTAACCAAATGATCCCTTAAAGCATCGAAACCTTCCGACCCCAACGCCGAAAGACCTCTATTCTCCCCGACTAAATCACCTTGCACTAATTGGCGCGCTTCCGCACCTTGGAGCCCTAAGAGAGCACCCAACATATCCTCCATGCTAAAATCTGAGATTCCTTGGGCAGTAATCCCCCTATTATATAACGCTTCGAAACCCGCTCTTTCACCTTCTTTGCCACTTAACCCTAAATTTGAGATAAGCCCCTTAATTAATTCGGGATCAGGTTTTTTGAAAGCGTCTTTTTCCGCTGTAAATTGAAGAGAGTTGATAAATTTCTTTCGTTGTTCCTCTCTAAATTCAAGTTGTCGGATGTCATTTCCCATATACGGACTCAACGCTCCCGTACTCATATATCTCGTTATCCCCTCACCTACTTGTTTATTTACAGCCTCGGATGTTGGGATTAATGAAGTCCGGTCTCCGGTCAATGAAGCTAATTTTTGTTTACTAGCTATGCGAGTATCCAGTTTAGTTTTAAGATTTTCTAGCTGTTTTACAGAGGTTGCCCCCTCTAAAGCTTTAAATTCCTCAGTCCCACCTATACCCAAAGACTTAAAGTCTTTTGCGCCTGAGTAAGTCGTTTTAGTTATGTCTACCACATTCCTAACGGATACTGCGTCGAGTTTATTCTTTAAAGCCTCTATGTTTTCAGAGGCTTTTTCAGAGGCTTTGGCCAAGCTTAATTGACTATCTGTTTCTGTATCTAGGGCGTCACCAGCTTCATCTGCAGCCCCCGTAAAAAGTTTAATTGCTTCTGTTACTATCCCCAAGGCTCCCCCTATTACAGCGCCGGGGACCCCTCCGCCAAACGCAGCGCCCATAGCAGCGGAAGAAGCTATATTCACTAAAGGGTTATCCATGGCACCCATTAACCCGAGAGCACCTATTCCAGCTCCGCCTTGTCCTACTCTCTTACCAAAGCCCTGAACCTTTTCAAACCTTGACCTGCCAAGATGTTTGATCCCAAATTTAGCAAGACCCAAACCAAAATTAGGAACAAATCCTGAAGCTGCTCCGTGCATCGTGGGATCTATACCACTTCTTTGAGATCTTCTAATTCCTTGACTTAAACCGGCGGGTTCGTGAATAGTATTATAAACTCCCACACCTCCGGGATTTCCCGCAGACCTTAACGCAGGATTAGTTCCTACCCTTATCGCAGAAGCGGGCACCCCAGCCATCATTTCCCTTCCTACAGAATTGGATAATGCCGAAGCAAAATTAGGAACATATCCTCGTGCTGCACCGGGAGTTCCATATCGGATTCGCTTATTCTTGAGCATACCTTCATAACCGGGACGCTCACTTGACAATCTTCTCTGAAACGCAAACTTTTTAGTGGGGTCTCTCATTACTCCCCCCTCCTTTTCTAAATTGGACGTGTATGTTAAGTTGTTTCCTCGAGCGCCATTAGTTAATAATTCATTTATTAACTTATTCACCATCGAATCCACTGGAGATTCCCGATCAGAAATTTTCAAATCACCTTTTTCCCACGGAATACCTCCTCCCCCAAACAAGCTTTTTACATCTTTGTTAGGGTTAAACACATCCCAATCAGCTAAAGTATTTCCTTTGTTTTTCGGATCAGATGCAGACAGATGCATTGAAGCTAAAACCCCCGTCTCGAAAGCGGCTCCCGCAGCCGAGTTTATTGCTCCCATTGCCCCCTTTATTCCAAAACCGGGGTGTCCCGGCTCAAGGGTTCCCGCTATAGCTGCTTTAAACGTGTCCTTGTCCCAATTAGTTCCCGGGGGTACGAGAGAAGCTGAAACATTGGCCGCAGCCCCAGCTGCAGCTGAGAGCATCATATCCTCTATATCGCCGGGGGGATTTTTTTTATTCTTTCTGGCCCATGAATTACTGTAACCAATCGACGGAAAAGTAGCTGTCCATTTCTTATTTTCTTTTCTTCCTACACCGGTAAAAGCTAAATTTTGATAACCCAACTTGGGTATCAACATTGCAAAAGCGTTCTTTTTAACTTGTATGTGACCTCCAGCGGTTCTGAAGTCGTTGAATAATTGCCTGTCTGCCCCTTTTGCCTGCTTAGATGCACCAATTGTCTGAAAATGACCTGCCGTCTTGGGCATCTGTTGCCCCTTACCTATCCCAAATTTACTGCCCAAACCAAAAGCAAAATTAGGAACAAACCCACTTGCGGCATAAGGATCAAAACCATGAGCAGCACCAAAAGCGGCTTTGTATCCCGCTCCAGCAGGGCTTCCCTGAGGAGGCATGATAGCTGACTGAGACATTCCGGGAAAACGTTTAACCGTTTCGGCAGAATTATACATCATAGTTCCCGCACCCGGCTGTGACATAGTCCTAATACTTCCGGCCCTATATCCCCCAGCGGCCGCGGCCGCTCTTTCCGACCCGGCATCCGCGAAGTTAGGAACAAAACCCTCGGCTCGTCCCCTTCCTCCCCCTCTTAAATATGTCCCACTACTCCCTACTCTAGCCCCTCTTCCATACAAAGCTCCCGCTATGGGCCTTGCGTAAGCCTGCATTTTAGCTCTTTCCGCTGTTTGAAGCTTGAGCGTATTAAGAACCCTTTGCTCTAGTGAAGCAACATCCAAAGTCCCTTTTGCTACCTGTTTTAATAAAGCGGGCTCGGCAGCTATTGTAGCAACCACAGCCTCCTCAAGAGCTGCTCGTTGTTTAGTAGCGCTGTTTATCCCTACTACATCCATTAGGGCTTGTTTGGCGAACTTGCCCAGACTCATTGCCAGCTTGGCAAAAACGGCAGTAGCCATGATCAAACCCGGGCCCCCTATGAACTTGCCCATTCCTTTTACAATATCTGATCCAAAACCCTCTCCAAATTTTTCAAACTTTCCACCTTCTCCAAAGGCATCTATTATACCGTTGACGGTTCCCAAAATATTTTCTATGGCTGGCCCGAAAAGACCACCTCCCAAAGTAGCTCCAGCTTGAGTCAAGTTGGCTAAAGTTCTGTTTACCAATGAGTCCAAGGTCTGATTTAACCTTTCGTTCTTGGTGTAAGCTTCATCAGTAGCGCTATTGGCTGCTCTTAACGCTCCGCTATAAGCGGAAGTCTCCTGCGACAAATCCGCTAACGCTGCTTTTAAAATATTAACCTGAAAAACACCCGCAACATTTTCTGAAATAGTGGCTTGCTGGGACCTTGTAAGTTTATCAAATTCTCCAGCTAAATTCTGCAATACTTTAATGCCCGAAAGCATATTGCCCTGCATGTCCCGGGTAGCTACCCCAATATTAGCGAGCTTTTGCTGAACCTCACTACGTTGTATACGCGTGAAAATTGTTTTAAAGGCGTTACCAATTACAGCACCACCCCGAGCAGTTCTCTGTTGGACAGCCGTTGTGATAGCCATCAACTCATTCATGTTTACTCCAGCCGAAACCGCAGAAGCACCCACACGAGAAATCGACTTTGCCAAATCTTCAGAACTTACGGCAAACTTGGCGTCAACCTTAGCCATTCTATTAATAACCTCTGAAGAAGTGACACCCTCTTTATTAAATGAGTTAACTGCGGCCGTTAAAGTTTTAACTGCGTCAGCCGCGTTCATTCCGGTCAGACGAGTAAGGATCAGGGCATCTTTTGTTCGCAAGAGAGTCTTTTCTGTTCCCAAACCTTGACGAGCAAGTTCTACCCCCGCCTCCGCTACAGTCTCAAAAGCTTGAGCCGTTTCCTTGGCAACCTTGAACATTCCTTTACCAAACTTTTCTAGTTGTTTGTTGTTCAAGTCCATGACGATGTTGACATCCATCAGGGCTTTTTCGACTTTAAGGGCGGAAGCTACCATTGCTTTCATAGCACGGTCTACGCCCATTATAAGACCAGCCGAAGCACCAAACGCTATAACGCGTGCGTTAGATGCTTCTAATGATTTGCTGAATTCATCGGCTTTGACAGTAGCCTTGGATAGTCCTGTTCCGAGGGCGCGTACTTTGTCGCCACCACCTCCAGCCCCCCCAAAGGCTTTTCCCATGGTTTTCCCCATGTCCCCAAGCTTACGATTAATCTTTGCGATTTCTCGTTCGGCCTGCTTGGTGGCCAACATAAGATCGACCGTTATTTTATCCCTAGCCATATTCCTAGGAATAATTACACCAATTTTAACTTACATTCCGTGAAGTTTCATCATATCGTCCATATTAAGCTTTCCTCCCTTTTCGGCAGCTTTTTTGGCCATGTTTATCGTCTCATTAGGATTGTCTAAACCAAGGCGTTTAAGATCCTCTTTTGTTGCCCCCACCAAAGATGTCGCCGACCCTTCTGCGTCAGCGTTTCTTGACTTATCCAATGTTTCTTTGGCGCTCTTGGAAGAGTCAAACCACTCCACCAACTTGTCAGGATCACCGCTTATCTCCTCGGGAGGTTTATTATCGGAATTTTCCATCACGCTTTTATAGTACCTACCGTATCCGAAAAGTTCAACTTGATAAAAGGTTAATTGAACCAAAGGCTTCCCGAAAAAAGAGTAGGCATTATTCTCGCAAAGATAAAAAAGGTTAGTAAAGAAGCCAGAAAGAGAAAGCTTCTTCAAATCACCAGAATTAAATTTTTGAGTGCTTTTATTGTAAACCCCTATGAACTCTATCAGCTTTCCCTCTTCGAGTTCCTCAAATTCCTCAGCGGTAAATAGCCTCTCTCCACTTTCTTTAAGTAGGGCATTGTACATATAATGTTCATTTATCCTTCTTGATGCATACGACTCAGCACAGAACCCTATCAATTCTTCTTTTTCCAGACTTAAGGTGGAAAGTTCAGCTTGGTTCTTTTTTAAATCGTTATTGATCTGATCGATATGAGCCCGAAGAAAAACTTTTGATCTGGAGACTTTTAAACCTGCGATAAGACTTTGAAGGTTTAATATTCGTTTGCTTTTTTCTTCGGTCCATATATCCTCCTCAAGAAGATGGTCAATCCGTTGCTTTCTTGTCGGGAGACCTTGGGAAACGGCTTTTTCGTAGAAAAACCTATTTTTAATGTCTAGTTCGGCCGAGTCAAAATTATTGAAGTGCTTTATTTTTATATCACCAAATTCAGGAATGTTTGCAAGAGTGTAACCCCGTAAAATCTCCGAAAAAACAACCTTTAAATTCCCCTCTGCCATTAGATCTTAGCGTCTATTCGATCCATGGAAACACCAAAGAGTTTTTTACTTAACTCTTTTTTTTTGTTTCCTCTTTTTTCTTCTCTTCGGGAACGTTTTCTTCCTCGTCGAGCTTCAAAGCTAAGTCAATCATCTCCTGAAACTCTTTTTGGGTGTTGGGACGACCCACAAACCAAAAACTGACGTAATAAGCGAACTTTCTTGCTACAACAATGTCGAAAAACTCCTCCCCCTCATCAATTTCATCATACCGTTCAATTTTCTTGTTAAAATCCCCCTCCCCAAAGAATTCGCTCTCTTTCTCCCCCTCTTCCGTGTGGGCTAGGTAAAGCATCCACCATAGGATGACCTTGTTCCTAGCGCGACTTTCGGCAGTTTCCTCGTAAAGACTATCCTCGACCAATTGTAAGTCTCTGAGCGCCCTCCTAGTGGGCTTAATTTCGTTATCCAGCTCCTTAAGTCTCTTCTTCTGGGTCGGAGTCCTCTTTTTTTCGTCAATATCGAGTATTTTGGACTGTTCTTTGTGAAAACCCTGTAATTTTGTGATTATTTTCTGGTATTCCTTGTTTTCGTCATCACTTCTGGTTCCACCGTCGTTTTCAAACCTTTTTTCGAGCAAAGCGCGCGTTAAAAGGCCTGCTTTTATGCCTTCGGCAAGTTTTACGCCGTAATAAAGCTCGGCTTCGTCAGTCATTGCGCGTGTTGGACGCCGCAGAAAGAACTTGTAGGGCACTTCTTTTTTTACATCTTTCGCGGTGGTAACCTCTGTGCCGTCTTTTTTCTTCTCCACAGACTCTTCTTTGACTGTTTCTTCCTTATTTACGGTAAACTCGTATATACGCTTCATTTTGGTTTATTATTGTTGTATTCGACAAATTTTTCAAAGTATTCTTCCAATTCTCGGATACAATCATTGCCTAAATCGAGGATTCTTTTGCGAATCCTTTGGTGGGTTTCTTCGGGGATTTTTACTCCGTTAACTTGGAGATCTTCGAGGATGAAAAAAAACTGTTTGTAGAGATTCGTTATCTTTCGCCGAGTTTGAAACGCGAAAAAATTATTGATAATATCCCTATCTGGACCTTCTTCCTTTTCCATGCCTTATACCTTATATCCTACTTAAAATTACACTAAAATACAAAAAAAAGTCCCTCGTGAGAGGGACTTTTGAAAAATATAAAAGGGGCTTTAATTATTCATTGTCATTATTCATACCACTCATGAATAAACCGACACCAGACTGAGTAGGTCCCCCAATTTGACAAGAGAAATCTAATGTCACGTTCTTGTTGTCGCCGATAGAAGAACTAAATGATTCGCTATCCAGCTTCAAACCCTTGACAATATAGTTACAAATGACAGCTGGCGTATGGGTATTACCACAAGTCGGTTCTTTAATAGAAACACGAGCATCATACTCCTTATCACAATCAATAATATCAGCCAATGAACCACTAGTTAAATCAGCCAAAACAGCATCAACACTCAAGCTAACACTAACTGGGAAATCAACCACGCGCGCAAAAGCAAACTTACTACCCAACTTCTGAATGGGAGACCTGCTTAAATCAAAGCCTATAGTATAACTTTGGATGTGCGCATCTTCAATATTCACACCTGCATAATCAGACGGCATACTAGTGGTAGTAGCAGAGGAGGCAATATCATCCGTCTTCTCTGCTAGGGTAAGGGTTATATCTCCGGGCCTAAGTGCGGAAATAGTAGCGGCACCAGTCGTGGCAGGGTCCTGTTTAGCAACAGGAAGAATTGCGCCTTGGTTAAGTTTCTGCCCATTTGTGGGATTAATCGCAGGAGATTCTCCTGAAATAAAAGTTAATGAGTTGAAGTTACCATTAGCTTGTCCCGTTTTAAAACCGGGAGTGGGATCGCTTGTTGCCGCACCCGCGAGGTAAGGCACGTTAACAAAATTCATGTTCTGCCCTTCAACACCAATAGAAACCGTGGGTAAACCGCCAACAGAACCTTCAGAGCTGTAAGAGGTCAAAAAACCGTTACCTATTCCGATAATACTTTCATAATCTCCACTGGTAAAATCTGCAACAGAATCCTTACCCTCTTTGGTAGTCAGAATGTAATAGTTTTTCTGATTGTCGTTAGAGGAGCTATCAATGATATTGGTAATAGCTGACTTAAAAGTTTGTATACCGCTATTGGTTACATAAAAACCCAAACGCTCCTCGTTGAAAAAGTTAGCCAAATAATACGATGTATCAAAAGATACCGTTGGAGATTCTGTGATGATTCTGTCAATAGAAGCCAGCTCTCCAAACTGATTGACATCTTGCCTAGACACGTTAAAGGAGTAGTTGCAACTTTGCACGCGGCTCAGATCCCTAATGTCACCAGAAGCGGTTTGATCCTCATTATAGACGGACTGACTGCAATAAACAGACTGACTTTGATAAATTACTCGATTTCTTGCCATTTTAAAAATTCCTTCTTAGTATATTAATTTACAGTTAATATGGCTAAAAGTGAAATTATTTTGTTATTGTCGAGGGAATCTGACTTTATTAATTTCAAAATCAATTATAGTAGAGTAAACATTGGGATTAAATTTTCTTACTTCATTCTCAAGAACCCTGTCGAAACGTGAAACATTTACATCCTCCAAAAACATTAACTCAGCGTCCCCCTTACCATTTACGACACCTGTATAATTAAATTGAACGTCATTCCTATAATAACCATATTGATTAAAAGGCATCTCCGCGGCTGTAAATAAACCAATACTACTATGGACTTGATCCCTGAAAAGAGACCCTATTGCATCTATTTCAAACTGACTGTCCGCTACCACAATAGCTCTCGCTTTAAATATTGTGTTATCTTGTCCCCCAAAAGCAAAGGGATCGTTATGACTTCCATCATTCTTTAAATACACCACTGGATAAGTTTTAGTACCCGGCTCCAACCCAGTAGGCACAACGGTAGAAACTTTATTCCTGTTGGTGTACTGGGTTTGGAATAAAATCTCATCTTCGGTGCTGTTTGTTAGGAAAGTATTGAAATCTTTAATAGCGAAACTTCCCGTAACATCATTACCCTGTGTTCCTGACCAGTACGAACGTCCATTATTATAATCAATAGAGTATAAACCTGTCGCGCCCCCTTCTCCTACGTTAACAAGATTACTACCCACATATAAACCTGTAGGAATAGTAGCTCCCGCGACAGAAGCGTCCGCTACTACCTGTGAATAGGAGCTTGAATAAGTATCTAACCCGGCATATTCCGCGGAAACATTGTAAAATTGACCCGTAGTATTTTGAAAAGCTTCCCCTTTGGTCAAAAGGGTGTTGTCAAACCATAATAACAGGCTGGACATTACTTGGTTGTCGAATTGAGGTTTCATTTTAGTTCTCGCCTTAGTTTCTCAAGCAACGCTGTAACGTAGGGGGTTGGTGAAAAAGTAACAAACCCAACATTTTGTTTGCTTTGAAGAGCTACTCCCGACCTGCTTCGGTCCGACTCCCTAAAGATCGTTTTTACTGCGTTAGTTATTCCTTTCTCTACCCCCTTAACCCAGCTTTTACTGCTCCAAGCCATGGGAGTAACCAAATATATATCCTCCTTTGAGGGAATATTTATGTCGAAATCCCACTGAAAAGTAGTGGGGGTAACCTTTTTCAATCTTCCTTTTTTACTTTTAAGGAATATTTGTCGTTCTAGAGTATCCCTAACAATTTCTACGGGTCTTTCTCCTTGGTTGAAACCTAAAAACCCAAAAAAATTCCCGCGGCCGCCCAAAAGAAGACTATTGTTTCCGGACGTTCCCCTTTCTAGCTCTTCGGTAACTTCGTGCTTATTAAATTCATCTACGGTTTTCTTTTTTAGGGCTTCGGTTTTCTTTTTGACCGCTCCGTAAGCTAAATTTTGAAAAACTTTAGAATTAGAGAATGCTCTTTTAGTTACTTGATCGATTGTTATTTTTCCTCTTACTGCCATTAGGTTGTAGCCTCCAAATAAAATACATAATAGGTTTTACCTAAGAAATAACGCGCTCCTTCGGAGCTGACTATATTAAAAGGATTTCCTCCTATATCTATAGAAAGGGTTTTTCCTTTCTCGATGTAGCTTTTACAATCAGCCTCCACTTTAATCCGGACATCTCCCTTTTCTATGTTCGCTTTGAGTTCGTCTTGATAATCTAGAGGTTGATTTTCTTTATAATTAACAATTGCGCTAAAAGTTTGGCTTACCGTGGTGTAGGTTACCTGCTCTTTCGGCGCACTATACCCGGCGTAAATATTTTGAGAGGCTGACAAGGTAACCGTCTTCTGAGGCTCCTTGTTAACCGTTATAGTGGCTTTAAAGGTGTCGAAATGATCTGCGAGAGCCGCCTCCAAGATGGTCGCTTCCGCTGCTGATACTAAAGATGCCATTAGACGTAATTAGGTGATACTCTGTTATAAGGATAACCATCGTAATCAATTGAATATTGCCCCACCTGAGTATCATCTCCCGCTACCTGCACGGGAGAAGCCTTCCTCAATTTGTAAGCGTTAATTAAATCAATTAATTCCCCATACTCCTCTTTCTTTAAGGAAAGATATGTTTTACTTAATTCATTTTTGTTGATTTTTCTTACGCGAGAACCATCAGAAGCAACCTCCACAACCGGATCACTTGAGGCAGCCCCAACCGTAGTACGAATTTGTTGATCATAATAATGAACAATGTACATTTTCTTCAAAATTGAAGCTTCTTCGGCTTGAATAGAAACTATAGCAGGGAGAGAAGCTGTTCCATTGTCCCCACTCAGCGAAAGCCCCAAAGCACCACTAGCCTCATTGAAAGCTTGGGGCTCATTTTCAGGAGAAACAAAACTCCCCGAAAACTCATAGGCTTCAGTGCCATAATCCACAATTTTAAATGTGGTATTAATCCTATTATTCAATTCCCCCACATTACTCCTGATCCAAAAAGAAATCGCGGGGATAGAAATCGTTGAAGGTTCTCCGAGTTCCCTGAAAATTTCGTCTGCAATATCAACAATTTTCATATTTATAGAAATTACACTATTTTATTGGTTGTTCTCCAATGTTTCTATCCTCTTTAGAGCATCTTGGAGTGCCGAC
>Ga0208919_1000543_pt1 | contig 25194 bp, 42 predicted proteins | sample 4_EtaG_FD_184076 | JGI IMG/M metagenome (GOLD analysis project Ga0208919, IMG submission 184076) | Marine viral communities from the Subarctic Pacific Ocean - 4_ETSP_OMZ_AT15127 metaG (SPAdes) (version 3) | ecosystem: Environmental > Aquatic > Marine > Oceanic | place: Pacific Ocean | collected...
TAATAAAAGACCTAGAAGAAAGTTCAAGGCAATTACTTGGACTAAAAAAGAAAAGTTTAAAGTTGAGTTTAAAGAAAAAAGTTTTAAGGATTTAGATACTAGAGTACATTACCCTATATCAAGTGCTTATAGAGGGTTTTCAATGTTAGGGGGTAGAAGTAATAAATGCAGATATGCTTAATTGACACAAGGTCATAATTAAGACACAATTATATATTAATCGTAAGTTAAGATTAAATTAAATGAAAGTAGGTTAAAATGAATAATAATATAGTAGATATTAAAGATAAAAAGACACTAACAAGATTATTAAGAAATTGCTATTATGTTTATGGTTGGGTTGTGTTTAGTGAGCATGATGGCAAATATGTGAAACTACAAAAAACCGATTTAATGAGTAATCTAATAGATGGAGATTATGACTTAAATAAATTTACATACGATACTAGAGAAAATATCGTATATATTAACTAGGAGAAAATATGCTAACTAGAAAAGACTTTACAAAAAGAGCAAATGAATTTATACAGTTGAGCAAGAATTGTAAAAGAAATACTATTGAATTAATGACAATAGGACATCAGATTGATAACTATTGTTATATTGCTAAAGAGTCGAATAAGCGATTTGATGAGCAAAGGTTTAGAAATTATATCGAGGTTGGTATATATGGCAATACAATATAAATATAAACTAGGTACACATAGAAATAATCGCAGATTGTGGCTAGAGGGTAATAGACTCTCTAGTCATGGATTTGTAAAAGATAAAAGATACAATTTAAGATATGCGACAAATTGTATTATGATTGAGTTTGATGAGTTTGGTACACATAAAATAAATGGTACTGATAAAAGACCTATTATAGATATATGTAATATGAAAGTAGGTCAAAATATAAAGACAGATAATGTCATGGTGGCATTTGATGTAGATAACTTATTAATTGAGGGAATAGAAAATGATACATAATTCTGACACAATTAAAAAGTATAATAAGAAAATGAGTTTTACAGACTGGGTTATAGAACAGCAGGAAATGATAGACGAACAAATCCTGGACTCAGATGTAGATGAATTGCCTATTGATGAGCAACAGGCAATAACTGACGAATTGCTAAACAAGTGGGGGAAACTATGACACTATTAGCACAATTACGAAACACAACAAATCGTTATATAAATCAATCATGGTATGATTGGCTTAGAGAGTATCGTGATGAAGATAAAGACAATATATCTCTAGACGATTTAAAATCATTATGTGAATTTGAAATGTCATATAATAGAAATGGCACAGGTAAATGGTCTAAGTTTACTAGGTGGTGTGATTATTTTGATGAGGATACAGGGCATTATGAAATGTGTGATGATTGCAGTACCATTGAACACACAGACGAAATGTCCACAGCTTATGAGGGTGATTATATTATCTGTCGAAGTTGTCTTGATGATGATTACACATGGTCAGAATATCGAGATACTTATGTAAGATATGAAGATAGAGATGAAGATGACTATGATGAGGATTATAGAGATGATTGGGTAAATTCATACGACTATGATGTCATGGAAGATTTAGTACATACCTCAGCACCAGATGAGAGAATACTACCAGACACAGCCTATTATGGTGTAGAGTTGGAAGTAGAAAAACGCACAAATGCAGATAGTGATACAGCAAGAGAAGTATATGAGTGTTTTGGAACTAACCAAAGACAATTCGCAGTATTGAAATCTGATGGCTCATTATCAAATGGCTTCGAGATTGTATCGGCTCCTGGGACTTTGAAAGCACACAAGTTATATTGGGAACAGTTTTTCAAATCTAATGCTATCAAAAAACTAAAGGGTTGGTCTACTGATACAGCAGGTATGCATGTGCATATATCTAGGTCAGCACTTAGACAATTAGATATAGGTAAGATACTTGTATTCATAAATGACCACAAGAACGAGTCATTTGTAAATCATATAGCTGGTCGTAACTCTGACCAATGGGCAAAGAAATCTGATAAAAAGATTATGGATTGTGTACAGAGTAGCGACAAATATGAAGCTGTGAATACATCACACCGACATACAATCGAACTAAGAATATTCAAAAGTAATTTGTCTAGGCTTGGATTTTACAGAGTAATAGAATTTGTAGATGCTCTAGTAAACTTTGCAAAGCAAACAAGTATAGGCAACTTACAATATACTGACTTCATCAAGTACATGGAACAACCAAATGTACGAAGTCAGTACCCTGTTTTCTATGGTTGGTTATCAAGAAAATCCTATTGCATAGGTAAACCATCTAGGAAAGTTGATTGGACTGATGAGCAGTCTAATCTAAAAGAAATAGCTTAACTGAAAAGGAGTTATATTATGTGCTTAATTATCAAAGCAGACAAGCCACAAATCATAAGTGAAACTATGATGAACTGTGCTTACTTAAACAATGATGATGGGTTTGGACTCATGTTTGCCAATAAGGGTAAAGTCCATGTTCACAAGTTAGGAAAACCTAAGTCATTCAAATCTATTAACAAAGTGTGGGATAGCTACAAAGATTTAGATGTACCTATCGGAGTACACTTTCGTTTCAATACAAATGGAGAGTCAAGCAAAGCTATGTCGCACCCATTTCAAGTATTGACCAAAGACGAACACAACAGGGATATATGGCTCATGCACAATGGACCTCAACTTCCTACGCCTATGATTGATGATAACAAATCAGACACTCATCAGTTTGTAAAGTGGATACTCAAGCCACAACTATCTAATGAGCCAGAGTTATTATACAATCCCGATTGGCAAGAAATGATAGCCGATATGATTGGAAGTGACAAGCTCTTATTCCTGGATAGTAAGACAGAAGAATTTACTATCATCAATGAGCAAGAAGGTAAAACCACAGATGATATGTGGTTGTCTAACACTTACTCATTACAACCAACAGGTAACTATGCTTTGTCTAGAGATTACAAGTATGATGAAACTACTGACACTATGCAGAAGAATATTTCCAAGTGGGATTATGAAGATGAAGATACATGGTATGGACATTATTCTGGAATAGGTTACAGTGCTAATGATGTGCCTGTTGGCAGAACAGAAGTCACTAGGTCAGCAAGACGCATACATGAACAACCTGTGGATAACAAAGATATTAATATCAATGGGCATAACATAACTGATGATGATTGGTATGGTATGACACAGGAAGAAGTATACGATACTGTATGCGAAAACCCTATGGGTACAGCAGAGTGGGTATACGACATCATATATGATGGTAACAAGAAAGGTGGTAAGTAATGATTATCTTTAGAAATGTAGAGAAAGGTACTTGGGAGTGTGAACAATCCAGGAATGGGAGTTCACATCTCACCACATGGAAACCTATACACTCAGCAGTGTATCTGAAAGATGTTAGCTTTGGCGTGGTAACACACCCTTTCAAAGTAGAAACTTCGTTTCGCCGAAAACCTTTCAGCCCTTTGAACTTTGCTCATCAAGGAAAGGGGGCAGACTATGGTATTGCAATCAAAGGTACACCGATTAACCTTATGGATTGGCAGAAGTTATATGCCGAAGACAATCCAGTGCCGACAACTATACGCAAACTGTGGTCAAGATATGGGGAAAGATTCTATTCAGCCTATCCTAGTATGGTCAAACATTTTAAGGATAAAGGGTTGTGGAACTTAGCAACGCAGAGTCCTAGCTACACAGGTACTAACGCAGTAGCTAGTAATAGAACTTTCCCTACATTAGTAGGTAATGATATGAACCATGCATTTATACCGAGTCCTGTTAAAGCAATGCATATACCATCAGCAACAGGTACTCACTTCCAAGTGCTGTTTGATTCCAAGCAAACAGTTAGAACATGGAGCGATTGGCACACAGTAATCGAGCCATCATGGAAACAAGTCGTTCTATCGAGAGCGGCAGCTTAATCCTGGATAATCCAGGTACCCGAATGAGTCCGAGTCAGCATCGGTATTACACGAGGGTATCTGTTTCAGTAAGTATAGGGGTATGAGGTAGTCTTGTATAGTACACCTTACTCTATGAACTATATATAGTATATAATAAATTATTATTATATTTTAAATCGTTTATTAGAGGGGTGTGCTTACCCTACAAAAACAGTAACCATTGTGATTTACCGATACTTTTTCGGTATCATTCGACAGAAAACTATTGACGAGAGGAGAGAATTATGTTAGAGTTAATCTTGATTTATTTTTTAGGATTTATTTCATTGCCCACATTTTACTGGGCAAGCGTAGTATTACATGAGGTATACTATGCAATCAACAGGAAAGACTAACAGGAGACAGTTATGAATCCATTGATACCAACAGACGCAATACAATTACGATACTACTCACCTATCTATGAGCCTATCTATGATGAAGATGATAATGTCATAGACGAGGAGTGTGTTCGTAGTGGTAGCGATGTGTACGAAGACTTTATTAAGCCAACGCATGATGATGGTGTACCTAGATACTATCGTCTTAGGTATTCAAGAAATGCGAAAGACCATAAACGCAGATGGGAACAGTGGATTAATAATAAACTAGGCACATCTGACCCTATCTTTGTGCGTGTTTGTAAGATAGGTAGGAGAGTATTGTTTAAATACGACCCTAAGTTAGTAGCTAAACACGAGAAGAAACTTAAGACATTTCAATTTCTCAGGGACAAAATAAACCAGGAACCTGAATCAGCTGCAGGTGCTGCTGACATACCTGGTAGTTTTATAGATTTAATAGATGTAGCAAGAGAACTACAAGAAAGGATGCAAGATGAAGAAGAAAGAAGATAAACAGTGGGAAATCATGACTGACTTTACAATCACTATACTGTCATTGATGATTTCATTGGGGGCATTTGCACTTATGATTATGTTATTTGTGTGGGTGTCTAAGTTATTCTCATGAAGTATGTAGTAACAACATGGGAAACCTTGCAGTGTCAGTACGAGGTGGAATCAGCTACCAAAGAACAAGCATGGCAAGATGTACTTGACAACAAAGGAGTGCAGATAGATAAACAATGGGTTGATGAAGGCTCATATGTTGTCAAAGAAAAAGACAGACAAAACCAGGAAGGCGTGCAGCTTCAGCCCGGTGTAAAATTTCCTGGGAATGTTGTTGATTTTAAAACTAAAGTAAGTGAGTTACTTAAGAAGAAAAAATAAATGTCAATAATTTATTGACAAGAAAGGAGTACAATGATATATGATTTAGTTAAGATTAAATGGCTTGACGCAATGTCTGATGATAATACTTGGCAAGAGTTATCTGAGTTGAGACAGCAACAATTACGCACTGTCGAAACTGTTGGGTGGATTATCCAAGACTTTGGAGATAAGGTAGTAACTATATCATCATATGATGACGAGTGTAAGACAGGGGGTGGGGGTGCTGTTATCCCTAAGGTTAACATTGTAGAGATACAACACTTAGATGGAGGTAGGATTGAAGAACTTAAACCACAACCCTTATAAGACTAGACTATTTACTTATGGTACGCTCAAGAAAGGGGGCAGGTTAGAAACTCTAATCGGAGATGGTACATACCTGGGTGAATACTTTACATTGCATTCAGTCTTTGACATGATTGATTATCAAAGTGCTTTCCCCATTGTGTTTCGCAAATGGGATAAGGGTAAGTCAATCAAAGGACATCTGTATGAATTAGACCTACATCATATGGATTACATTAATCGTATGGAAACTAATGCAGAGTATACACCTATGGTTGTAGATATAATTAACGAAGAAGGGGACTTGACAAATGCTATTATGTTTGTTAATTCAGTAGGAGAAAAACATATTGATTCTATGTACCACATGGGAACAGGAAACAATATAAAAGAAGAGAAAGGATATATGGAATGGCAACAGTAGGAGGGATACTAAGTTATGTAGCTGTGTATGGTTTATTTATACTAGGCTCAATGAGTTTTTTCTTTAACCCGAACGTTATCACATTGCTAGTGTTTGTATTTACAATGTGGTTGTTCTTAAACAGAAGGAGTCGCAATGACAAAGAAGAAAAAAAGTAAGTGGACTAAAGGTGTAGGCTTGAGAGAGGCAACACCTAGAGACGAAGACATCTTAGATGAGGGTGACTTTGTAATGGATGGCTATACAGTAGCCCCTAAAAGAAATACATCGTTTGATTTAGATGATATGAATCTAGACCAAGATGATTATGAATACAGACAGGAGGAAATAAATGGGTTGGAATCCGAAAACGCAGAACCTATTGCAGTGGACAGATATTTCAAACGCATTAGATAAAGCAATACAATACTTGGATAATGCAGAGCGAGACGAACCTCATGTAACTATCAAGCATGACAATCCTTTCGCTTTGCGTATGCGTATGTATAGATATATCAAAGCGTTTACATTGCAGATGAAAGGCAATGATGTGGTAGATGAAAACAAGTATGCTCATCTATCTATCAAAGCAATAGATGATGGGGTAATTATTGCTTCATCATTAGAACAAGAGCCATTAGTTTTAGTGGCAGATAATGGAGAAGAACTATGAAGAAAATAAAAGACATAGAGAAAGCTATGGCAGATTGTATTGATGACATGCGAGAACCTATCGTTGAACTATCTAAGAAACATGGCGTTGATACTATTAATAGTTCAATGCTTGAGTTGTCTTTGCGTATGTTATTAATGAGAACAGGTAGTACTCAAGTGCTACACATGTTAGCTTCAACAGTTGCAAACTTAGTGGAGAAAGGTCCACTCATTGAGACATACTTAGAAGACAGAGACATAGACGAAGTGGATTGGTTAAAGAATGGTAATCTAGTTAAACCAACTATACATTAGGAGAGAGTATGGATATAAAAATCTTTGAAGAATGGTTAAGTAAATGCCCTGTTAATTGGGTACAAACTGACAATGGTCTTAACTTAACAGAGACTTATGAGTTTGACTTAGCTGATTGTGAGTTTGATTATGAATGATAAAAGAATAATCCATGTACCTACACGAATGAAACATTGGGAAGATGAAATGTACAATGCAGAGTTTGAAGATAGGTGGAGAGCATACCACGAATATAAAAAGTTGTATGAATACTATAAAGAACTACATGAAAGGGGGCATGAATATGAACCAAACTTTTAAGAAAATTACACCGGGTCACGGTCCTTCCTGGTACGTTAAGTGGACTGCTAGTGTCATCATGATTATAGGTATGGTCATGACAGCAGTAGAATTTACACCACTCAATTTGTTCTTTCACTTAGGTGGAGTGACAGGGTGGTTTATAGTAGGGTGGATGTGGCATGATAGAGCATTGCTTACAGTTAATGCAATCGCCATGTTCATATTTGCAGTAGGTATCTTGTTAAACTTTTAGCTTGACATTTTTTCTAACTGTGCTAGTATTAAATAATAATTAAGGAGACAAAATGAAATATGATGTAGTAACTTCGCACATGTATGTGCAACATTGGACAGTCGAGGCTGAGAGTAAAGACAAAGCCGAAGAACTTTTCAAGAAAGTAAATATAGATTGGGATAAACAACGAAGACAATATGTTTTGAAAGAACCCCATGATAAAGTACAAGAAGGGTTAGTAGTAATACCCGATGCAGAGCTGCGTGCTGTGATGCCAATACCTGGACAAACAGAACCTAGCTTTACAAAATTAGGAGAGAGTAATGAGTGATGATAAAGAGTTAGAAATACCTGTTGACTTACTTGAGAAAGACCCATTGGAATTAGCAGAGAGTGATGAAGATATAAATACTATCGTTAAATATTTACAAGCTACCAGGGAAAACATCAGAGCAACGGAGGCTGCAGGTAAACGTATCACCAGTAAAGCCGCGAGAACTAAACCAAAACAATTTGAAACAAATGTACTAGACATGCTAGTAAAGGAGACATAATGGAACAACCAGATAGACTAAAGAAGTTTGTACTACAAGAGGGCAGACCTATCCAAAAGATATGGGATACATCAAGTCTATCATCATTCCTTTCATGCCCCCGAATGTACAACTGGACTAACCTACAAGGCTACAAGTCAAAGACTTATGGCATGGCAACTGGATTTGGTTCGGCTGTGCACGAAGGATTTGAAGTCCTTGACGCAGAGAAATTCAAGGGGGCAAGTAAGGAAGACGCTGTGGTCGCAGCTATCAAGTACGTTCTCCTGGAATTTGGCGAGGCACTTAACTTATCAGAAGATAAGGCAAGAGGATTAACCTCTGTTCTTCGTGCAATAGTATGGAGAGCAGAAGAATACTGGGATGATTTGTTTGAGATAGCAACCATGCCAGATGGGTCACCATGTTTAGAGCAAAGATTTGAAGTACCGTTTGGTAATGGAGAGTATAGATTCTCTGGTCGTATAGATAAGATAGTACAACTAGATGGTAAGCTATACTTGTGTGATGTAAAGACAACTAAGAGTACACTTAACTCTAATTACTTTGGTAACTTCATGCCGAACAATCAAGTGTTCAGTTACATCTGGGCTGCCCGGGAAATACTCGGACTGGATGTCGCAGGCTTTATCATTGACGCAGTACAAACAGGTGTGCACTTTACTAGGTTTGATAGAAGTGTATACAATGTACCAACTGATTTGATAATGGAGTGGTACAAAGACGCAATGCATACACTAGATGTATCAACTAATTATTTTAACAAACAGTATTATCCTGCGGATTTTACTGCATGTAACAACTATGGTGGTTGTAGATATAAAGAAGCGTGTTCGGCATCACCGTCACGCAGGAACATATTCCTGGACAATGACTTTGATAAAGAACCACACCCAGATTTAAAGGAGGCTTATGCAGAAACAATATAAAGAAAAACATTATTACCCACCTAAGAAGTGGTATAACAATACGAGTTCGCTATTAAATATAATAGCTGTGTTGTTAGTTTTAAATATATTCTTTTCGATAATACTATGATTACAGTAACCAACATTTTATTGATTTTATTACTGTTATCTAATATGTTTATTGCATTTATGATATATGCTTTAGGCAAAGTTTTATTGGAGAAAGAAAAAAAAGATTGACACGGATTTAAATTCGTGCTACAATGCATACTTTACAGGAGACAAATATGGCAAACATTAGTAAACATAAATCAGCAGAGTATACAAAGTTATTGCTCGTAGGTGACAGTGGGGCAGGTAAAACATCAGCACTTGCCTCGCTTGCCAACGCAGGTTATAACTTACGTATCTTAGATTTTGATGATGGACTATCTATCTTACCAGAGTTCTTGAATGACGACGCAGTTAAGAATGTATCTTACATTACTTTACGTGATGGTCTAGGTCAAGCGAATGCTTTTAGAAAAGGTGTTCAAATGATTACGAACTGGAAAGATGGTGACGAAGACTTTAGTTCAGTTAAGAACTGGACTAGCAAGGATGTACTTGTTATCGACAGCTTAACCTTGATGGGTGAGGCAGCGCTACGTGGTGCCCTGGTTTTTAATAATAAGAAACCAACTGACCAACCGAGTCAGCCAGAATGGGGAACCGCGGCACGTGATGTACAACACATTGTACAATACATAACAGGTTCAGAGGTACCATGTAATGTAGTAGTAACTACTCACATGCAGTACATGGAAGGAGACTTAGGTGTATCCAAAGCATATCCTACAAGTGTAGGTTCAAAGCTATCTACTAAACTAGGTAGATACTTTAACTGTGTATGTAGGATTGACACACGGTCTTCAAGTAAGGGCACTGAGCGTACCCTCAGAACAGTATCAGACCACAAGATGGACCTTAAGATTACAGCTCCATCTCTAGTTGAAACAAATGCTGAGTTAAATTTAGCTAAGTTATTTGAAGCTGTGCAGAAAAATGCTCAAAGTAAATTAACAAATAAAGGAGGCAAATGATGTCAGATGTTAATGACTTTTTATCGATGACCCCTAGTGAAGTACCTGAATCGGTTACTTTACCAGAGGGTAGCTATGATTTTACTATCACTTCTTATCGTTCGGATAAGGTGGGAGAGAATCAAACACCATTAGTTCGTATCAACTGCAAGGCAGTTGGTGTGATTCAATCTGACTTGGGTGATTCAGATTTAGTTAATGCCGAGCCAACTCGTATTGAGTTCTGGGCTACGCCTAAAGCAATGCAACAAAACAATCCTGCATTGTCTTTGAAAGCATTCTTAACTAAGGGATTGGAAATGGATGACGGTTCATCGTTCGGTGAATTGTTAGAACAAGCCATTGGACAAACCTTTAGTGGAATTGTCAAGCATGAAATGGTTGGCAGAAACAAGGACATACTTCAAGCGTCCATCAAAAGGATAATTAAGAAGTAGTCCTATGGGTGAGTATGCAGTCAATAAACGTGTGCCGTCTAGCAAACCATCATCAGCCGATGGTTGCAAGATAGCATTTGTTTTCGAGTATCCTACCAACAAAGAAGCAATAGCTAATACGATTCTGCAAGGGGGCACGGGAAAAGTATTCGCGGAACTTTGCGACATTGCTGGTATCACCCTCGACGATTGCTTACTCACCCACACTATACAATTAAAAGCACATCAAAATACAGCACAACATTTTTTCCACAAACGAAACGAATACAAACGCTTGTGTAAGACAACTGAGTGGCGGTCACCTTATGGTCCTACTAAAGAAGGTTATCTTAAACAAGAGTACGAGCAAGACATACAACGGTTACACAAAGAAATAGAAGAAGCCAATCCAAATATCATTATCGCAATGGGTTCATTATCTTTGTGGGCAGTGACAGGTCTAGACAAAGTCGGTACTTATAGAGGGGCTACATTACAAACAAGTCTCCTTTCTTCTCCATATAAAGTACTTGCAACTTATAGTCCTGTTGCTGTCGTTAAAAATTTTAAGTGGCGACCTCACGTAGCTTCTGATTTAATCAAAGCTAAAAGCGAATCGCTCAGCAAAACATTAGAACATACTGAAAGAGAGATATGGATTGAACCTACTCTCTCCGACCTCGATACGTTCTATACTAAATACATTAGTAAAGCAAATCACAACGACCCTCTCGCATTTGATATTGAAACAGCAGAAGGCTCTATCGTATGTATAGGCTTTGCACCTAATCCTCGAACTGCAATCGTAGTTCCTTTTCGTGATAAGAATACTGACACCCAAAACTATTGGAACGCTACAGAAGAAGTAGCTGCATGGCAATGGGTGCGTAAGATCCTGGAAGACGAAGAGATTGTAAAGGTAGCACAGAATCAACTATATGATATATCATGGCTCGCTCACAAACAGAAGATAAAAGTTAAAGGTATCACACATGATACCATGCATGCCCAACATTCATTGCAACCAGAACAAGAAAAAGGTTTAGGTTTCTTAGGCTCAATTTATACAAATGAGAGTGCTTGGAAAACACTAGCCAAGTTTTCAAAGAGTACCAAAGCAGATGAATAGAAATGAAACGATCAGAATTATTCTCGGTCAAGCCGATGCCCGAGGATTCAAAGGACATAGAGAACCACTACAATTTATGGAGGGCTGTTCTCGATCAGGCAGTACAAGATTATTCCTACAAAGGCAAATCCGAAGAGGGTTTAAAAGCAAAGAAAGAAGTAGAGAAATGGTTGAGGTACAAGTATAAAGAATTTAAATTCGTATGTGAAATGGCTGCAGTTGACCATGCCAGAGCACGTAAAGAGTTTGATAAATATAAGGAGGGAGAATATGACAGGAACAGGGAGGTCATCAGAATTACTAAAAAAAGCAAGTGACTTAGTAAGTGGTGACCGTCAAAAAGATTATGGAGATAAGCTTCATAATCACAAGAACATTGCAGACTTATGGACAGCGTACTTAGATACGACTGTTAGCCCACATGATGTAGCAGTCATGATGTGCTTACTAAAGATAGCCAGACTGAAGCAAGGATCCAGAACAGAAGACACATACCTGGATGCATCAGCTTACATGGCAATAGCAAGAGAAATACAGGAGAGAATAGATGGCGAGGATAGTAAAGAACACAGAGATTAAGGGTTTAAAACTTAATTCAGAGCAAGTACTATGGGTTTATTGTGGGTTAGATTGCAACTTAACTACTGAGATATGGGGTAAACTTTCTCCCCAACTAGATAACAATACAAAAAATACATACGAGTTCGAACGTAACTCATTAGGTCCTGCAATATCTATGGTATTGCGTGGGCTACGTGTAGATGAGAGGGCAGTTACTATGATACGTGCCCCCTTACAAAAGAAAAGATTAAAGCTAGAGAGAATGTTAAATCTCTTTGCTCATGCAGTATGGGATAAGGACTTGAATCATAATAGTCCTGTACAATTAAAGTCTATGCTGTATGAATATCTAAATCTTCCAGTACAAATTAAATATGAAAAAGGTAAACAGAAAGTATCTACTGATAGAGAAGCATTAGAACATATGATAGAAGAGTATCCTCGTGCTCGTCCTTTCTGTAAAACTATTATTACCTTACGTGATATTGATAAACAATTATCTGTATTAAAAGCAAAGAGAGATTCTGATGGACGCATACGTTGTTCGTATAATGTAGCAGGCACAGAGACAGGTAGATGGTCTTCATCTGAAAGTCCTTGGGGTACAGGTACAAACTTACAGAATATTACAAAGGACTTGCGGGCTATGTTCATACCAGACAGAGGACGTACCATGTTCTATGCCGACTTACAAGCAGCTGAATCCAGGGCAACAGCCTACCTCTCAGGTGATGCAGGTTACATCAATGCCGTTGAATCATCAGACCTACATACTGAAGTAGCTAAGATGGTCTGGCCTAACATGGGTTGGACAGAAGATAATGCACAGAACAGAGAGATAGCAGAGCGTCCTTACTACGGAAACTTTTCTTATCGTGATGTATGTAAGAGGGCAGGTCATGGAACTAACTATGGTGCATCAGCTAATACAGTAGCAAGACATACCAAAATTAAGGTAGCACATGCTACAAGATTTCAACTTTTATACTTCGGTGGTATAGTACCATTAGCTTCATTAGAACGTTGGCACAAACAAGATAAACGTGGTGGCTTTGAAGAACTTATAGAGATAGGAGAAGTTATAGGTAGTGGTAGCCAGCAGCTTGTGCGTGTGACGGGAGCATTTCCTGGCATAAGAACTTGGCACACCGAAGTTATAAAAGAATTACAAACAACAGGCAATCTTATTACACCATTCGGTAGACGTAGACAATTCTGGGGTAGGCTAGATGATGAACACTATGCAAGAAAAGCTATAGCATATCTTCCGCAATCTACTATTGGTGACTTGTTAAACTTAGGATTGTATAGAGTATGGAAAGAATTATTTAATGATGGTGTAGAAATACTTGGTCAAGTACATGACGCAGTATTAGGTCAGTGTCCGACAGATAAAGTGGATGAGTTAATACCACAAGTTATTAGTTGTTTAGAAAATCCTATTGAAGTTAAAGGTAAAACTATGGTGATACCTTCTGACGCAGAGGTAGGGGATTCGTGGAAAAGTTTAAAGAAGTGGAGTGCTAATGCGTAAGAATACAGATTTTATTAATGCTTGTTTAGACTTAACTAAAGGTAGTCCTATACCAGATAAGTTTTCTACATGGACTGGCATATCTGCGGTGGCGGGGGCACTGGGTCGTAAGTGTTGGTTTCCTATGAGTAACTATGATATAAGACCTAACATATTTGTTGTGTTGATTGCACCGCCAGGAAGAAACAAATCTGTCTCGCTGATCTTGCCTTTCTCTAAAGTGTTTTCTAAATTAACTACACCTGTTGGTACTAGTGAAGATGATGAAGAATTTAATAGCGGGCTCACAAAGTATGGGTTAAAAAATTATCCATTACATTTTATACAAGATAGAATAACCCCAGAAAAATTAGCTGTTGAAATGCAGAAAGTTTCTAGATTAGATTTACGTGTAGGCAATACTGAAATGTTTTATGATTCTTCTTTAACATTAGTTACATCAGAGTTTGGTACGTTCATGAATAGAACCTCACAATACTTACAAATGTTTTTAACTGACATGTGGGATAGTAAAGATTCTTACAGTCATCAAATTAAAACAGGCTCATCACAATTTATTAAAGGTCCTTGCCTTAACTGGATAGCATGTGCCACACCTCAACAGTTTGTGGATAACTTACCAGAAGACGCAGCTTCCCAAGGATTATTATCTCGTATGCTACCTATCTATCATGAAGGTACTCGTATTGCTCAGAGTTTAGATACTAAGAAAGTTGATGAAGATCAAATAGAAACTTTAAGACATGATCTTAGTATGATAGCTAGAATGTATGGTCCATTCAGTGTAGACCCAGAAGCTAAAGATATAATGGAAAAAGATTTTCAAGAATATATACAACCAGAACCTACTGATCCCAATATGATAGAGTATAATCAACGTAGGGTATCTCACTTCATTAAGATTGCCATGTCTGTCTCTGCTTCACGTAGAGGTACCAAAGTTATTACAGGTAATGATTGGGAAAGAACTAAAGAGATTATGTTCGATATGGAGAAGAGTATGCCTAAAGCATTAGAAGGTTTTGGTATGAGTAAGACAGGTAGGATTGCTCATAATATGAAAGAATGGTTGGAGACTACTGTGTTTAATAATAACCGCTCTCACGTGCGTTTAAAGCTGTTTAAACGGCAATTATTGACCAAGATAATGTCACCGGGAGAAATCCCACAGTATATCCAAGCAATGGAAGACTCTGGTTATATCCGTGTTGAATCTGAATTGGTATTCCTATGCAGAAAAGACGCAACGTAATCCGAGGTCTGCGGTGGGCTAAAGCCCTTGACGATCGCCCAGGATTCTTATCCTCTCCACGAATCCGCGGCATCCAAAGGGCTGGGCTCATCTATGAAAACCGTATTGCCAATTACATGCAAGCCTTGTACGGAGACAAGGTATTACATGGGCAATGGTATCAGTTCGAGGACAGACGGGGGCTAGGTTGGTGTCAACCCGACATCATAGTCCTGCCAGATAAGGATCGTAAGTTTATCCTCGTCCTCGAATGTAAACTTAAAGCTACAAAGAAAGCATGGGTTCAGCTAAATTATTTGTACCGTCCTGTGCTTGAAAAGATTTATCCACAGACTGAGATTCGCTTAGTCCAAGTGGTCAAGAATTTAAACAAGGAGTTGAAGCTAGATTTACTAGACACAGTGGATGATTTGTTTTGTCAAGAGAAAAAATTTGAATACTCTACATTATTTTTAAGAAACTTAGGTTAATAGATATGGACAGCAGACAGATTATATGTTATACTAGAATCTTTCACACAACAGATAGGAATTACAATGATAAATAAACCAACGATAGATGTCGAACGCGACAATCTTTTAACGGACTTTGGTAAAGAAGTCCTCAGAGATAGGTATATGTTACCTACAGAGAAATCTCCCCAGGAAGCATTTGCCAGAGCTGCCGCAGCTTTTGCGGATTCAGATGCTCATGCTAAAAGGTTGTATGATTACTCGTCTAAGTTATGGTTTATGTTTGCTACTCCTATCTTATCTAATGGTGGTACCGATAGAGGACTTCCTATCTCATGCTTCTTAAATTATGTACCCGATTCTCGTGAAGGATTGTCAGAACATTACGCAGAAAATATTTGGTTATCAAGTTCAGGTGGTGGTATCGGTGGATACTGGGGTGACATAAGGTCGCAGGATCAATCAACAAGTAAGGGTAATAAAACTACAGGAGTTATACCTTTCATGCATGTAGTTGATAGTCAAATGGTTGCGTTTAACCAGGGGGCAACAAGACGTGGGAGCTATGCCAGCTACATGGACATATCACATCCAGAAATTATAGAGTTCATAGAAATGAGAAAGCCAAGTGGTGGTGATGTTAATAGAAAGAATCTTAATCTGCATCATGGGATAAATGTATCTGATAAATTTATGAGAGCATTGGAGAAAGATGAATCATGGAAACTAATTGACCCACATAATAAAAAAGTTATAAGAGAAATTAAAGCTAGGCAATTATGGATTAAAATATTAGAGACAAGAGTTTCAACAGGTGAACCTTATATTATGTTTAGTGATACAGTTAATAAAGGATTACCAAAAGAATTAAAAGCAAAAGGATTAAAGGTACATCATTCAAATCTGTGTAGTGAAATTACTTTACCAACTAATCCCGATCGTACTGCAGTATGTTGTTTGTCATCTGTTAACCTGGAATACTTTGATGAATGGAAAGATGACCTACACTTTATTGATGATATAATGCGCATGTTAGATAATGTATTAACTTACTTTATAAAGCATGCCCCCGCTCATCTATGGAGAGCAGTAGCCTCAGCAAAAGCAGAACGTTCAGTAGGATTAGGGGCTATGGGATTTCATTCTTACTTACAACGTGTAGGTATAGGGTTGAATAGTCCTATGTCTTATGGCATTAATAAGAAAATATTTAAACACATATATGATAAAGCTTTAGAATCAAACTTTACCCTTGGTAAAGTAAGAGGTGAGCCAGAAGATATGAAAGGTAGTGGTAAAAGATTTGCACATATGCTAGCCATTGCACCAAATGCTAGTAGTTCTATTATATGTGGGGGTGTATCTCCTAGCATAGAACCATTACGTGCTAATGCTTTCACCCAAAAAACTATGAGCGGTTCGTTCTTAGTTAAGAATAAATACTTAGAAAAATTATTAGAAGAGAAAGGTAAGAATACTAAAGATGTTTGGAAGACTATTATTTCTAGTAGAGGATCTGTCGATGAACTCGACTTCCTCACGCCGCAAGAAAAAAATATATTTAAAACCGCAATCGAAGTTGATCAAGCGTGGTTGGTGGACTTGGCTGGCGAACGTCAAAACTATATTTGCCAAGCGCAATCATTAAACTTATTCTTCCCACCAGATGTAAACGTAAGAAGATTAAACAATATACATAAACGTGCGTGGGAAAACGGATTGAAAACTTTATACTATTGTAGAAGTGAAGCTATTAAAAGAGCAGAGAACATTGCTACTAAAGTAGAAAGAAAAGTTAGACAGGATAGTGAAGAGGAGGAATCATGCGTGATGTGTCAAGCTTAAAACATTTAGATTTATTTAGTGGTCTTGGTGGTTTTAGTTTAGGACTTGAAGCTACAGGTGGATTTGAAACTATAGCTTTCTGTGACATAGAAAAGTTTCCACGTAAAGTTTTAAAACATCATTGGCCTGATGTAAAACAATACAAAGATATAAAGGAGTTAACTTATGAGAGATTACAAGAAGACGGAATCGGACACATCGACATTATCACGGGCGGATATCCTTGCCAACCTTTCTCCATCGCAGGTAGAAAAAAAGGTGAAGAAGATAAAAGACACCTCTGGCCAGAAATGTTTAGACTTATCCACGAATGCAGGCCCACTTGGGTCATTGGAGAAAACGTTAGTGGACACATTAAACTCGGTCTCGACACCGTACTTGAGGACTTGGAGAGTGAAGGTTACACCGCGAGGGCGTTTAGTATTTCAGCTTCTAGCGTCGGTGCCAACCACAAAAGAGAAAGGGTCTGGATTGTGGCGAACTCCAGACAACGTAGCAGGGGGATCAAATCTACCTGGAATACAGAGAGCATTGGACGAGGGTCATCTGAACAGACCGAGCGGTCAACCAATACAGATAAGGTTGGCGGATCAAGTGAGGGAGCCGAGACTGTGTCCGACTCCAACAGCGAGAGATTACAAGGACTCGGGTCCGAACAGCAACTACGAAAAAATGAGACAGAAAGGCCGACTAGCTGGGACAGCTGGTGGCAGCTTGAACCCAACGTGGGTCGAGTGGCTAATGGGATACCCAAAAGGGTGGACAGACTTAAAGGACTAGGTAATAGTTTAGTGCCCGCTATACCTTTTATAATAGGGCAATCAATTTTAAGAGAGGAGAATATATGGCAATAGGATTAGAAATTGTAGTCATGGCTTACGTAATAACATTTACAGGCGGACTACTATTACAAGCGGCAGGTATACAATGAGTGTATTTAATTCGCGAGACTATTACAAACCATTTAAATACCCGTGGGCTTTTGAAGCCTACGATTTACAACAGAAGATGCACTGGCTACCAAGTGAAGTGCCCCTTCATGAAGATGTAAATGATTGGAACCATAAAATGAATGAGAGTGAAAAGAATTTAGTTAAACAAATACTAACGTTCTTTACACAAGGTGATGTAGACATAGCGCAAGCATACATGGATGTGTATATGCCTATGTTTAAACAACCAGAAATTCGTATGATGTTGTCAGCTATTGCAACAAGTGAAGCTAATCATGCTCATAGTTATTCATTATTAAATGATACAGTTGGTATGGATGATGGAGATTATAAAGCATTCCAAGAGATAGCAGCCATGAATGATAAGCATGAATACTTGTGGAAAAATAAAGGGGGCACAGAAGAGGAGAAGATTGTCAGAGACATGGCAGTATTCTCAGCATTCGGTGAAGGACTCCAGTTGTTTGCTAGCTTTGTTATGCTGTTAAACTTTCAACGGTTTGGTAAGATGAAAGGCATGGGACAAATTGTCGCATGGTCTATTCGTGATGAGTCACATCATGTAGAGAATATGGTTAAGCTAGTACATGCAGTACTGGATGAAATGCCTCACGTGTGGCACGATAATTTTAAGAAAACTTTGTATGATATATGCAGGGATATGGTAGAACTAGAAGATAAGTTTATTGATTTAGCTTTTGCCATGGGTCCTGTTGAAGGCTTGACTCCAGAAGAAGTTAAGCAATACATAAGACATATAGCAGACAGAAGACTATTACAGCTAGGCTTAAAGCCAAACTATGGGGTTAAAGAGAACCCACTTGAGTGGGTAGATTGGATTGTTGGTGGCGTAGAACATACCAATTTCTTTGAGAATCGTAGCACGGAATACGCAAAAGGGGCACTTACTGGCACTTGGGACGATGCATTTTAATTTAAAAAAAGTATTGACACCAGAGCTAAATCGTGCTATTATTATAATTGAAACTAGAAATAGTTTTAAGGGGGCACATAAGGCTGAGTGACTAGTAAGTAGTTGTTCAGCCTTTGGCTTTTAAAGAGGGAGACAAATGAAAACAATCAATACGTTCTCAGATGTAGAGTTAAAGAAATACTTACAGGTATTCAAAGATAAACAGAACAGCGCGTGGCGTAGACATAGGTCACGTGGCGAAACGGATAAGCAAGGGGCTTACCGTGAATATGTAGACGCGAAAGCCATGATACGTAATATTAATTATAAAATTAAAAATGACGTATGGTTATACAACGATCTACCTGACGGCACTATGATAGGCGGTCGAAGAGTTGTAGCATCAGGTAACCCTGATCTAATAGGTAAGATTATTGATGGCTTCGGAAGGATTATAGATGAGACTGCATAAACACCCAGACTACCCAATTAAAACTAAGTACGACGGACTGGCACATTATTTATATCGCACTAACAAACCTAGCGCTATAAGGTTACAACCACTGTGGAAGAATCTTAAACTAAAAGAAAAAGATTATTGGCGTGGTGTAGCACAGGTTTGGAAAGGACAAGACTTATGAACATATGGATGTTAGCAGTTACGTTATGTTTTTTAAACATGCCAAGTACAGACGAACCATTATGCATGCCTGCAACTATCCCATTACAATGGGAAACGCAACAGAAATGTGAAGCAGACAAAATAAATTTTGTAAATTACTTTGACCCAATAGCTAAAGAGAGACAGCTGTCAATGGTGTTTACATGTGTGTCAAAGCCATTAGGGCTAGCGCCACTACCACAAGTACAGGAGAATTTTTATGAAGGATATTCTGCAAGAAGCAGTGAACGCTTTAGTATCAGCCAAGGGAAACATATCTGAAGCAGCGCGTGCTTTAAAGTTACCAAGACCTACACTTAATAGTAGATTAGAAAAAGCTAAACTAAATAATATAAAACCTACAGTTAAAGCCGCAGATACAGAAGCAGCTTTGACTGAACAAAAACTTACGTATGAGTTGCAGATTAAAGAACTCAAACAACAAGTTGAAGAACTAGCTAGAGAAAATATAACAGCAGATGCTATACGTAAGCACGTGTTTCAGCTAGGAGAATACAATGCTAAACCACCTAAGTGGTTGCATAAATCTACACCAGCAAAAGGTACGCCTGGAATACCTACATTATTTCTATCTGATTTTCATTGGGGCGAAGTAGTAAGTAAAACAAATGTAGATAATTTAAATCAATATAATAGAACAATAGGTAAACAAAGAATAGAATCTACTGTAAATTCTGCTATTGATTTATGTACTAATCACATGGTGAACCCTAAGTATCCTGGTATTATTGTACCTCTTGGAGGTGACATGATAAGTGGTAGCATACATGACGAGTTAGTTGAGACTAATGATGGCACAAGTATTGAACATGTACTTGAACTATTAGATTTAATATCATCTGCTATAAATAAATTAGCAGATACATTTGGTAATGTATTTGTACCATGTGTCATAGGTAATCATAGTCGTATGTACAAACAGTATAGGCACAAGCAAGCTGTTGAGAGTAGCTTTGATTGGCTACTATATAATATGTTAGAGAAGTATTTCTCTAAAGATAAACGAGTTAACTTTTTAATACCTAATACATATGATGCTTATTACAAAGTGTATGATATTAGTTACTTATTAACTCATGGTGATAGACTAGGAGTTAAAGGTGGTACGGGTATAGTAGGAATGCTTGGGCCTATAGCACGAGGCGTACAAAAAGTCAAGTCAGAATATGCTAATCAAAAGAAACCTGTGGACTATGTAATCATGGGGCACTTCCATCAGTATATATCTTTAAAGGATGCCATAGTCAATGGTTCAATCAAAGGCTATGATGAGTATGCTATGTCTGGTAGATTTGCATATGAAAGACCTCAGCAAGCGTTGTGGTTTACACACCCTGTATATGGTATAACATTTCAAGTACCAGTACAAAGTGTTGAAAAAGAAATTAAAAAACCAAAGGAATCGTGGGTATCATGGCGAAGTTAAGACTTGCATGTGCCCCCTTTTTATGCTATACTAAAGGATTACTTAGGAGGATACATGGATAATGAAATTAAAAACCCTATGCCATCAGGCGTTGACTTTGAACTAGGCATAGTAAAGATTGGCGGAGACGCTGTAAAGGTTGAAGAACCGAAAGAAGATAATGAAGAAAAAAAAGCTTAACATAAAGAAAGCTATTAAAAAACCAGGGTCATTGCGGTCTGCGCTGGGGATTAAAGAAGGTAATACCATACCTAAATCTAAGCTAGATGCGGCAGCAAAGAAACCTGGGAAGCTAGGACAACGCGCAAGATTTGCAAAGACTTTATCTAAATTAAGAAAGAAAAAATCATGAAGCCGTGCGATAATTGTGGACATGAATGCCATTGTAGCAATGGCGGTACTTGTTGTGGTGGTCAATGTGAATGTAGGAACTGTGAACATAATGGCTAGTGGTATTGGAAATTTATGGGGCAGTATTACTGAAGCAGTTGGTAACATGATTGGTATACCAGGCAGTGATGATATGAATTTTGCTAATCAATGGGGTGATAACTATCACGGTAAAGCAGATGATGACAAAAGAGAAAGAGCATTTGAAGTTTTACAATCTGATTTTACAGTACCAAATGAAGCGGTGGATTCAATAAACAAATCAGCTTTCATATTCGATGGCGATATGGGTTTTGATTCAGAAACAATTAAAAATAATATGACAAAGATAGGTGCTATTGAAAGCAACTATACAACTAAAGTACAAGCGGACGAAGGTCCTGCAAGATCTTACTGGCAAGTCGAGCCGACAACGGCGAAATCATTACTGAATAATTCATCAGCATTATTCGGACCAAAGTTTAATGAAGTATTTGCACAGTATGCTGAAGGAGACAGAACGGCGTCGGAAGTTTTAGCAGATAAATCTACTAAAGATTTACAAACGTTAATAGAGAATGACTCTGATTTAGGGGCAGCTTTTGCAACAGCTAAGATGATTACAACGTTTGAAACATAAGGAGTAAATATGAAACTTATAAAAGATACATGGTCATGGATTAAAGAATGGAATGACTGGGGAATGAAGGACTGGCTAAAAGCTGGCATCATTTGTGCAGTTGTACTATACATAGTCTGGAACATGACATCAGGTGGAACGCCTTCGGCGTAACCAATTAACTAAGGCTCCTTCGGGAGCCTTTACATTTAGGAGATAACATGTTAGGTGGATTACCAGTAGAAATGATTACGATGTTGGGCTCATCTTTATTAGGTGGGGTCATGTCAATCTGGTCACAAAGTATTAAAGCAAAACAAGACGAACAGAAAATGTTATTAGCAAGAGCTGATAATCAAATGAAACATATCGATAAGGCTCGTGCTTTTACTGACAAAGGATTTACATTTACCAGAAGAATCATTGCGCTATCCGCTGTAGGTGCTATCATTGTATGGCCTAAAATTGCACCAGTATTTTTTGATACTACTGTGGTTTTAACTTGGACAGAATTTACTAGAGGATTTTTATTTTTAATTGAAAGTAAAGAAGTTGTTATGGATAAAACATTTAATGGTTTAATTATTACACCATTAGATACTCACTTAATGAGTGCGATTGTTGGACTTTACTTTGGTGGAAGTCTTGTCAAAAGATAACTGAAAGAAACAAAAATGGCCTGCTAAAGTTGGTCACTATAAAATTGGTGACGGACTGTGGTATGAAATTTGGAACGACGGAACTTATCGTTCGACCTTGTGGACTCGTGTTATTCTAATCCTAAAGCTTTTCTTTGCTTAATATTTTGACCTATATTCAATGGGTCTTTAGTCAATCTTAAATCACTGTACGTAGCTTCAAGGGCTTGTTGTACTAAAGCATTTAAGTCAGGGAATATCATATCAGATATATCTTGTTTGTTATTCCATTTAAATAAGTCTCTTGTTATTTCATTTATTTTTTCTTGACCTTTAATAACCATATCCCTATTACCTACTTTGTTCCCAACAAATATATCTCTATAAGCATTAGTGATTTGAGCATTTACTTTTTGTCTCTTGCTTTGATTTCTTGTAGCATTTTTTCTTTCTTGATACAACGCTTCTCTTGCTCGTTTATTTCTAGCAGAACCAAAGCCTAAACTTTGGAATATAGTCTCCATTGCTGTAGCGTCTGTGTTTAATACACTACCATAATTAGTTTCAGTAAATCCTTTACCTACACTTTGATCATATGCTTTGTATAAGTTACGTATGAATAAAGGTGATGACCTAAATGCTACATCTAGTAACCCTTCTCCTTCTCTCATAGCTTGAGTACCTTCTCTGATGGATGTAATGAATACAGAACCAGGTGCCCCCGCAAAATCTGCCGCATTACCGCCGGGTGTTAGTCCTAATAAAGCAGCCATAGCTCTTATCTGTTGTGATCCTGGAACATTACCCAGTGATAATCTTCTTTGTACATCTATATTTAACCCAGCTTCTATTACACCATTCTCCATTGCATTAATTAATCCTGCACCAAAGCCTGCATCATATAGCATTTCTCTCATAGCTGCTCTGATGTCAGTCTTAAGACCTGTGCCTACGATAGGTGCTTTTTCAATCATCCAGTTAGCTAACTCTTCTGCATCGTCTGATCCTGGTAATCCAAAGATACCACCTGTTAGTGCTAACATAATCATCATCCTAGCAAATACTTTTCTGCCTGCAGTTTTAGATCCTTGTGTTTTACCACCTGTCAATAATCTAAACATCAATGCAAACATTTGACCAATATAAGTTTGGAACAATGCAGGAACAGCAAAAGCACCACGCATAATTTGTGGTCTATTTAGTTTACCATACACACCAAACGTATCATCAATCATAGTTCGTGCAATTATCTGTGGACTAATGACTCCATTGTTATCATTAATCATACCTTGTACTAAGTTATCGCCATTGTATATTTTATAAAATTCTTCTACAACTTTAGGATCTTGCCCCATTCTATATGCAGCTATGTATGCTGTCAATCTAGATATAGCTTCCATTGTATTAAACGGTCCACCTATTACTTGGGTTTCAAAATTACGGAATGCCGTGTCTCTGTCAAATCCTGAACGTCCAGGTACTTGTCCTGTTTCTTGTAATGCTTGCCCTTGTCTAATATAGTTTGGCATGTCTTCTGCTATTGCAGCTTTAACATCTTCAGGAACTTTAGTCCAATCTATAAACACATCACCGTGTTGGTTGTTACTATAAGATAACATAGCAGTAGCTTGTTTAAATGCTATACCTAATTCTTTAGTTGCTCTTATACTTCCTCCCATTTGTGAAAGCATAGGCCCTGTGAATTGTACGTTAGACATTATCTGTAAGAATGCAGAAGATAAGTTGCCCCCTAAATACCACCAGAATCCTAGTCTTCTTAGTTGTGCAAACTCTTGGTATGGATCTTGGCTATATCCCCACCATTTATCTAAACCAATTTTTAATTGTTTATATTTTATAGGATCAGTAGCAATAGCATCATCTAATACTTTCTTTCTTTCATCTGCTTCATTCATAAATCTACTACGTGATGCGTATCTAGAACCTAAGAAACCAAACTGACTAGCTGCTCTACCAAAATCTGGACTGTATCCTGGAACACCGCCTATTCTTTGACGTGGTTGCATGAATTGGTCAAAGCCAATTATGTTTTTATTATTCTTAATTAATTCTCTAAGTTCTCCTTCTAACTGTGCAAATATTTCTTGCTTAGGATTACTTAAGTATTGAGCCACATCTAACATATCAATAGAACCTTTTTCTAATTGCTCTTTAATATTTAGTTGGCTTATCTCTTGTACAGCTCTGACTTCTACACCTGTTTCTTCTCTGTAATTATTTATAAATTTATTTCTTGCTTCTTCTGCTTCTCGTCTACTTTCAAAGTGTTCACGTCTTATTAAATATGCTGGATTTAATTTAACAAATTTACCTTTTACTTTCATTGCACCTTCTTCCGTAGAAGTAGCGTCTAAATATTGTGATTCATTTTTATTAACTATAGTAACTACATAATCTCCAAATCTAGATAGAGGTACATAGTCACTCTTTCTAAAGTCTTCAAACTTTTTCATTTGA
>Ga0208919_1000544_pt1 | contig 25166 bp, 35 predicted proteins | sample 4_EtaG_FD_184076 | JGI IMG/M metagenome (GOLD analysis project Ga0208919, IMG submission 184076) | Marine viral communities from the Subarctic Pacific Ocean - 4_ETSP_OMZ_AT15127 metaG (SPAdes) (version 3) | ecosystem: Environmental > Aquatic > Marine > Oceanic | place: Pacific Ocean | collected...
TGGCAAAGCTCAAGCCATGCTGGATCAACTTTTGCATTACTCACTTATGGCCATTAAATTTGTTTCTAAGAGTGTTACAGAAATGCCAGAGCGCCGATATATTTTTATCTGTTTGCTCTTGCTGTGCCTGTAACCGCACGACGCTAACATATGTATCCCTGCTTAATAACAGATCAAGGTCTTTTTGTAGTTCTTTTACTTGGGCCTGGAGCCTGACAGCCACAACTAAAGCTCCTATCACAAACACCAAAAGCGGTAGAACCGTTTTTATAAGATCAAGACCCATTTCACTTCCGTAACGCCTCGATTTGTTTTGTTTTGTCCTGGCTTGATCGGCTTGATCCTAGCCAAAAATTTGTCACTTGAGTAAAGGCCGCTGCCAATGTGCCTAGTAGAATATAGATAATTTCTGAATTTCCATCTGGAATGGGATCACCCAGAATGAGCCAAAGCATTATACCAAAACCAACAACAACGAGCACAGACATTGCACAAACAGCCCATGCGTGTAGGTTGCTTTTACTGGCCATTGCCCGTGCGCTAACTCTGTCTTGCATTTCAATCCGCGCTGTTTGCAACCGTTCTTCGCTTAACTGCATCTGCAATTTAATTTGCATATCCGGGTTTGCTTGTAGTTTTTTTATCGCAGCTACGCCATCCGCCTCTGTTTTAATTGGAGAACCGACTAAACTAGATGCAGCACCAACAACTTTCTCTGCAATTTTTTCAGCGTCTTTGCCCACAAGAGAGCCAATTAAATCAGGAAGAAATTGCTGTGCTAGAGTTGTGGCGATTGGAATTAACGGTATCATTTTATGTTACCCAATTTTTAATTGCGATTGCAATACCAGCCAGGCCACCCATTGCAATACCCATCATCGTGATTGCACGTAAACTTCCCTTGCCAAAAGACGCTAATTCAATTAATTCCAACTGATGCTTTTCAACATCATTTAATCGCTCCGCCATTGCGCCAACCTTTGTTTCCAACGCGACAAGAGAAAGCCGGATATCGCTATCTTGTTGGGACATTCGCAGCCTCTTCAATCTCGATTATTCTGTCATCCCCAATGAGAAAACCAAATTTATTTGCTCTAAAAAATATACGGATTTCAGAGATTGGCCTTGACCACCCCATGTGACTGACGACATTGCCCCACCCATAGGCTGAAACCATGCTTGGTACGCCAATCATTTCATAGCCACGTTCACTTTTAACCCAAAGCGAACCTCCGCTATTGCCAAAAATTATAGGTGAACTCGATAAAAATAAAGCTCTCCCATCGCGGTCTTTCCCGTAGCCCGATAGTAATCCGACTGTCGGAAAAGGGGGAGCCCCAAGGCCACTTCCCACCGCATACGTTTCTTGAAAGATCCAGGGGCCATCTGCTTTTTCGGGATATAATTTTCCAACGAATTGCACTGGTTTTTCTTTATCATCAATTCGGACCAGAGCTAAATCACGGAGCTTGTCATAGGCAACAATGTTTCCTGTACGCCCAGTTGTGCCGATAGCCGTGCTATAATTATTATATTCGTAAATATCTATTTTAACTGGCCGACGCATTTCCACTTCTTTTGTTTCTTGTGCGTCCGAATCAAATATCTTTTGAATACTGATTGCATTTTGAATAACATGATAATTTGTTAGAACGTAGCTTTCCCACTCTCCCTCATACATTTCTGAAAAAATGACTGTACCGCTTCCAGTACCACGGCTATTTCCCGTGGTGACAAGCACAGTTGGGTAAAGCATTTCCTTGTGCTTTTGCTTTGGCACATCTGCACTCGCCGGGAGCGCAAACACAATTAGGATCGCTACAAATAATGGGAGAATTTTCATCAGTCTGTCCCTCCGACTTTAATTTCATCTATGTAGTCCTCTTCCAGTTTTATAATGGCTGCACGTAAATTAATGTTTTCCTTTTGCAATCGCGTAAGCTCAACTGCCATCGCTCTAATTTGGTTTTCTGCGCTTACGCTAATTTCAGTCATCCGTCGCCGTCGCTTTCACATTTTCATAAATGGCGTCTAGGCGCTCCCATTCAGTTTGTTCTGCATCAATAATAGTTTGATATTTTGTTGTTGTGTTCGCATCCAAACCGCCCTCAAGAATTTTTAAACGCATCCACATAATCTGCAAGTCTTCTACAATTCTTCCATCGTCGCCAGACCATCTTGGATCAACTTCGTGACCCCTTGGCCCGCCATTCATCCAATTTGCGATGCCGCAATACCGTTCTTGTTTTGCTTCAGAAATTTTCTGATTTTTGGTTGCCATTTTTTACTCCTTTTTAATTTGCATAGAACAAACATAACCAATCAGTATAATTTGCATTCGCGTACCTTGTGGTGTCCGCATACAGCGGATTTCCCCCAGAATAAAATAGTTGCAATTCTGCTCGAAAATGAGTTGTCCCATCTACATTATTGGAGTGAGTTCTAATCACGCCTTGGCAGTCACGGTATGCTTCGGCCATGTTTTGTTTTACATTAATCGCGTAGCCAATCCAATTTGTCGCGTTCGTTTGGGTGCTTGTGTTGAACCAGACACATGAAGTGTCAGACGCATTCACCCCTGCTGGTTTGCTTCCAAATCCTGTAGATGAATTAAGCAACGGCATCGTGTAATTGTTGGTCACCATATCATCGATGTCTGGACACAAGTCGCTATCCCCTGCTCCCACATCCCAACTATGTCCAGCCACCGCCAATTCCATTGTTCCGCCATTGTTGAAAACTCGCACCATCACATGATTTCTTCTACGCGCAAAAAGGTGAGGATTTCGCATAAAGACATTATTAAACTCGGCGGCAGAAGTTCCTACATCTCGCGTCCCATCGCCATCCGGCACAAGATTTTCACCAATGGAAGACAAATCTGCTCCGCTGCTGGCAGCAGCCCACTTGATTCCAGAAGCCTCTGAACTGTCAGCGACTAAAACGTGTGTGTTGCTTCCCACACTTAATGCACGTGGATCGCCACTTCCGTCGCCAACCAGGATCGAGCCTTTGGCTGTTACGTCGAGTGTGCCAACCGCTGACGTACCTTGGCCAAGAAGCACATGACCGCTGGCTAATGAACTTGCGCCCGTACCACCATCGGCTACGGCTAAATCGGTAATGCCATTGATTGTACCGCTGTCAATATTCACATTGGTCATTGCATTATTGCCAAAATCACTTACGGCATTAATATCAAGTTCTTTGTCTATTTGGATTTTTTCACTACCGTTACTTGTTACAAAAGTAACATACGCATTTCCGGCTTCTTTAATTTCAAGCGCGGCTGCGTCATTATCGGTTAGGGTAATATCCATTTGTGTGCCATCCGCCGAAATTGAATCGAGCGCGATATCTCCGACATTTGTAATATTCCCATCACCAACACTTAAACTTGTGCCAGCTATTGCCGCAAATGTTCCGGCGGCTGCACTGTTAGCACCAATAATTGTGCCATCAACGGCTCCCGAATCAATGTTAACATTCGTCATAGCATTTGAGCCAAAATCTGATGCAGCATTAATGTCCAGGGCTTTATCAACTTGTATTTTCTCGCCACTGTTCGTCGTCACAAACGTCATGTATGCCGTCGAGCCTTCTTTAATTTCGAGAGCCGCAGCATCATTGTCCGTAAGCACAATATCAATTTGCGTTCCATCAGCCGAAATTGAATCAAGTGCAACATCGCCAACATTGGTGAGGTTAACATCTGACAAGCTGGTTGCGCCTGTCACGGTTAGTGTACCGTTAACGGTTAAAGCGCCAGACGCTAACCCAATCAAATCTGTGTCATCGGTATGACCAATATTTGTGCCGTTTATTATCACGTTATCTGTGGCCAATGAACCGCTGACAGTGTACGCCCCGGTTAGCGCAACACCATCAATCCATTTGGCACTGGATGAATCATATATAAGCACACTACCGTTAGCCGGGCTTGTAATATTAGCATCTGTGGCCCCTGCAATGGAGGCTACTGCCCCTGCTGTTGTAAGAGCCGTACCATTTGAATCATAGAGAATATATTTATTGGCTTGATCGGATGCTGTGTCCGCGTAAGGAAATTCTAATGGCCCTGACGTTCCTGTGCCACTAGTTGTACGATTCACATTTACTGGCAATTGAATATTTCGAGATGACGCGGTTTCAAGCTGCTGATCGTTAATCGCTAACCTGTCTAAATCATCATTAATACTTGCCGCTTTAAAGTCACCGCCCGTTGTATAATCGGAGGTTCTTTCAATCGCCTGATTGCTTTCAATGGTGACAATCGTGCTCGACGCGGGAGCATTGCCTGACGTAAAGGTAATACTGCCTGTACCATCCGCAGACAAAGTTGTTGTGTAATGCGTTGTTACCGTCTTCAAGGTTGAGCCTACATAAACGCGGATATCGGCACTTGCCAGCACCTTAAACGAAAAGCTGTACGGCCCCAAACTTCCGCTGCTGGTAAATTGGACTCGCCTGTGAACTGCATTTACTGTAATAGCCATTGTCTACTTCCTATATATATAATATTACCTTTTGACATTTTAGTTAACCTTAAAACTTCTATTATCTTCCTTCTCGTTTTTCTTCATTTTTTCAACAATATCTTTTGCTTTGTTTGCAATATCTACCATTTTAAAAATTAGCTTATCTGTAAGTTCTGTTTTCTGTTCGGGTAATAGCTTTGGACTTACTAAAATTACATCAATAGATTTCCTGAGATTACGGAAATCTTCTTCAAACCCTTTTATAACTGCGGATTCGGGATAGACATTGCTAAGTACCAGTTTTTTAGCCCGGTCTATATTTAAACGGTCTATTCGCTTGCTAATGGAAGCAATAACTTTGTTTGCATCATTAAGATCATTCCAAAACTCAGTAAGTGGCGCTAATGAAAGGTTGGGATACCGTATTATAAAGGAATCAAGAAAAGCGCCTTGTAAAACTGAACGGCGCGGCAACGCGGGTTCGTCTACAACTTCTGTCGCACCTAAAACACGGTCCACAAGATCAAAGGCTCGACGGCCCAATGTACCGGACATACTACCCACAAAATTTTCAATGCCTATGGGTGAAACGATACGTCCTGTCACTCCCAAGTCATCAAATCCTCTGGCAATCGCTTTGGCACTTTCTGATGTATATATTGTTTGTTGATCGACACTTAACAAACGCTCTTGGTCCCTTGGTATAAGTGGCCCTCCTCTAAAAATATCGTAATTCGCTAAGTTTTCTATTAAAGGAGATAATGCCTGGGGAACAAGACCAGACCCCGTATCTGACCATAATGGATCTAAAAACGCTTTTTTCATATTTGGCAAAGTCATCTTCGTTTCACCATGTGCAATATCTAATATTCTCTCAGCATATGTTCCGAAAATTATACCTTGCTCAAATGCCTTTGGAATCCGGTACACCGTGTCGCCCGACTGAACAATAAAAAATATGTCTTTTTGCCAATCGGGTAGATTTCTATACACTTCGGCTTTTTCGGGGGTACTATGATTATCGAACCACAAATAAACGGCGGGAGCCGTAATTAGCATCGCAGATTTAATAACTGCTTTTTTAGGGTTGTCTCTAAACTCTCTTGCTAATCTATCCCACCCCTGGACACGGGCATTTGTAAAGGCTGAGATCATATTAATAGCCCTCATTTGATCGCCCATTCTCGCAAAATCCAAAGTTACTTCTCTAGAACGATACGCGGCTTCGGCTATCGCATTAGGACCATCCCCCAATTGTCTTTTTGCTGCTTTAAACTCACCAACGCGAGTTGAGTTTTCAAAAACATCAGACATAAAACGTAAAAACCTTAATGTATTAAGCGGATTTACAACATTTGCCGCAGTTTTCAACAGTCCCGTTTGTTTCGTTAATTCTTCAAGGTTTGTATTCAAATATTTCCGGTCAATATCTACAAAAGTAGCGTTTGCTCCTCCATTTGCGACCCATTGTTTATAGGATTTACTCTTGAAACCCATTGCCAGGAAACCTTCAAGCCAGCTTACAACAGGAATATACCCACTTTTTGAATAGATCGCCGCTGTTATATTATCCCGCATCATATTTTTTACGAAAAATGCAGGGTCTAAAATGGCCCCGGCACGTAACACACGGGCCGGAACATTCATCACCTTAGTAACATATCCAACCTCTTTGGGTTTTGCGTTATTTAAAATCGCCGCTATTTCTGGATCAGGCGCTTCGTATATTTGAGCTTTCCCATCGTTATACACAACAAACGTGCGGTCACTTTCAGGAGCGGCTTCTCTTCTAAAAATAGTTAGCTCATCAGGATTATTTTCTACGCCACCCCGAATTGTTTTAGAAAGCCCTACCTCTTCCGGTTTTACTTTAATCGCTTTTGTTTTTGGGTCTAATTTTGTAAACAACAATCCATTTGGGTCTAGGTCAATCATTGCCGTTGCCATTCGATTTCTTTCAGCTAATTCCGAATAGCGATAAGTATCCGAAATTATACTTTCTAATGGATCGACAAGATTGCGAGTAGAATCTTTTTCGACACCTTTTATGGTCTTGATCGGTCTTTTAGACCGCGCACCAGGCGCACTGGATTTACCATCATCCATTTCCCGATACATTGGGACATAATCTTTGTTTTTCTTCAGTATCGCTTCATACTGTTTTTTTGTAAGAACGCCTGTATCGGCCAGTTGTTTTAAAACATTATTTTGATAATCTACAACCTCTTCAAAAGTTTTAGCAAACAATCCATCTTTTTTATGTTGGCCGACCAAAGCTTTACGATCAGCCATGTCAATGTTTGTGTTAATATTTCGCTTCTCTAATTCCATTGCCCGTCTTGCGATTGAATACGCTGTAAACTCTTTCAGTTGTCCATGTACGGGTTTAAGAATATCCTGTAATGAACGTCCCATCGTTTCCCGTGTATAGTAATCAGTCGGCCCAAATTTTAACGCAGCGGTAGCGCGGCCTTCACCGACGATATTTGTCCTCCATATTTTATAAGGATCATTGTGCGCGGCAAGGTCTTCATTTCCTTTAAGCTCTTTAACTACTCGCCCAAGAGGGTGGCCACGATCAATAAAGCGAGTATATACCTCAGCAAATGTCAATCTTTTGTGGGGGCGGGTTTTTGGACTTATATTTTGTAATATTCGCTCACTCGACGTTTCCGCTACCGTTTTCGCCTGTGTTACCGGAACTTCTGAACCCCGCAGCCCGGCATTTGCTGTTGCAAGAAAATCTGCTTTAACTTGCCCACCAGCGCGTAATGCTTTGCCAGCTAGATCAAGTATTCCTTGTACCGCTGGGCCTATGACAACACCAGGGGCCGCTACCACCAAACGAGAACGTAAATTGCCAACATTCCCGTCTGGCTCATCCATCCATTCCGCAATTGTATCTGCATACGCAAGAGCCGTTTCACCGCCATATTCCTTGGGAATTATTTTAAACATATCTAAAACAGTTTTTGCTAATTCTTCATCAGCAGTTACAAATTCACCAACCGCACCGCCAATGGTTGCTCCTATATATTTGCCTCCAACGCCTAGTGCTCTGACTAATTTCATTGCCGGAACAATACCAATCAGCGATTGAGTTACATCTGAGGAAAATTCACCAATTCGACTAGAGTCAAGCGCAACATAATTATTAGGAAACAAATAATCTTCCGCTGCTTTACGATTGTCTTCACCGATCACTAGATCTACGGCTGCATTTACGGCTTTAGTACCGCCAGCAAGAATACCCTCACTACTTTCCACGGCCCCTTCCCATACCTCTTCAAGACGATCAACAACGTCTTCTAAAACAGTTGTCTCCTCGCCCTCCGCAGGGATTTGGTTTTGCGCTGGTTCTTGCTCAACCATATTTTCTACAGAAAAACCTAATTTTTGAGCAATTTCACTATCAGTAAGGTCTGGGTATTTTCTCCGTAGAAACGCCTGATATTTGGGGTCTTGTAATAAGATTTCGTTAGCCATTACTTACAACCCCAATTCTTCTTTATAAAACTCTATCGTTGTAATGAGCCTTTCCCTGTCTTGCTCACTGAGTCCTTCCTGTAATAACTCTTGCTCCGCTTTCGCAAGCGATGAGCGATATTCCTCTTGTTGTTGTTGTTCTTTTTGGTCAACTGTTTCAAGGGTTAGTTCAGCCTCTTCTCCAAATCCTTCGATTGGCGTTGGTAAACCTTCCATACGTAATTTAATGGCTTTGTTAATATAAGAATTTTCATCAGTCTGATCTAAATCACCCGTCCAATCTTCATTCTTTGCGTCTTTTCCAAGGATTTTTATACGAACATCTTGAAAAGCTCTACTCGCTGCTCTTTGAGCAACGGGTGCGTCTTTATTAGGCCAACGAGTCCCATCAAGACCAAGAATACCAACATCAATACCAAACTTAATAAAGATCACCCGACGAGCATTAGCAAGCGCCTCTGTTACCTCTGTTTTCTGGGCTGCGGCAAATGTTCGATATTCAGAAACAATAGCGTTAATATTAACGCCGTGGTTTCCGGTATGTGGCAGACCAAGGTCCCTCGCTTGTTGCATTATAATCTTTCTCTTTTTTAACCAAGATTTTTTAGTAAATTGACCTGTCAAAATATCGTTGAGTGTGTTGTGAAAAAATTGATCTTGCTCTGCTGTTGGCTGTTTTTCCCCCTCTGAATTTTGTTGCGTGTGACTTGCAAAAGCGGCATTTAAATCAGCAAGTAACGCGGTTTTGGTAAAATCAGCATCATCGCCCTCACCCGCCTCTCGCGGAATAACAATAGATTTCATTATCAAACTTCGGCTATTATCATACCAATCTTGAACGGATTGGTTTTCAGTAGGCCCATACTGTATTTGATCCCATATAACACTATGGCTTACTTCAATGCGATCCGTTCTCTCCTTTTCTTTTGCCGCATCATCAACCCTTTCCAGGTTTTTAAGCTCATCATGTTTTTTCCTTAATTCAAGCGTAACAGCATATTGATCCCTTTTATCCAAGTTATTAAAGACGCTTTGCAAAACATCTCTTGGTTCAGCGGACTCTTCAAATTCTTGGCCGTCTTTTGGAGCAAACACTTCTCTACCAAAGCTACTTTGATTTAGACTTTGTGCGGCATCTAATAAAGTTATATCGCCATAGTCACCGCGCATTATACTCTCTACAACATATTGTTGCTGTGCTTCTAAAACATTTTTATTAAAAAGATCATTAAATTTATCAATGTCCGCGAGTGTGGCTCCATTATTTTTAAGATGTTCAACTTGTCTTGCTCTTTGCGCTTCCAAATCTTTAAAAGGGCTATTTCCTGGCGTATAAAGAAATCCAGAAAATTGGTTTTCTAGTCTTGACACCTCGGCTATTTCGCCAGCCATAATAACTGCAAAACTTCTTGCTTCATCTTTTTGTTTTTTAAAAAACGCTTTTGAAAAAGCTAAATAGCCTCTATTGCGTTCTGTAAATAAATTTGCACGTAGCTTGGCTGCTGATCGTGGTGAAATTGAATTGAGAATATCAACGTAGCTTTCACCAACACCGTCAATTTGTTCTAAATACATTTCCGGTGTCATGTTTGGATCCGCTGACGCTTTCGCGCTTTCTTCCGCTAACGCTGCGGATGCTAATACACCATAATTATCTTCTACAACAGCAAGCCCTGCTTGGTGCGCTGCTTGTTGAAAAATTGAAAACGAATCAGCTTTGCCTGGAAGACTAATAGGCTGTCCAAGCTCTTTTGCTATTTCAATTTCTTCCAGCGTAGGGGCCCGTACAGCGCCAAAAGAAGCCCCTGCTGCTTCCGCTTTTTTCGCGGACATTTTGTTCATAGAGTCAGAAAAACTATTCGCTCGGACGCTTATATCGTTATACATCGCTATGGTTTGATCTAGCTCTGGATTCGATAAAGGCACAGATACGGACATCGCGGCTGGAGATACGGATCCTTCTAATAATGATCGTCTAGGCATCCCTTTAGGCATTATTTATACCCCGGATAGCTGGTGGGATACATTGGAGAGCTGACAGGCTGAAAACTAGAAGTGGGTGGCGTGGAAGTTGAAGGGATTGCCGTTTGCGAATATCCCATTAACCCCTGGCCGATTGCAGTCAAAGCCCCAAAATAACCAGACCGCCGTGCTGATTGACCCGCTTTTCTGACTTGCTGTGCTTGATTTAATTCCATTCCAGCTTGTGCCAACCCTTGCTTGCGGACAATTGTGGCATTGGTTTCGGCCATTGCAAAATTTGTTGCACCAACGTCAAGAGCTTGAATTTTTAAACCCATTGGATTACCCGAAAATGGATCCATTAAGCCTGCTCCCGCTGCTGCATTTATTCTTGATTGATAGATTAATGTAGCCTCCAACTCATCTGCGGCCCGTTTTTTATATTCCAATGATTTTTGGCGACTTTCAAAACGAGTCCAATCAGCCTTAACTTCTAACGCCCGTGCCTGGCCTTCAGCTTGCGCTGCTGCTGCACGGCCTTTTTGAACGGATGAAACGGCAGAAACGACTGCCATTGCCAATGCTGCCCATGCCATATCTATACCCCTTTAATCGGTTGCAACGCTGACACGGTAATCCAATGATAACAGTGTCATAAACAAAGGTTGTGTTTGGGTGACTTCAACTGTTGCAACGCTGACACGGTAATCCAATGATAACAGTGTCATAAACAAAGGTTGTGTTTGGGTGACTTCAACTTGGCCTTTAAAATCATATCCCAAAAACGGACCAATGCGTTTTGTTCCGGTAAATTTTACAATTCCAGCATCTAGCGCCATATCATCAAAACGACGAAAAAATAGTTCCTTGCCGTTTACGGCCATGCTTTGCGTGTTATCCATAATTACACTTGCTTGTACGATCCTCTTTTTATTTCCCGTAACAGGACCAGACGGCAATCGCGTTTCAACGGGCATTGTTCGCACCAACGGTGTTGTTTTTGTTGCACTTCCCGCTAGTAAATCGGTAAAGGATGGAAATTCTAAGCCAATTTCAAGATATGTATCTGCGGTCCTATCACTGACAATTGTATTACTAGCTACCGTTTTGCTGGCCAAAACGCTATCGTCCGCAATAACTTCAACCTCAAAATCTTCAAGCTGATTAATCCCGCTATTAACGGTTGTGGTTGATGGCAAATTAGCGGCGGCGGCTGTAAATTGTTTTGCTGCATCTGTGGTATAATTGCTATCAAACACCTCGACATAATAGACCTCTGTATTTGAAAAGTTTGTCTTTGCCAGGCGTGTGGTATCGCTACTGGTCACAGTCAAATTATCCCGTCCAATTGTTGCCCGTGTGACTGTTACAACGGCGCTTGACGCTGATGCAGAAAAATTAGCATTGCCATTAATGGCAGCGGCTAAGTTTGTTGCTGTCTGATTATTAGAAGTTGCACTAACCCACTTATCCGTTGTGGCGCTTCCGGCACTTGTAAAAGTAACCGTATCGCCATCCTGTTTTGTAAGGATAATTGTGCTTCCAACGGCAATATTTGCATAATCTGATACCGTAATTGTGCAAGTTGCTTCATCCGGGACTGTTCGCTTTATCACTGTGTAGGTAATCGGCGCATCCGCATCTTCAACTTGAACATCGAGAAATGTGCCATCTGTTGTCAGTAAACTAGGGGCAATCACATTTTGACTTCTCAATATAGAAAAAGCCGCCATTGAGCCATCGCCAGAATTTACCAAAAATAACAAATCACCCTCATCCACATTCGTTCCGCGCCGCATCGCCATTCGCGTAGGGGTTTGTAAAAGATGCGATGATAAAAGCGAAATATCATTTGAAACATAGGACCCTTCCACATCAAGAAAAAGAAACTCACGTATTGCCTTGCCGCCGCGTTGCAAATGTAATGTTCCGCCCTCCGTAGAAACAGGCATCGTTCCTTCTTTTGTCCCTCTGGTTGTACTTGGTTTGAAAATAAAGGACGTTGGTGTTAATGGTTCACCGTCAAGCTGCGGCACAATAAATTCACAATAAATTCTGTGCCTGTTGTAAAGACTTGAAGATCACGCCCGGAGAATATACCCACACAAGCATTAACTTGATTGGTATCAATGGTGGCTTGCAATGCCTCATCATCGAGCGATTGCCCTGCATCGAAATTAAAGAAAAGCCCCACCCGTGAGCCCCATATTGTTGTGGGGAGGGATTGAGAACCGCCAATCATTAACCGCCCTTCATGGAAAGTTGCAGTTTTTGGCCAGCCCTTGCTAGACGACCAGGCATCAACATAGCCCGTTTCCAATGTCCATGCTCCGCTTGCAATTGCAGACGTTGAGAAAAAGGGAACTTCTGTAACTGCACTAACAACGGTACTAGACGTAAACCCTGTTATCTTTGCCCTGCCAAAATTATCATTCGCTTGAATATATTGATTTACGTGATCTGAGGTAAATACACCGCTGCTGGCGGTTAATGTAATATTCCCCGTCACCGCTGAAGGAGTAAGGGTTGCTGATGGCGTTGTGGCTGCGGGAACAAAATCATATTTGGGAATAAAGTCATAAGCGATATCGCTCACTGTCCACGTTGCATCATTGGCTCCCCGGACAATTTTTATAGACTGCATCGTTTCCTCAAACAATAACATTGTATCGGCGCTTTGTGTCCACCATAAATTAGACAATCTTGCACTTGTCACGCCATCCGTTACACCGCTAACACTTGAGGAGCAATCAAGGAAATCATTGCCCGTTCCGTTAATATTAGTAATTTGAACGCCCTCTTTAAAAATATAAGCGCGTGTCCCGGTAAACAGAAACATATAGGTTTGGGTTGTGGAAAAAGCGAAATTGGCTAAACGCACCCCGGATTGTGGTGCAGCAACGGATGGGATTGTAAAAACATATCTAAGCCCTGGTCGTCTTTCTACAGAACCTTGGGGTTTGCAAATGACGTTTCGAGCTCTTTCTAACGCACTCTCGTATTGTTTGAGATCAATTCGGCCTCTTAGCTCCGGGTTAATCCCTTGGGGTTTGCAAATGACGTTTCGAGCTCTTTCTAACGCACTCTCGTATTGTTTGAGATCAATTCGGCCTCTTAGCTCCGGGTTAATCTCTCCCACCGCAAAGTTCGTTTGAACTTTAATAACTCTGCCCATATCACCCTGTCATCCTTACATCGACAATAGGATAATCGGAAATAAATTCGGTACTCGAACCTTGACCATCAACTGTTGCCGCTTGGCGAAAATATCCGCCTCGCCCTGCATCTGATGAATTGCCAATGGCAACTCTTTCCCAATGCTGCGCTTTGCTGATTTGGTCGGTAACGGGTTCCGCTAAATGCCAAGCCATCGCATATTTTAAAAGCTGAATAAAGTAAGACGGCATCTCGGCTTCTAGCGGAATTGCTTGATAGTCAATTGTAATATCTTCGTAATCTGATTGAATTTCTTTTTCGTAGAGCTCCCATCCTCCTGTAACCGTCCGGGCTCCCACCGCGCTTGAGGCAAAGACCGCCCTTGGAACTCCTGTTAAGCTATCTGAAGGCATTGGATAAGCATAATTCCATTCATTAACAGGAGCCGTTGCTGACCGTGCAAGGTCTACTTTTTTAATACTAAAAGACCACGCATACATTGACAGCATCATTGCCCGAATATCCGGGTACAATGCCTCACAAATACCAGCTTGCGTTGAACCATCTGAAAAAGATGAAATTGTGTTCTCGCCTAAAAGGGTTAAAGCATGAGAACAAATCGAAACGTCAGTATCATTAATTGCCATACTTAATCCTTATAAAGAAATGACCGGGGCGATAAGGAGAACGCACGGAGAGGAAACCACCCCGGTCACGGTAACTTTAGTCTGAGTCTGTTGCGCTAACCGCCGTACCGTCCCCGGTATCGACTACGCCAGACGCATTAGAAACAACGGGTGCTAATGAATATGTACGTGTGCCCCCTGTTGAAGCGTGGATGTAAATTAAATCCCCTACCTTCAACAAATCAGAAGCATCATTAAAATAACCAGAAGCATCAATTGCAGTTTTTGCGTCAGTGCTGGTATAAGACCAAATTTGGGGAGCATTCCCCGCTTTGGACTGACCACCTATGGGCTGTAGCCCTGCTACTGCATAAGCCATTCGTTTACTCCTATTCTCTACAGGTTAATTTAACAATTCCAGAATCATCTATGGCCACGGCTCCGGCACTTAGCATACAATTCGTAAGCCAACTTGCTTTTTCTGGGACATAGTTAATTTCGGTTTTAATGCCGATACCTTCCGCATATCCAACAGCGTCTTTATGCCATGCAAACAATGAACGATCAGAAGACCCGTCAATCGCAAGTCCGCCTTCGTCCATGTCACCAAGCATAATTATTTTGAAACCCATCCAGGATCCAACACTTCCATCCATCAGATTTCGTGCCGCTACATAGTCGATGCTAGTGGCCTGACTTTCTGATAAGAGTGAAGCGAGTGAATCCGCATGAATCGCCATATAACGATCTGCTGCGGGAACATTCTGCCCATCTAAGAGGCGCTTTGCTTCACGCACCTTTGCGAAATTCAAATTCGTATTTGAACCACCGATACTGTTAGCAACGGTTAAAGATGTTGAAGACGCTGTAAGTGCATCCAATTTAATTTGATCGATTCGACGACCAATTGCATTTGATACAACTTGCACCAACTCACTACGTTCATCATAATTGACTTTTTGTTGGTCAAAAATAGATGTGTATTCGGGTGCAGCATAGTCGGTAAGGGTCGCAACCGCATTGCTATGGGTCACGTTAAGCGGCACCACATCGGTGGAGGGTATGTGTACGGTAGCACTTGCTGAACCAATCTTCGGAAATTGCACCGTAGACCCCACAACGCCCGTTCTTGAACGACATGAGCCGCCCAATTTTTGAACGCTTTGGTACGCCTGTTTTACTTCGGCTGCAAAAAGCTTGGTAAAGTTTGTGCTTAGAGATACTGCCATCTCAAAGCTCCTTATTTTAAGTTAAAATTTGATCGCCATACAGGTGGGGAACAAACTCCGGCTGTGGCTTGCAAGTAGGTTCTTGCCGTTACCAACCGACTCAAAGGTTTTGAGGTAGGGTTACATTCACAATTTCAGATGTGTATCAATATGTCAATAGTCTTTTTGTTATGTTTTGGCTATAGACTTACTATTAATTAAAATGTATCAAAGATGCGCCTTAGAATATATGCACGACCCATTGATAAAATAAAGTAGCAAAGCGTGATCCACCCTGCGACTGCGGGTGTGGGAATTAATCCAAACAAAGGCAACGCAAAATATGTAAACGCCCAACTCACAGCCAATCCAATCACAGCATTTGTGCCAGATTCAACAAAACTTAATAGTTTGGATTGTTTAACTGCGTCGCCGCGCATATTTGTCATGCCAATATTTACTCGCGGTTCGCAATTGCGTATTAATCATTCTAATCAACTCACACTCTTCACGAATAACATTGTGATATCCCGTTGCAAGCTCATTATCGTCTTCGTTTATCAAAACTTCGGATAACTCGATCACTCGGTCTATATGATCGCAGCTATCCGGGGGAATATTTGGTTTATCATTAATGCGGGGCACAAAACATTATCCTAACCCTGGCATATGCCCTTCTGCTTTGGGATCCATTTTTTCAAGTTGGCGATATACTTTCTGACGATACGCTGGATCTGTATTGTATTTTGGATCCGCAATTAAGCTTTCAAGCTCTGCCTGAGTTGGAACATCTCCCGCATCTGGCGATGCTTGAATAGGAATTGTCTTCTCACCATAATATTGCCGCAATCGCGTTAAGGCGCGGATACCGTTTGCTGTTCCGCCCCAAACTTTAAATTCTTCAAAATCATCTTTTGTCCAAGCCCCCTCTTTTAACATTTCCTGGGCCCATTTTACGTGACCATTAATTACCGCTTGCCCATCCGGGCCAAGCTTTTCAAGTTCGGCTTCGCGGTTAAATTTGTCTTCTTGCTCTGCATCTTCCGGCATATTCTGAGCAACAAGGCCGACAATGGATTCAAAATCATCTTGTGTTAGGCCACGATCTGCGGCGACCTTTTTAAAGGAGCTTAACAACGCATCATCTTCTGCTACTTTGTTGTCAAGAAATTTAAGATCATACGTCCCGTCATCCGGCACGATATGCTTACCGTTCCGTAATTTCTTATACAACTCATCTTGACTTTTCGCCAAACCCTCATAATCCGGTCCTTTATCGTCATTCCAAAACCTTTCTGGCAACCATTCTGGTCTGTCATCACCCGTTGATGGATCTGTATGCGCTGGCTCTGGAGCTTCTTCTGCTGGAGCCGCATCTTCTCTCGATACGCTCTCCGCCGTTGATAATAAGCCCTCTTGGGGTGAAGTTTCGGCGGTATTTTGTTCTGTTGTTTCCTCTTGACCGTTTTCATTCTCAGCCATTACATTCCTCTCGCTCTATTGGCTCTCATTAAAATTTCCCGTACTAACGTGTTTTGCCCTTCTCTAAAATATCCAAAATCAGGACTGTATCCAGGAGCCCAAGAAGGTTGCCCAAGATAAGCATTTGTAAGCCATTCCAACATCTTTTCTCCGTCTGGAGAATCAAGGACATGCGCTATTGCGCGGTCTAACATTCCTTGCTCCGTATCAGATTGAGGCGGAGGAAGAGGTTGTTCAGCATTAACGCCCTCCCATCCCGGCGCATTGATATCAATAATTTCAGCCATTAAGCCGGACTTTCATCAGGCGGCATTTGTTGAGCGCCCACTTGCTGTGCCATTTGCTGTGCCATTTGTTCCATTTCGGCTCTCTCCTCTTCGCTTGTTCTCAATTGCATTGGAACCCCTAAACGATCCGCAACCCAATCGGAAATTGCATCCATTTTTACTGTTGCTATTCCCGCTGGTCCCATTTGTGTTGCTATTCCCATCCATTGCATAACATCTTGCACATCATCCATATTCTGCGCTTGCGCTAATGGTGATACCGGAACAACCTTAATATCCTGTCCGTTAACTTTTAGATCCAGTTTTGGAATAATTCGCGCCTCTTCCATGACCGCCAAAGAACGCACTACAATTGGAACCATCGTTTCGGTTATTAAACGACCAAACGCACTTCCTAAATTTGTGGCAAGCTCTCGCATCCTTTCAACAATTTCGGTAGCACTTCGTGCGCTCATATTATCAGGAGGAAGGCTATCATCGAGCAGTATGCGTTTTATGTTTAATCGTAAATCTTGCAAAACGATTTGCGTTAATTGCAAATCTCCGGCTCTTTGCAGAGGTTGCAAAGACGGTCCTTGTGGCCCCGCATTTCGCGCAACGGGAACAACTGCACCGGGAACAATTCGGATTGTTTGTGGATTTAAAACGCCATCATCAACTGCGGTATATACTCCGGCAATATTCAAACTGGCATTTTTTAAAAGCAATTCTACAGTTTTATTAAGAGATTTAATATCATCAAGGGCTTGAACAACCGGACCCCTTCCATAAACCTCCCCACTGGCTTTCATGTAACGGCTCACAACCCACGGCGATGTTTTTAAATAGCGATACACAACCATATCGTTTGTGCCTTCGTTGCTTTTGTGACAAATGTAATAATCAAAACCACCGTCTTTAACATTAACGATTGTGCTTTCCTGGAGCTCAACAGGCTCTTGCGGTTTATCTTCTAACATTCTTTGCATGGGCTCAGATAATTTAGCATCTGGCCATTCGCGGGTTATATTTTCAACTGACATTCGTATTTTGCGATACACATTTTCAACAACGCCGCCCGGACCCTCTTCCAATGCAACTTGAAATTGTGGAATCGCCCGAAAGTTAATCGGCTTTAACGCTGTTCCCGGTTGAATTAACATAATGCCTGTGCCAACAGACAAATCCATTAAAAACTCACCAAGAGCAAGATCGAAATTAGTTTGACGAATGAGAGTAAAAAACCTATCCGTTAATTCCTGGCAACCGTTTCGCACATCAGCATCCATTTCTGATGGAATATCAATTCCAGGCTGTAGCGCCATCCAATGTTTATCAGGCGGAAATAATCCAGATTGCAACCGATTTGCAAACCGCTGGACACCATGCACCGCCGTAGAGTCAAAAACTTTACCTGTTTTATGTTTCCCAGACGTTCCTGATTTCCAACTGCCATCATACAAATTGCGCTGCGGTAGAGCATATTCGTAACATTGCTCGTATAGATCACGCCAATTCTCTTTGGCGGACCAGGCCGCATCAAAACGCTTTTTTATTTTTTCAACAGATTGTGAGGGTTTTCGCCTAGATCGTGCTGCCATAATCTTTTCTATTAAATATTGAACCAGAAGAACCTAACGTAGAAGCGTCTGTATTTGCTGTTGCTAATAAAGGTCGCCGCCGTTGTCTTAAATTGCGCTTTTCCCCTGCCAACACAGCCGCATCATCAAACAATGGTGATTTTTCCGGCGGACTTACAGTAGGAGAAGCGGTAGCGTCACCAGTAGGCATTTGCGATTTGATCTGTTTGCCAAGCGCTTTCATTGTCTCGCCAGAAGTAATTTGGTTGGGAGCGCCAACATTGCCGGGTGTGCCTCCACCTTGCGCCGGACTCATTCCACCGTGAGGACCGCCATCTGGAAGTGATGGTTTACCCAAACCGCCCAAACCACCAGCGCCACCAACACCACCTGTCATTTAATTTGACCCCGTTTTCTTTTTAAAAGAAACATTCCCAAGCTGTTGTTGATCGGGAACACCAAGATATGCGCTTTGCGTATCCAGCAAAGGATCAACTGACAAAAGCTTGCGCCTACCGCCTTGTCGCCGCGCTCGTTTACGTGCCGACAACGCCTTGGCATCTTCTGCGGCGTTAGCGGCGATACGGTCTTCCTGTTCTTTCTGTAACCGTAATAGTTCGGGATCAGGTCCCGGAGGAGGTGGAGGTGCTTTGGGTGTGCTTAATATTCCGCCCATCTTTAATCCTTGCAAACATAAAAAAATCGTGTCCATCCGGGCCATATTGTTTTAATAGACCCTCCTTTTTAAAATACATGGATTCAATCCATTTTCTAGCCTGTAAGTTTCGTGAATGTACGGTGCACTGAAGGCGAATCATATTTAATTCCTCAATATAAATATTAAACATTTGCCGTGATACGCGATGAAAGGTACGTGCAAAGCGCGGTAAGCGAACATCTGTTAACATCCAAACCTCTCCAACACCGTTCCATAGCGGCACAAGACCAAAAGCGCACACCGGGCTACCGTTTGCGACACCGCACCAGGCATAACCAATGTTTTTATAAGCATCCGTAAGGCTGGCATAATTAGCCACATAATCTGGAAAGACACGATCCCATTTGCGGAGCTGCATTAGTTTCAAAAGAGGGGATTCAAACTCAATTAATTTTCGCTCTGAATTTAATCCGAGAGCGTGATTGAGAGCATTAATATCGTTAAGCATCGTAGAGATCAAAATCCATTTTTGCCTGTGGGTGATGGGTCCAGGTCATAGGTCGTCGCGTCATGCGTTTATGTTCTCCGCCGCCCAACACCAGATAGCCATACGCATCTCCGACATGGGAGTGTTCATTTTTGTTAGGGACATCTTTAAATCGTTCCTGTCCGGCTCCGATTGCGACGCGAGAGAAATGATAGCCCCCGGCAAGGGCTTTACGAATCCGCGCACATTTACGGTTCACCAATAAACCCGGCTTTTTGTCAATAAAGCGGATCATAGGCGCAGCCATTGCTTCACGCCGTGTTTTCCAATCATTCGTCGCTGTCGGTCTTGCCAGCAAGCCAATTGACTGTAGATAGGCAAATGAGGTGGTTTCGTAAATCTGATCGCGCTGCTGGCCAGCGGGATCGCCCCATATCATAATTTCCGCCTTATGAAACAAGGTTTCAATTTCTGCTTTTAGTTTCGTTCCAAAATTCTCCAAACCCATGTCAAACGTCACAAGCTCATGGATGATGCGCCATTGACCATGTATCGAGCGTTGCCCAAACACAGCCGCAGGGGTTAAACCAAAATCAAGACCAATTTGCAGAGGCAAAGTTGGATCATATTCAAGTTTCTCCGCTGTCATCGTTTCATCGTCATACTCAGGTGTAATTGGCTTGCCTTCAACAACGTAGGTATATTCGCCTTTTGCGTAGCAGCGTATCCAATCCAAATTCTTGCCGCCCACAAGCTGATCGTAATAACCTGGGGGCAAATTGTTGACATTTTCTGCTCGTGGGTTAGCCATCCACCATTTACCAGCCGACATTACAAAACCATTAAACTCTGGATTTTCCGGCAACTCTTCCTCTGGAACTTCCAATACGCCGGACGGTTGGCGGTAAAAATCCCATGCATATGTTCCAAGTGGCGCTTCTTTGCCTTCAGCCAGCCGCCAGTACCAATGATCTGAATCACAGGGGTTAGTGTCCATCCAGATTCCGCGCCATGTGGGGCCACCATCTGCCTTTGTAGGGTATCTTCCAACTCTGTGGGTGAGGCCATCGACAATGGCTTTAGGCAATTCCCGACACTCATTAATCCATGCTCCGGTTAATTCCAGGGACAAAAGTTTGCGAACATCTTTTGGCTGGTCAAGGGCCAGGAAAATAACTTCACAATCGACACCATGCGCTCCTTCACGGCTCGGTAGTTTGATGTGATGGGTAATCGGCGGCGACCAATGCGCCCTGCCCCATATATTCTCAGGAAATATCTCCATCCATGTTTTGAGCGTTGTTGTTCTCAGCATGGGATAAGAGTTTCGCACAATCACAAATCGTGTATAGCGGATTCCATCACGGGGAGATGGCTTTTGTTTAACTGCGCGGAGCATTAATTCAGCAGCGCAAGCATAGGATTTGCCACTTCCCACTGGTCCCATTAAGCCGCGTACAAATTTATCCGAGTTCAAAAATTTCCAGACAGTCGGCGCAGTTGAAAAATCTAAGTTTAAATCAGCCACTTCCCACTGGTCCCATTAAGCCGCGTACAAATTTATCCGAGTTCAGAAATTTCCAGACAGTCGGCGCAGTTGAAAAATCTAGGTTTAAATCAGCTACAGACATTTTTTTTCCTGTTATCCGTTATGATTTACAAGCTCATGTGCTACCAGATAAAAAGCTTCGCAGTTTGAGCAAACAAAATTGCTTTCAAACAAAAATTCATCACAATACTTACCTGTTCCTTCAAGGTCGTGATCGCCACTGTGAATAACCCGACCCCCACAAAAAAAACATTTATGTTTATCCGTCATTTCCCTTATCCTTGACTTCTTCATAGGTGGTGGTCAAATCAGGCCCGACCATCTTAATGCCAACAACAGATGGGGCATCCGGTCCCTTTTCCGGCGCTTCCAAAAGCCCCGCAGACTTCGCAAGGACACGGAGAACGGAAACCTTATCGTGCATTTCCAGCTCTAGTGTAGGATCGCCATTTTTGCTTTTCGTTACACGGATACGCTTAATGGCACAGGCCACCTCGTCGGGTATATCCGCTGATGCTTTGACCTTAACATTTCCCTCTTCATCCCAGGTAAGAACGTCAGTAAGATTGGCTCCCGCAATATTCAGAAGATATTGCGCTACGGCATTTTTATTTTGCGCCACAACATCATTACGGCCCTTTAATCTATTCTCTAAGCGTTTCACTCCGCCAAAGCGCCCTGTTGGGCTATGTGTCCCTGCCATTTGCCGCCTCTTTTAGCCAGATTTCAGCCAGTAGTTGCACAATCCCGTCACCGCCTTCAAAGCTGGCGGGTGGAGTTTGGTTCGCTGCAATATAAATTGAATCATAAGAAAATGTGCGTTTTTGCTTTTTCATCCATCGCCAATGATCGAGCGCGATTTGTTCAGCTTTCGCGGTAGCGTTCATCGTGTAATTTCCACAATCTTTATGCCGTATTGAGCTTCGACCATTTTTTTCTTGAGGCGATAGACCGCCGTTTTTACCCCTTTGACATCCTCCACTACAGACTCGCCTTGGCGACAATAGCGGAAATCGGCAAAATAATTACAGATATGGCGACCTTCGATAGAGATCGGAAATTTGGGTTGCATTTCAAGATTTGAAATCTCGCATCGTGAATGCATATCCTTCAGCGCCAAATACCGATAGCTCTCTGCTTTACTGTCAAAAGTTATGCCGTCCAGTTTCACACGAATATTTCCATATTTGCTTCTGCGCCCCATTAATGCAGCGTCCTTAATTTCATCTTTCGCGGCGTGTTTATTTTGCGTGGTCTGTACCCACCCCGGCGCTCCACATATAACGGTGCATCTAATCCGTTATCGAAATAGGGTTTAAGCTTTTCATCAAAACTTCTATTCCAGGGATCGCGCACCTTAACCATCAATTGCCGCACCCCCTCATCCCGATTAAACTTTGAAGCCATCAACAATTGCTTGGCAAGAAGTCCCGCTTCAGCTTCCCGCACCGTCATAACCGTAAGCCGCCGCCAAACGATCTGAGCTTTCATTCCGCGCTTCGGAACAATGTTGCATTCTGCGATAGCGACCCACGATGTTGGTCTTTCCATTAAATTCATCAATTTTCCTTTCCAGCGCTTCCACCAAAAAGATTCGGCGCTTACATTTTTGCCCAATTCTGTCCTGTAACTCCTTCCATGTGGGCCACCATTGACTGCGATCAGGGGCTTCCCTTAATGTTTCCAAAACAGCATCACGGGGGTATGCCCTTAATTTTTCGATATAGGCTTCCAGCGTAATATCCATCTCCGGGGCTGATTGGCGTTTATGACTGGTTAGCGCCCATAGGCGGTTTAATTCCATCAAAAGCTCTCGATCACTGGCCGGGGCCATGCTTTTGGCGAGTTGCCCATGCGTTATTTTCAAACTTTCCAAAGTCGGATTGCCTTTAATGGCATAGTGGCTAATCTGTATTCCCCCGGATATGTTTGGATAAACCGCGTCTAGCCAAAAACCGTTCTGAGGCTTCGACAATACCTTCGCCGCGTGACGATCCGCCTCCAGCGCTGTTGTTCTTGGATTTAACACTGTAACTGCTGTCTTGCTCATCATCCCACCTTTCCTGGTTAAGCCATGTTGATGGATGGCATATAAAATTTGGATCAGGATTGTATCGTGCCAGCCCCGCCATAATTTTTTTATGAGGCACATTTTGCACGGCCTTTAAATACGCTTTTCTGGCAGCGCCTTTTCCGACCCGTTTTGGATATTGCTCCCAAAATTGATCGAAGTTATTTGCCTTTAAGTCGGCAACCTTTTGATGCTGTTCCCTATATAATAAAGAAAGTGATGGTTCTAATGGTGGTTCATACCGCGCCTCCGCTAGGTTTAGATGTGCGCCTCCGCTAGGTTTAGCTTTCTTAACCCCGCGCGTGCGCGGTATTAAGATTTTATACTTTGTTCCCTTCTTTCCCTGCTTGCTTGGCACAGTTCCAACTCTGGATAATTCTCCCATTTCGATTAAAATGTTGAGATTTTTACTAATGTTTGAAACATGAACATTTGCCATTTTTGCGAGGCGTGAAAGACTTGGCCATGCGACACCATCCTCGCCATTTTTGCGAGGCGTGAAAGACTGGGCCATGCGACACCATCCTCATCCGCATGATCCGCCAGGCTGAGTAAAATAAGTCGTGCCGTTCCTTTGGCCTGACTATGCTCCCACACCGCTTTACTGGCCTCCAGGCTCATGCTGATGCACGTTCCATCAAAGCAACAAATTTCTTCAGCCTAACCTGATCGTTTGCCCCTCTTTCATCAAGGCCATCTTCAACAAACTCAACCAGCAGTCGCGTCATTGATGTGCCCTCAAGGGCCCCTTGTGCCTTTAAGCGTGTGTGTAAATCAGATGGTAGCGAAAATGTTGTTGTGGTTTTATTTTCATTCATCTCCATTCCTCCGGTTGAGCTCGATCACCCGTACAACAATCCTCAATAACCTGGCCGCAAATGTCGCATTGAAAATGCCCGTGGACATCAATAGGCGAACACCCTTGCTGGCAATTGGGACATATAATTCTATCCATTTTTCACTCCTCTAATCCGGCAATCCAAAAGGATCCCTGTCATCGCGTGGCGGCATCGTGCCCTCACGTTCCTTGGGTGGCATCATTACAACCCGTATCTCAAACTCGCCGGAATCATTCATCTGTCCCGTTGGCAAAGCATCAAAACTTAAATTATAACCGTCCTTGGAATTACCCTTCCAGGGAAACGCTACCCCAATCTTCGTCCAAAAACTTTTCCCGTCTTTGTTTGTCTTCACCGTATGTAGTTCGTATCTGTCCGCCATCTTCTTTCTCCTTTATTAATTTCATAATTTCAAAACCTACTGCTGCGTAACCAGCAATATCGATCCAGCTATCTTCATGCAGTGGATCATTCATCAGACGAGATATCTTCATCTGAATACAAATTAATACCCCCTGTAGAGCCGATACATCCATTTCAAGAAGGGGTGACAAAAAAGCACTCAACCTTGCGTAATGACAAAAAAGCACTCAACCTTGCGTAATTATCTTGAGGCGAACCATAGGACTCCCTACGGTCCCTCACAGCCGCATCAGCAGCAGCTAAACATTCAGAGGCAAGCGTCATTGAAAAAACTCCTAAATATTTTTGTGTGTGCCCCCGTATATACGAAGGGGGGTGGGGCCCCCAAAGCCTCCTTTTGGCTAGAGGCCCCGGTTTTCCTCACTTTTTTAAGGTAGCAACGATTTGTAAATATCCTTATCCTTGGTTTAGCCACTTGACACGCCCTCCTTTTTCAGCAGAAAACCGAGACTTTCAGGGGCTCCCTTCCTGTTGGCTCTACAGTCCATTAAGTAAGCTGTAGCTTGTGCCTTTATGTCTTCCCGGGGAATTTCTGCTAGCACTTCTTGAGTTGCTTTAAAAGCTTTCTCATTAACCAACTTTAATTGTCCAGTTAAGCCATGCGCTTCCTTGCTATACCATTGAGCAAGAGAGTTCACCTCAACTAGCTCAACCTTACTCTTCTGGTTTTCCTGTTTACCCTGGTCGGCTTCTGGTTTTCCTGTTTACCCTGGTCGGCCTCTGGTATTTCTATTTCTGGTTGCTTTGGTAATTCACTTACATCAATCGGTGGTGGGTCCTCTTTCGTCATTACATCATGTAGATCATCAACCGTTAATCTTTCATCATATATGACACGATGAACTGTGCCCATTATGTGTTTCCATTTCTCATGGCTCCGATGACGGCTTACTAC
>Ga0208919_1000545_pt1 | contig 25152 bp, 22 predicted proteins | sample 4_EtaG_FD_184076 | JGI IMG/M metagenome (GOLD analysis project Ga0208919, IMG submission 184076) | Marine viral communities from the Subarctic Pacific Ocean - 4_ETSP_OMZ_AT15127 metaG (SPAdes) (version 3) | ecosystem: Environmental > Aquatic > Marine > Oceanic | place: Pacific Ocean | collected...
GAATAATATGACCCCACACTTGGGTTTGTTTGGCGCCGCTAATGCGAGCAGCTTCAATAAGCTCCCGAGGCAGCGAAAGCAGGCTGGTGCGCAGGGCCAGAAACACCAGCGGGGCGCTCTGGATGCCCAGCAGTAAAGCGATTCCTTCAGCGGAGTAGAGCGGCTGCGGGCTGCCCAGTGGGGGCGCCAAGCCTATGCTTTTCAGTAGCGGGCTGGCCGGACCAAAGAGCTGCAGCCAGCTCAAGGCGGTAACCTGGGGCGGAATCATCATTGGCAGCATAAAGCAGAACACCAGCCACGATTTTCCGCGCACATTGGTGAGCGTGATGGCAAAGGCGAACAGGCTACCCAGGATCAGGGCGATCAGCATGCCGAGCCCCGATGTATACAGGCTATGCCAGAGTGCTCGCCAAGTGCTGGCACTGCTGAGCACCTGCCACAGCGGTGACTGGCGGCCCTGAGCAAGATCGCTCAACGCCTCCATCAGCAGACGCAGGCTGGGTGCCAGGCTCAGCAGTACAATGGCGATCAGCAGGCTTGAAAGCAGCCAGCGGTGCTGGCTGCCGTACTTGTTGTCGCTGCCGTACTTATTGTCATAGTTGAGAGCGGACGTCATGATTACCCGCCGAAGAGGTCACTAAAACGCTGTTTAAGCTCTTCTTCCTGCGCCAATGCCTGCTCGGTATCAACCGGCATCAGGGTAATGCTATTGCGCTCGGGGAAGCCTTCCGGTGGGGTAACGTCGTTGTGAGCAGGCAGATAGCCTTGCTGGCTGACCAACTCCTGGCCCTGCTGGGAAAGCACAAAATCAACAAACTTTTGCGCGGCCTCGACATTCTCTGCACCTTGCATAATGGCGACCGGCTCGGTCACCGCGCTTACGCCCTCTTCCGGGAACACGAATTCGACCGGCGAGCCTTTGGCGGCTTCACGAATTGGCAGGAAATCCACCACGATGCCGTAGGGCTTGGTGCCCGCGGCCACGGCGTTAAATACGCCCCCATTGCCGCCCTGGGCTTCGGTGCGGTTTTCATGAAGCGCTTCGTAATACGCCATGCCAAGGTCCGGGTTGGCAGTGATCGCCGCCATATGGATCAGTGCCGCGCCGGAGTAAAGCGGACTAGGCATGGTGACCAACCCTTCGTAGTCAGGCCCCAGCAGGTCTTGCCAACTTTGCGGCTGATGCTCGGCGCCGGTGTTATAGACAATCCCGGTGGTGATCAGCTTGGTGCCGTAGTAGTAGCCTTCTGGGTCATACAGATCGGCGTCATAGGCTTGGCGCTCATCGCTTAGGTAAGGTTGTAAATGACCCTCTTGCTTGAGTGATTCCATGGTCATGCTGTCGGCAATCAGCAGCACGTCGGGGTTGCTCACCCCGGCTGAAAGCTCCGAGCGCAGCCGGGTCATCAAGCGCGTGGTACCGTCGCGTACCCACTCCACTTCAATGTCGGGGTAGGCCGCTTCAAAGGCGTCAACTGTTTGCTGTGCATCGCTATTGGGCTGGCTGGTGTAGAGCGTTAGCGTTTCGTTCGCCGCTACCTGAGCCGAAAGGGAAAAGCTGGCTACCGCGATGGCAGTAGTAAGGGCAGATGTCGGAATAGATAACAGGGGGCGCTTCAACATGGGTAAACCTCCAGTGAGTGAACCCCACCTAAGCTACTGTCATCTGCTTACAACAAAGTGACACTATGCTTTCGTTCAACATTTTGTGGCTTTCGTTTGCTGCACTTTTTGCTTTCGTTGTGCCTAGAGGGGTTATGCGCCAGTTCGAACGTCGACAACAGCTGTTACAGCGAATCCACTCACAAGGGCGCCAGTCGGTAGACAGCCTGGCAGGCGAGTTTGGGGTTTCTGTGCAAACCCTGCGTGGGGATATTCGCCACCTAGCCGATAAAGGCCTGGTGCTGCGCCGCCAAGGGGAGGTGCTGCCGTTTCCCGAGCAGGAAAATATCGGCTACGACCAGCGTCAGATCGTTAACGTGGCGGGTAAACGGCAGATCGCGGCGCGGGCAGCGAGCTTGGTACAGGATCATCAAGCACTGTTCTTAGGCACGGGCACCACGGTTGAGCAGTTGGCCGATGCGCTGAGTGATAAGCAAGGCCTGCATATCATGACCAATAACCTGCATGCGCTGATTAAGCTGTGCCAGTTGAAGTGTGAGTTAGTAGTAGCCGGTGGGCGAGTGCGTCGTCGCGACCAGGATGTGATTGGCGGCGATGCCTGGCGCTTTTTTCAACGCTACCGTGCCGATGTGGGGATTGTGTCGGTGGGGGGAATGGATAGCCATGGCCAGCTTTATGACTACAACGACGACGAAGTGATGGCCCGTGAGGCGCTGTTGGCCCATGCCGGTTATCGCGTGTTAGTGCTGGATAAAACCAAGTTCGACCTGCCACTACGCTGCGCCGCGGGTCAACTGGGTGATTATGATGCCGTAGTGACCGATGTACCGCTGCCAGACAAACTACGCAGCCCCTTGGCTGCCCAAGGCGTTCGGTTTTTGGGCTAACGGTGCACGCTTCTCGTTACTGCTATGCTGATAGATTGCTAGTGCCGAAGCGAGGAGTGCGATTATGGCAGGTGGATGGGCAAAAGATGGCGCCGAACAAGAGCAGATGGAAAGCACGCTAGAGGATGCGGTGCAGCGTGCGCGTAGCCAGTTGCCCCGCGGCGAAAGTCTTGAGGTTTGCGAAGAGTGTGGCAATCCCATTCCTGAACCGCGCCGTAAAGCGATTCCGGGCGTTAGACTGTGTGTGGTGTGTCAGGGTGAATTGGACAAAAAGCAGTCGGCCTATAGTGGCTACAACCGTCGTGGTAGTAAAGATAGCCAACTGCGTTGAACGGGCTTGTGTCTAAGCGTCCTGGTCGGTGTCCGGCAACTGCTTAAAATAGACATAGCGGTGAAGGCGAATCGCTGGGCGAATCAGCAGTTGGATGCTACCTATCACAAACAGCCACACGCCGACAGTTTGAACCGCACCCTGGTAAAAAAAGCAGACACTGCCGATCGTAAACCAAATGCCCAGCATAAAGTCGTTGATCATGCTAAGCACCTCATAGCGTTGGTGCACAACGAGTTCGCGATGCCCAATGATGAAAGTCCAGTCGTTAGTCACCGGATCCTGTTGGCGCTGCATCATTAGTCTCCTGGTTGAATGTTCAATTAATGAAAATTGGGATGAGTTTCGTTTAACATGTGTACCAATATTCATTTTAACTAAACGCTATTGTGGCACACTATCGTCGTACTCAAAGGTAGTATTAGGCTTCTGATGTTCATTGATGATACATGAAAGCCACAAGTAACCGGGTGAGGCATTGAGGGCGAGTAATGATCAATGACACGCTGCTGACAGCGGTGGAAGATGAGTTGCGTAGAGGGCCTTGGCGGTTACGTTTTGCTGATGAAGTGGAAGCAAGGTTTGAAGAAGATACTCAGCGCCAACGTAGCCGTAGCATGGTCATGGCAGGGTTGATATCGGCGATCATCTACTGCTTGTTTTTGATCAACGACCACAGCTTTCGACCGGATACTTTCACCACCGCGCTGGCGTTAAGGGTGGGGGTAATGCTGCCTTTTGGTATGCCAATTCTGTGGTGGGTTTACCGTGGCGTGTCTCCAGCCCAACGTGAAACGTTAATGGCGAGTACGGTGATCGTTGCTACGGTGATTTCATGTTTGATTTTGGTGGAATCCACCGTTCCTTACTCTTACCTGGATGTTTTCTCTTTCGGCCTTATTTTGCTGGTGGGTAATATTGTTTACTCACTGCGGTTTAACTATGCCTGCGTCTCATCTGCCATTTGTATATTTATAATACTGCTTTTTGTTCTATCTTATGACCCCATGCCGCCAGAGGCGAAGCGGCTAGCAATATTTACTATTATCGCTCAGACGCTGTTTACGTTAGTGGCCAACTATCGTTTCGAGCAGAGCGAGCGAACCTCCTACTTGCATGTATTGAAAGAAAAGCTCCGCGCTGGCTATTACTTAAAAGATAACCAGGAACTGTCGCGCATGTCGGTGACTGATCCTTTAACCAATCTTGCCAACCGGCGCCAGTTCGATACGGTTTTTCCTGTGCGCTGGCAGGAGGCTACCGATAAAGGCCTTTGTTTAGGGCTGATGGTGATCGATATCGACCATTTCAAAGCTTACAACGACTACTATGGGCATCCTCAGGGTGACGAGTGCTTGCGCCAAGTCGCTACTGCCATGCAGGCCAATAGCCGTGATGCCGATTTAGTGGTGCGTTTTGGCGGTGAAGAGTTTGTAGTGCTAATAGCCAATGCATCGCCTGAGGCGGCAAAACCGGCGGCCGAGCGTATCCGGTGCAACGTGGAGGCCTTGGAAATTCCTAATCACGGTGTCTCGGCGCAAAGCGTTGTTACCGTTAGCGTTGGCGTTGCAGTACTCTACCCGAAAGTTAGCCTTGCCCCAGCCGAACTATTATCTCAGGCAGATGAAGCGCTTTATGAAGCCAAGCGGCAAGGCCGCAACCGTGTATGGGTGGCTAGTGCGATTGATTCATCATCTGGCGATAATGCTATTGATGGCTTAAGCGTATCAGCCTAATCGCGGAGATTAACGGGCCCTAGCCAAACACGTAAACGTTTGTGAGGAGAGAACTGTGGAGATTGATCAACATTACCGCGCGCTAAGCGTTGACACTCTATCCCAGCGGCTTGGTGATGTTGAGGCGGTGGTTAGACGCGTGGGCGGAGAACCCGCGAGCTGGGACATTCGCGAGGTGGGTGACGGCAACCTCAACCTAGTGTTTATCGTCTCCGGTGACGTGGGCAGTGTAGTGGTTAAGCAGGCGCTTCCCTATGTACGTATGGTTGGCGAGAGTTGGCCGCTGCCGGTCTATCGCGCCCACTTTGAGTACTACGCCTTGGTGCGTCAGGCCAAGCATGCACCGGGCATTGCCCCTGAAGTCTACTACTTCGACAAGCCCCAGGCGCTGTTTGTGATGGAGTATCTGCACCCCCACACTATCTTGCGCCGTAAGTTGATCAACGGTGAGCGAGTCGCTCGACTTGGCGAAACCATCGGCAAGTTTTGCGCCCGCACGGCGTTTCGTGGCTCAGAGCTTTCGCTGAGTAGCCCAGAGAAAAAGGCGGATGTGGGGCTGTTTTCCGGCAATGTGGCGATTCCTGCCATTACCGAATCACTGGTATTTACCGACCCTTATTACGGCGCTGAAATGAATCACCACACCCCGGAGCTTTCACCGGTGGTGGACGAATTGCGTCGTAACGCGCGTTTAAAGGCCAAAGTACAGAGGCTGTTGATGAAGTTCACCGCGAACACCGAAACCATGCTGCACGGTGATCTGCACTCCGGCTCGATCATGGCCACGGATACCGACGTGCGGGTCATTGACCCCGAGTTTTCCCAGTACGGGCCGATGGCTTTTGACCTGGGAATGGCGGTGGCCAACTTCCTGATGGCCTACTTCAGCCAGCCCGCTCACCGTCAAGAAGGTGAGCTTGATGAGTATCAGGCGTGGATCCTTGATGTGGTCGATGCGTGCTTTAGCCACTTTGATGCCGAGTTCCGCCACCTGTGGCAAACCGAGCGGACGGGCATTCTGTTTCCCAAGTCGCTATTTGAAGAGCAGGGCAACAGCGCAGATGATGCCTGTGATGCACTGCTTGAAGAGATACGCCTAGATGCGCTGGCCTACTGCGGCATCGAAATGCATCGCCGTGTTTTATCACTGGCCCACAACGCCGATTTCGAAGAGATTGAAGACACCGCGCTGCGCGCCAAGCTTGAAGCGCGCAATGTGCTGATGGGCCAAACGCTGATTATGGAGCCGGAAGCCTATAGTGACCTTACCGCGCTGGCGGATTTAGCCAGGACGTATAACCAGCAAGAGGTTTTATAAGCGCTTGTCCCGTACCTCGGCATAACGAATCTCGCGAGGGACGAGCGTATGAGGCACCCGCCGCCTGGATGATGCCACCGGGCTTCATCCGGCCTGGGGGGCATCTTCGGCAACGCTCGCGCGTTGCTTCGCGGGTGCGCTGGCGCTTACCCCGCGCTACAGCTGCTTCCCACGATTCACTACTTACGATTTACTATTCACTAATCAAAGCTGATCCAGGCGATCGAACTTCCCGGCGATATCGCTTTCGGTCCAGTGGGGTACCCAGCCTTCCACATTATCGAAGAAGCGCAGCGCAGTGAATTCTGGCGCAGGGCCCATATCGAACCAATGGGGCGTGTTGGTGGGTACGCTGATCAGGTCATTGCGGGTGCACAGCACCTGATACACCTTGTCATCGATGTGCAGACAAAATAGCCCTTGTCCTTTGACGAAGAAACGCACTTCATCTTCATGATGGCGGTGCTCGTTTAGGAACTTCTGCCGCATGGCGTCTTTGTCTGGGTGCGTGGGTACCATATGCAACACATCGACGGTTTGATAGCCGCCTATGGCTTTGACGCGGTCGATGTCGTCTTGATAAAGCGCCAAAATATCTTCCTGGGTGGCGTCGTCGGAAATTTCGCCCGGCGCTGCCCACCGCTCAAACAGCACGCCCACCTTGTTTAGCTCAGCGGTAATCTGCTCGCCGTCGGTGGTGTCGATCAGGGCATCGTTAGGGTTCTGATCAGCAAAAACTTTCAGTTGCGACATCGTCGGTTCTCCTAAAGCGCAATTTCATCAAAGCGAGTAACGCAAGCATGGGTGTTGCCCGCCTGTGTGCCTTCGCGCACCAACTGCAGGGTTTGCATGCCTGCCTGTTTGGCGGCGTCCAGTTCTTCGACCACGTCCGACAAGAACAGCACCGCTGCTGGCGGCAGGTCAAGCTCGGTGACAATGCGATGGTAAGCGGCAGCCTCACGTTTATGACCAATATGGGTATCAAAGTAGCCGCTAAAGAGCGGGGTTAGGTCGCCCGCATCGCTATAGCCAAACAGCAGCTTCTGCGCCTGCACCGAGCCGGACGAGTAGACGTACAGCGCCTTGCCCGAGTCTTTCCACTGGCGCAGGGCAGGGGCTACATCGCTATAGAGATGGCCTTTAAAGTCGCCGCGCTGGTAGCCATCGGCCCACACCATACCTTGCAGTGCTTTCAGCGGAGTAACTTTTTGGTCAGTCTCGATCCAGTGCAGCAATTGGTCGATCACTGCCTCAAGGGGGGCGTTAGGGGAGCCCATTTCGCTGCGTACGGCATCAATTTGCTCGGCAACTGCAGGTGTATCTGCATTCGCACGTAGAAAGTCGGGCAGCTTGGCGTGGGCGTAGGGAAAAAGCACCTCATGGACGAAGTTAATGTCCGTGGTGGTGCCTTCAATATCGGTCACAATGGCGCGAACAGTTGAATTACTCATTTAAGACCACCGACTCTCTTCAAGAACACAGGCAAGTAAAAACTCAATCGCTTCCAGGTGACGGCGGCAACTGGCAATGCTATCGCCCACGGCATAAATGCCATGCCCTGCGACCAAAAAGCCCCAGGGCATCGGCCAGCCGAGGCGCACATGCCTGGCCAGCTCCACCATATCCTGTTCGTTAGGTATGACCGGTAATCGAATAGTAGCTTCGTGGGTCACATTGCCTGTCAGCGCTTTTTGCATTTCAAAGCCGCTCAATTCGATCCCTTCCGGAAAGCGCCGCGACAGTACGGTGCTGGCTACCGTATGCACGTGCAGTACACAAGCAATCTTCGGTTCATAGCGATAAAGAGCTGCATGCAAGTCGCTTTCTGCGCTCGGCTTACCATCACCTGATAGCACCTTGCCATCCAGGTTGCAGAGCAAGAGGTCATCGGCCTGAATGCGGGTTTTATCGCGGCCAGAAGCGGTGACAAGATAGCCCGCCTCGGTACGGGCGGAAAAGTTACCGCCAGTGGCTGGCGTCCAGCCTTGCTGCGCCGCCCATGAAATGGCGTCCAGCAGTTCAGTTTGTAGCGTCATCATAGGATCTGCGTCGCCTCTTCTAGTGGCAGCCATTCTATATGATAAGCTTCGCGGCTGATAAGCCGTGTAGCTGTTCCGATCAAGTGCTCAAGGAGTCCATCGATGCCTCATCTTCAATCACGCAGTTTGCGGATCTATGCCGACCACCTTGAGTATTTGGATCAAACCCAACTGCCCCAGGCGGAGCAGTGGGTGCGCTGTGACTCGCCAGAAGAGTGGCAGCATGCGGTGAAAACCCTAGCGATTCGCGGCGCGCCATTGATTGGTTTGAGCGCCGCTTTCGTGCTGGCCCAATACGCCGCTCGCCATCCACAAAGTGATTGGCAGTTGGTAAGTGATCGCTTACGCGCCACGCGCCCCACTGCAGTCAACTTAATGTACTGCCTGGATGCCATGGAAGCCTGCTTTGAGCAAGGCGCCAACGCCCTGGCCGAACGTGCCGCTGGACTGTTTGCAGAAGACCGCGCGCTATGCCAATGCATGGCTGAACGGGGTGCTGACTTGCTGAAAACGGGTGACCGTGTGCTGACCCACTGCAATACTGGCGCGCTGGCGACCGCCGGGGTGGGCACGGCGATTGGTGCGCTGGCAGTGGCCAAGCAGCGCGGTGTAGAGCTGCATGTGTTTGTGGATGAAACCCGCCCGCTGCTGCAAGGTGGCCGCTTAACCGCCTGGGAGATGGCCGACCTGGGCATTCCCTACCAGTTAATTACCGACAGCATGGCCGCCAGCCTAATGGCAGCAGGGAAAGTCGATAAAGTGATGGTGGGCGCCGATCGTATCTGCGCCAACGGCGACTTCGCCAATAAAGTGGGTACTTACATGCTGGCGGTGATCGCTCACTACCACCAGGTGCCGTTCTATGTGGTGGCTCCCTACACCACGGTTGATCCCGCTTGTGCCACTGGTGCGGACATTCCTATTGAACAGCGCGACCCCGCCGAGATCCGCGGCGTCGCTGGCGCCTTTGGTGAGGTTACCTGGGCACCCGATAATGCACCGGTATGGAACCCCGCCTTTGACGTCACTCCCGCCAAGCTCGTGACGGCTTGGGTGTTGGATACCGGCGTATTTGATGCCGCCGCGATAGCACGCGGCGAACACTGCCTGGGGCGCGGCGAAAATTAGGAGCGAAAGTTAATCGCTAGCCCAATAGCGTTAGCTCATAGACATGGCGGATATGCTGACCATCCCAGTCATAGCCAAGATGCCGTCCTTGCCTTGTGGCGGAGAGCACGGGCGGCCGTAGCACAGCGGCACACTCGCCTTCAGGGTCTCGAACGCTAGGGTAAACGATGCCGTCCGTGTGTTCCTCCCAGGCTTTTCTCCCCAAGGTTTGCCCAGCTGCCCAGCTATCCGGTCTGAGAAGCGTTTGGGCCGCATCCTGTCGGCGTAAATCAATTAGTTGGCCCGTTAAATCTGACAGATAAACACGCTGCTGAAGCATCATGGGCGGTTCGTTTGACTCCCCCATAAAGCGCTCTGCGTGGTAAACGGTTTCGGCAATGGCGGTGGCTTCGGTGAGTGCGCAGTAGTAGGCGCCAAAGGTGCCATCGCTAAAACGCGAACCGGTCGCGGGGAAGTGGCAGAAGGCCGCCATGACGGGCGTCCAGCCGGGGCCGTAGCGACGGTCGTCATCACGAACCAAGTGAATAGCTCCCGTTTCCTCACGTAGCCTTGCGGAGGTTTCACCCTCCAGCTCATTGAGTAAGTCCCAGTCATCAGCGTTGCTGTTGACGCCTTCGAATAAATCAATGGGAGGGAAACGCGAGGGAATAACGCGGTAACTGGGCCGCCACGTAACGTTGCTCAACGGGAATGTCACGTATGCCCCCCACCACGCGCGGCATCCAAATGCTGGCGAACAACGTAGAGGTCGGAGACTTGTCCGTTTAACAGGCGCTCCATTGGTGTGTGACCGGCAAAAAGAGGGTTACGGTTGGCTCGCTGCAACCAACTGTTAGCCGCTTCTTTGTTGGGCAACAGTATATGCAGCGCTTTGTAGATGCCGAGGATCAACGACATTCGCTCCAGATGATTGGCATCCAGGCGGGCATTCTCTGGTGCCTGCTTCCAACGCCGATAGGTGGAATCAGGCACCCCGAGCAGAAGAGCAGCTTCACTCTCTTTCAAACCCCATGCGTGTGAAATGTTGGGGTAGGTGCGCATCGCAGCGACCCCCATTTCGCGGCGCTTGTCGGCGGTTTTGTGTTGAATAGCCATCTATCTTCCTCCTCACTTATGTATAGAATACGCCAAGTGAGCGATTTTTGAAAATATTGACCATTTGAGCTTTTTTTAATGCCCGGCGCGCTGGTTCAACTGCTTTGCTCGGCTTCCTGATGCGACAGAATGACATCCAAAAAGCCCTCGCCGTAATCCGCCAGCTTGCGCGCGCCGATGCCGGATATGGCGCCTAGTGCCGCTAGGCTTTGGGGTTTCTGCTCGACCATTTCAGCCAGGGTGGCGTCGTGGAAGATCACATAGGCAGGCACGCCCTGTGCTTCGGCCAGTTCCCGACGGTGCTGTCGCAGGGCTTCCCACAGCGGGCCGTGGCCCTGCGGAGCAGAGGCTCTTTTGCTTCCTCGTCGAGCGGTTTTGGATTTGCTGGGTTTGTTGCTTGGCTTGCGCAGAGTGAGGTTCTGCTCGCCGCGCAGCACCGGTTTGGCATTGGCAGTGAGCTTGATGCCGCCGTGGCCCTCCATATCCACACTCAAAAAGCCGCTGGCAATCATCTGGCGAAAGAGCGCCTTCCATTCGTTGGCGGAGAGGTCTTTGCCTATGCCGTAGGTGCTGAGCCTGTCGTGACCAAAGCGGGTGATGCGCTCGTTGCTTTTACCTAGCAGCACATCCACAAGGTAGGTCACGCCGAAGCGCTGCTCAGTGCGGTAGACACAGGAGAGCGCCTTTTGTGCCGCCACGGTGGCCTCCCAGGTCTCGGGCGGGGTCAGGCAGTTGTCGCAGTTGCCGCAGGGGGCGTCCAGATGATCGCCAAAGTAGTGCAACAGCGCCTGGCGGCGGCAGCTGATGATTTCACACAGCCCCAGCATGGCGTCGAGCTTCTGTTGTTCGATGCGCTTTTGATGGTCGGCGGCACTGGAGTCCTGCTGCATCTGGCGCAGCGTGATCACATCCTGAAGTCCATAGGCCATCCAGGCATCGGCGGGCAGGCCGTCACGCCCGGCGCGGCCGGTCTCTTGGTAGTAGGCTTCGATACTCTTGGGCAGATTGAGATGTGCCACAAAACGCACATCGGGCTTGTCGATGCCCATGCCAAAGGCGATGGTGGCCACTACCACCACGCCATCTTCACGCAGAAAGCGGGTCTGGTGGTGCTGGCGCTGCTCGGGGGGAAGCCCCGCGTGGTAGGGCAGTGCGGTCAGCCCCTGGTGCTCCAGCCAGGCGGCGGTCTCCTCCACCTTGCGCCGGGAAAGGCAGTAGACGATACCCGCCTCGCCGTCGTGGTGCTCGCGAATAAAGCGCAGCAGCTGTTCCTTGGCGTTGCCCTGATTTTCGGCGATATGGTAGCGAATGTTGGGCCGGTCAAAGCCGCTGTTGTAAAGCGCCGCCGCCTGGAGCTGCAGATGCTCCATGATATCGCCCCGGGTGGGCACATCGGCAGTGGCGGTCAGGGCGATGCGCGGCACCTGGGGGAAACGCTGGTGTAGCTGGGAAAGCTGGCGATACTCAGGACGAAAATCGTGGCCCCACTGGGAGACGCAGTGGGCTTCATCAATGGCGAACAGCGCAATCCGGGTCTGCTCCAGCAGCATCTGCATGCGCGCCGTGGCCAGCCGCTCGGGCGCGACATACAAAAGATCCAGCTCCCCCGCCCGCAGGCGGTTCTCAACCTCGACCGCCTCGTGATAATCGAGGCTGGAGTTCAGATAAGCCGCCCTGACCCCGTTCTGCTCAAGCGCCGCCACCTGATCCTGCATTAGCGCGATCAGCGGCGAGACCACAATTGCGGTGCCTTCGCGCAGCAGTGCGGGGATCTGATAGCACAGCGACTTGCCGCCGCCGGTGGGCATCAGCACCAGCGCATCGCCCCCGGCAATCACATGCTCGATGATGACCTGCTGTGGGCCGCGAAAGCTGTCGTAGCCAAATACCTCCTGCAACACCTTGAGGGCTGCCGGGTGAGGGTCGCCGTGCATCAATGCTCTCCTTATCTCGTGCTTGAGGAAGAATTGTCGCACGAAAACTCAAGGGATTTTGCCTAGCGAATCCCTGCGCGCAGATAACGACTGCACAAACTGGCGCTGGAAGAGCAAAATCTCTACCGAGTTGGTGACCTCTAATGGCCGGATAAAGTTGTCCCAGTGGTGACTAATCGAGACCAGCCCGTAAGCAAGGTAGGTGGGCCTGGCGAGCGGTACATACACCTTCCACAAAATTTCCAGCCAGTACGAGAGGGAACCGCGCTCGCCAGCAGGCGAGCGCGCGGATAGCCAAGACTCAGGCCAGGAACTGGCTGCTCTCGACCAGTTCGGCGATGCCAATGCTCTCCACCGTGACATAGAGGCCGTCCCGGGCGATGACCACGTCATTGTCCATCTGATTGGCGCTGCCGAGCAGATCTTCCTGATCCGCGAACAACTCACCCATGAACACCAACGAGTCCTGATCCCCCGCATGCTGGTTGAAGTCCTTGATCACGGCACTGCCTTGATACCCCTCGTCGAACATGAACAGGTCGTCGCCCACTCCTCCATAGAGTACATCGTTGCCGCCACGCACAATCAAGGTATCGTCGCCCTCACCACCATAGAGTTGATCATCGCCCAGGCCGCCTACCAGCGTGTCATCTCCCTCGCCGCCATGTAGCAAGCTACCGCTCTCCAGCGCCGTCAGGGTGTCGTTTCCTACACCGCCGAAGGCCACTGTTCCAGTGAGTTCGTCGTCACCAGCGCTGCCTTCTATATGTTCGCCATACTCAAGGTCTTGGCTGAATAGACCGAATGGGTCGAAGCGTTCGTCCTCGAGTCCGCGCTCGCCGACACTGTAGCGTTGCTGGGTCAGTGAAATGTCGAGTAGCGACAGGCCCTCGAACTCCACGTAACTGACATTTTCCACTTGCTTCAATCCAAGATCCTGCTTGGAATTGAGGAACAGCGTGCCGTCCGAGAGTTGATAGGCATCCCAATCCGCCCCATCGCCTTTGAGGCGCAGAGTGTTGACTCCCGAGCCGCCATCGACGCGATCGGCACCGCTGGATAGCCGAATCAAGTCATCTCCCCCACCAGTGTAGATGTAGTCGCTATTCTCACCGCTGCGAACCTTGTCAGCATGTTCGGTGCCAATTAGAAACGCGGGTTGGCCGAAATGGTTTGAGCTCGAGGTCTGCTTGTCCTCTACCCAGACCGACGAGCGTGATAGAGAGGAAAGACTGGAAACAACCACCGCGCTGTCACGGTCGGTGTATTCATAGAAGGGCGAATCAGCGATACGCTGAATGGCATCCGTGATTATGCCATCGACATGGGCATACCAGCTCACCGGAATGTTCAGCAGTGAGAAAGCTGGTAATGGCCACAATGGTGAACCATACATATCGTTGAACAGTACGACATTGTCCCCGCTCGACTCGTAAGAGGTGTTGGGGTGGGTCAGCAGTGGCCCTTGTTCCTGCAGCGCCTCGAGGAAGGTATCTGCGTCTCCTGCCACACGATACACCGCATCATTCTCGTAGCCGTAGTTGTACACCACCTCGGGATCGTCATAGATCAGTGGCGACTCGTGACCGATATAGTCGGCCTCAGCGAAGAAGCCGTCGGCCAACTCCTCGCGAAAGCGCGCCATAATGTTCACCATCCCGCCCCCCAGGCTGTAGCCGGTGATCAGTGTGTCCTCAGCCTCCAGGCCGTTGGTCTGACTGTAATTCTTGAGCGCAACGAGCAGCGGCTCAAGGTTGGGTGCGATGGTGCCAGCATTGAGTTGCAGGTAGTCGACAATATCCACCGGCGAGTTGGTGCCGGTGAAGGTCAGCGATACCCGGGTCAGCTGTCCCTGTTCATCGAACTCACCCAACAGCTTGGCCTGGGGGCCAGTCGGTAGGGTGCCGGTAATCGGGCTCTCGATGATGTAGTGGCCGGCCCCATCGACGGCGCTCGCGGGTAGGCCAAGCTCGGTCGGTGTCAGTTCCCGCCATCCCCCGGGCAGTTCGGTATCTATCTCATTGGGGTAGGCACCATCGGGGAACAGGTCTGTGAATCCTTGTACTATTTCCCGAGTCTGCGGAATGCCAAGGGCGCCCGACAGGCTGGCGTAGGTGGCGAGCTTGTGGGATGTCAGCAGCAATTCGATGGATGCTTCACTGGTATAGTTTTTGTAGTCGAGCATTGCCATTAAGATACCTCCGTATCTCGTGCTATATGGTTGTTATTGTTGATCCATGATGCTGAAGTCACTGCATCTACGAGTGTGCCAAGGGCAACTCGAGGTATGAAATGACTGATTAAAACACTCGTATCATTCGAGTGTTTTAATAGCACAAGATATCCCCGCAGGAGGCAATGCGACATTAGTGGCGAGACCTTGGTCGAATGAGACAGGCCGCCTTACTGGGTAAGTTGTGGAGGGGGGGGTAAAACAGGGAGTGCAAGGCGCCCCCATCCTTCGTTGTTGGCTTGCCGTCTTGAATAAAGCGGGTTTACCTAATCCCCGCCCGTAAAAACGACTGCACAAACTTGCGCTGGAACAGCAGGAAGGCGACCAGCAGCGGGGCGATACTGAGCAGTGTTGCGGCGCTGACCGTGGCCCAGTTAACGCCGGTTTCCGGGGCGGAGAAAACCCCAAGGCCGACCGTTAACGGGCGGCTCTCTACCGAGTTGGTGACCACTAACGGCCAGATAAAGTTGTTCCAGTGGTGGCTAATCGAGACCAGCCCGTAAGCAAGGTAGGTGGGCTTGGCGAGCGGTACGTAGACCTTCCACAAAATTTCCAGCCAGTTGCAGCCTTCGATGCGGGCGGCGTCTTCCAACTCACGGGGGATGGTTTTAAAGGTTTGGCGGAGCAGAAAAATACCCAAGGCGCTGGCCACGTAAGGTAAGCCAATCCCGGTGATGGTGTTAATCAGCCCCAGCTCGCTGGCGATGCGGTAGTTCTCGACAATCAGCACTTCGGGGAACACAAAGAGCTGAATCAGCACCAGCATAAATAAAACATTCTTGCCGGGAATCGGAAAGCGCGCAAAGGCAAACGCCGCCAGGGTACAGACTACAAATTGACCGATCACCACCCCTGTCACCAGCGCAAAGGTGTTCAAGTAGTAGCGGGCAAAGGGCGCTTGAGACCAGGCGTTAGTGAAGTTCTCCAGCGTCAGCGGGGCGAAGAGCTCAAAGTTCACCATAAACTCGCTGGGGTGAAAGGCAGCCCAAAAAGCATACAGCAGCGGAAAAATCCAAATAATCGCCAGTAGCCACGCGGCCACTGTTTCCAGTGCTGGAATTGAGACGAAACGGGAGCGGGGCGCATAGGTAGTGGTCGTATTCATTGATAGTGCGTCCTGCGATCTAAAATCGTGAACTTAAGCGTGGCCACTACCGCAAGCACCAGCAGAATAACCACCGTAATGGTGGCTGCCGTGGTGCGGTCAAAGAACGAGAACGCATTCTCGTAAACGTAGTAGAGCAGCAGGTTGGTGGCGTTATTGGGCCCGCCCTTGGTCAAGATAAACAGGTGATCCACGACCCGCACCGAGTTAATCAGCGCATTGATGAGCACAAACAGCGTGGTGGGCATGAGTAGCGGAAAGGTGACACGCCAAAAGAAGCTCCAGCGGCTAGTGCCTTCTAAGTCAGCTGCCTCTTTTAACTCGGGTGGCATGCTCTGTAGTGCCGCCAAGTAGAAGATCATAAAAAAACCGGCTTCTTTCCACACCGACATCACGATCACCGAGCTTAACGCAACGCTTGGATCGCCCAGCCAGTTCACCCCGGAAAAGCCCAACATGCCGAGCAGTTTATTGAATAGGCCAATCTGCGGCGCGTAGAAAAACATCCAGATATTGGCCGCGGCAATCATGGGTAGAATGGTCGGAGTGAAATACGCCATGCGCACAAAGCCGCGCCCGCGAAGCTTGCCATTGACGAACAATGCCATGCCTAGCGCCAGTGCGATGGAAGTAGGAATCGTACCGACTGCGTAGATTAAGTTGTTACGAGCTACTTTCCAAAACGTCGGATCATCGAACAACACCTGATAATTTTCAAGGCCTACGAATTCAGTGGGTGCACCGCGAAAGCCGGGTAAAAACAAGCTGTTAATGACCGTTGTTACGGTCGGTAAATAAGCAAAAGTCGTCAGCAGTAGCGCAGCGGGAAGCAGTAGAAGCGCGCCATAGAGCTGCATTTTGCGGTGGTTGGTGAATGACATAAAGACGTACCGCACGTTGGAAAAGCCGGGGCATGCCCCGGCGACAGTGAAATGCCTAGATTAGCGGGCGTAGCGGCGCAACACGCTGTCGGCCTCTTGCTGCGCCTGACTAAGCGCTTCTTGCGGCGTCATTTGACCGGTTAATGCCGCCTGCACGGCGTTATCCAAGGCGCGGCGAATGCGGCCACCCTGGTAGGTGGAAAGCTCTGCCGTGCCGTGTTCAAGCTGGTCGCGGGCGACTGCGGCGGGTGGGAACTCTTCCACATAGCCTTGTAACGCATCGGTTTCGTAGGCGGCGGGGCTAACGCCCATATAGCCAGTCTCAATCGACCAGGCAGCGGCGCGCTCGGGAGCGGTCATCCAGCGAATGAAGGTCATCGCCGCGCGCTGTTCTTCTTCAGTGGCGTCTTCAAAAATGTAGAAATTGCCGCCGCCGGTGGGGCTGCCGCGCTGGGTTTTCATCGGCAGCATGGCGACGCCAAAATCGAAATTGGCTTCGCTGCGTACGGCGGTCAGGTTGCCCGTGGTGTGCCACATCATTGCCGTGGACTCTTCAAGGAAGTTCTGGCGCAGGGTGCCCCACTCGATGGTGCCGTCGGGCATGGCATTGTGCTCGCTGGCCAGTGATACCCAGTACTCCAGCGCTTCAACCGCTGCGGGGTCGTCGAAGTAGACCTCGGTGCCATCTTCGCTCATTAGCCGGTGGCCGTTCTGAAAGGCAAAGGCTTGGAACATCCAGTAGGGGTAGCCAGTCGACGGCACCATCACGCCCCACTGCTCGCCGTTGGAGGCTTCGCGAACGGTCGCGGCCATCTCGGCCATCTCTTCCCAGTTTTCCGGGGGTGTTTCGGGGTCTAGGCCAGCGGCTTCAAAGGCGTCTTTGTTCCAAAACAGTACGATGGTGGAGCGCTGGAAGGGGATGCCGTAGGTTTTGCCATCCAGTTGGCCATTTTCCATCAGCCCTGGATAGAAGCCATCGAGCCATTCGCGCTCTTCATCGGTTTCGACCAGGTCGTCAAAGGCGACGATGGCGTTCTGCTCAATCAGCTCGTACAGGTCGATGGAGAACATGACCGATAGTTGGGGCGTATCATCCGCTTCCATCGCCGACATGGCGCGCACGCGGGTGTCGTCGTAGTTGCCGGCGTAGATCGCTTCCACGTTGATATCGGGGTATTCGCTTTCAAACTCTTCCACCAGATTATCAACGACGTCGGTGAGTGCACCACCCACCGCGACCGGGTAATACATGGTCAGATCGACGCTATCCGCGTTTACCTGGGCGGCGCTTAACAAGCCCGCTGCCAGGGCGGTCATTGTAAAAGGGGTACGCAAACGCATAGGAGACTCCGCAAGTGTCAATACTGCTGTCAGTGTTGGAAAGAGCCCACCGCCGGTGGACGAGGAACGCTTCGAGATGAGCTGGGTAAGGGGGGCGGCGTCAGGTCATCACGCCGCAGGCCTTCGGCATCGAAAAGGTGTGTATTCTTTGAAGCCCAATAGAGGCTGCATGGCTGGCCTGTCAGTGCCTGCTTGCCGCTAAGCCGCACGCGAAGGGTGTGCGATCCCACCGCGACATAAGCAATGGTGTCCGCTCCCAGATACTCTTCACTTAATACGTTAGCGGGTACGCCGGAAGCGGGTGCGGTTCGTAGTTCGATATCTTCCGGGCGGATGCCCAAGTGTCCACCAATGGCATCCAAGGGGGCTACGGGGGTACTTGGTTCGCCTTCGATAACGGCGCCATTCTCACCGGCCACTAGGGGCAGCAGGTTCATGGCGGGGCTGCCAATAAAGCTAGCGGCAAAAGCGCTAGCGGGGCGGTTGTAAAGCTCGTCCGGGGTGCCGTCCTGCACGATTTTGCCGTGCTGCATCAGAATCACACGATCGCCCATGCTCATGGCTTCCACCTGGTCGTGGGTAACGTAGATAACCGTCATATTCAGGCGGTTCTGTAATGCTTTGATTTCCCGGCGCATGTCGCTGCGCAGCCGGGCGTCCAGGTTGGATAGCGGTTCATCCATCAGGCAGATCGGGTGTTCGGAAATAACCGAGCGCGCCAAAGCAACCCGCTGGCGTTGGCCGCCGGAAAGCTGGGCAGGTTTGCGGTTCAGATAATCGGTTAAATCAACCAGTTCGGCCACTTTGGCTAGCCGCTCGCGCTGCTCGGCTTTGGGTACCTTGCGGCTGCGCAGGCCAAACACGATATTGTCAGCCACACTCAAATGCGGAAACAGCGCGTAGGACTGAAACACCATGCTCAGCCCACGGTCGCCGGGTGGCAGGCGTGTGACGTCGCGCTCGCCGATATGAATCCGCCCGTTGCTGGCCTCTTCCAGGCCCGCGATCATGCGTAGCGTGGTGGATTTACCGCAGCCTGAAGGGCCGAGCAGAATGACAAATTGCCCAGGCGTGACATCGAAGGAGATTGCATCGACGGCAGTGGTCGCGTCCCAACGTTTAGTGACGCGTTCCAGGCGAATACGCGATTGGTTTGACATAGCACACACATCACCGGCTGTTGGTTGTTATTGGTTCAGCTTGTGTTGAAGGTGTTGCCGTTTCATGACACTTACATGGATGGTTTATGACAGCCGCTGTGTCAAGCAGAAAATCACTTGGCGACTTTAATGCCATAGCGCTGCAGCCGACGCACCACGCTGGATTGACTAATGCCCAGCCGCTTGGCAATGGCATAGGTGCTTGGGAGCGTGTTGCACAGCTCTTCAAGCGTTTCACGCTCCAGCCGCGCTAGGTACTGTTTGAGGGTTTCCTGGGGCTCGAGTGCTACTGCCGACGCTGCTGGCGAGGCGCTCGGCAAACTGGCTGGGTGCTGCTCGGCGTGAGGAAGCGCAGTAGGTACTTCGATTTGATCGGTGGGGCTGGAAAGCCAGGCTCTCTCTAGCCAGTTCTCCAGCTCGCGGACGTTACCCGGCCATTCGCCACCCATCAGCGTCGACCAAACGCGGGTATCAAGGATTTTTTGCCGCCCATAACGCTGGTTGAGCCGGTTTAAACACGCTTCAACCAGGTCGGGGATATCCTCCCGGCGGTCACGCAGCGGCGGCAGGGTGACCGGGATCACATTGAGGCGGTAGTAAAGATCCAGACGGAAAAGTCCGGCCTCTACTTGCTTGCCCAAATCCTGGTTGGTCGCCACGACCAAGCGAAAATTGACCTTGCGTGATCGGGTGTCACCCAGCCGGGTCAAGCTGCCGTCCTGAATCACCTTGAGCAGTTTGGTTTGCATCAACAGCGGCAGCTCGCCGATTTCATCCAAAAATAGCGTACCGCCCTCGGCCTGCTCTAACAGCCCGGCTTTGCCCTGGCGAGCGGCACCGCTGAAAGCGCCGGGCTGGTAGCCAAACATCTCGGATTCAAACAGATTCTCTGGAATCGCCGCACAGTTAACGTCAATAAAGGGGCCGTCACAGCGCTGGCTCCAGCGGTGTAGCTGCTTGGCAAAGGCGGTTTTACCCACACCTGATTCACCCAGCATCAGCACATTGGCATCCGAAGGGGCGACCCGCTTAAGCAGTAGCGCAATTTCACGCATCACGCTGCTACGTACCTGCAAATTGTCTAGGGCGTCATCCAACGCCTGCTCTTCCGCGTCTGGCGCTGCCTGACTGCGCTTTAAGTGTTCGCTAAAGCGTTTTTGTAGTAGGGCATATTCGTCCTGCAGTAACTGCAAGTCAGTTAAATCCCGCGAGCGGCTGATAATACGTTCCAGCTTGCCGTCGACGAACACCGGGTAGGCTTCAGCAATCACCCGGCGGCCCGTGCCGGTGACCTGCATAAGCTGTGCGGGCCGGCGGGTGCGCATCACTTCCATGGTGATGGAGGGCTTGAGAACCCCGGCCGCTTGTAGTTGCTGCACACTGCTGGAAAGCAGCTCTTCCCGTGAAACGCCGTAAACCGCTTCGGCTCCCGGGCTAATATCGACTATTTGTCCATCACCACTGACGATAAAGAAGTGGTCGTTTGCGGTCTCCACAATGGTTTGCAGCACGCGTTTATCTATTTCACTCATCGCAGCTGACTCCTCCGAGTGATTCATTTATGAATCTTTGATTCAAGAATGAATTGAAAAGGCATTTGTTTGATTCATTTTTGCATCGTTTGGCCACTAATCCCACCACTTTATAGGCATCTTCGACTTGGCATGGTCTGTGCAGTGTCTTTAGAAGATTAGTGAAAAGAGCTAGGCCAATACCTACACCGTGCTCACCGCCAAAAATATAAGGAGATGTGTATGTCGGAGTTTAATCAGCCCCTGAGCGGAAACACCATGCCGCGCTTTGCAGGCCCTGCCACCATGATGCGCCTGCCTACCCAAGAGACAGCCGAGGGATTAGACGCTGCGTTCATTGGCATTCCCATGGATATCGGCACTTCAAACCGCCCCGGCACGCGGCTTGGGCCACGCCAGATTCGCGACGAGTCGCGTATGCTGCGCCCCTACAACATGGCGACCCGCGCAGCGCCCTTTGAAAGTCTGCAGGTGGCCGATATCGGCGACGTGCCTATCAACACCTTTCACCTGCCGAAAAGCGTCGACATCATCACCGCCTTTTACGATGGCGTACTGAAACATGACTGCATTCCGCTGACCCTGGGCGGTGAGCACACCCTAACGCTGCCTATCCTTCGCGCCATGGCCAAAAAACACGGCCCGGTGGGGTTGATTCATATCGATGCTCATGCCGATGTCAACGAGCACATGTTCGGTGAGCCAATTGCCCACGGTACGCCGTTTCGTCGTGCCCAGGAGGAGGGGTTGCTGGCCCATGGCAAGGTAGTGCAAATCGGCCTGCGCGGTACCGGCTATGCCGCTGAAGATTTTGACTGGTGTCGCGACCAGGGCTTTCGTGTCGTGCCCGCCGAAGAGTGCTGGTATCGCTCGCTAGCGCCCTTGATGGCCGAGGTGCGTGAGCAGATGGGCGATATTCCGGTGTACATCAGTTTCGACATCGACGGCCTGGATCCTTCTGTTGCCCCCGGCACCGGCACGGTGGAAATGGGCGGGCTGACCTCTAGCCAAGGATTGGAGCTGGTTCGCGGTGCCGCTGGGCTGAATATTGTCGGCGGCGACCTGGTGGAAGTGTCACCACCTTATGACCCCAGCGGCAACACCGCGCTGATGGGCGCCACGCTGCTGTATGAAATGCTTTGCGTACTGCCGGGCGTTAAACACAGCGAGTGACGCCGACCAAATAGCTAACAAAGAAATAGCGACTAAATAAAAAAGTACTGACCTAGCTACGCCGCCAGCCACCTCCAATAATCACTTCCAATGGGTGACCCCTATGTCGTATAGCAACGTTAAATCGGAACAGCCGACCTCGTCGGCACCGATACCCCGCGCGCACTTACTGAAATTTATCATTCCATCGCTAATTGGGGTGCTGCTGTTTCTCGTCCCTTTTCAAGTGGGCGATACCATTAACATCGGCATGGGCCTAATGGCCGATAGCCTGCAAACCCTGCTAGGCTCGGCGCTGCCAGCTATTGCGGTAGTGGTACTCTGCCTGTCGGTGGTAGCGACGATTTACGCCAAGCTAGCTAACCCTTCCTGGGCCAAAAAGGGCATGCTGCACGAAATGTTTCATGTCGGGCCAGTGTGGTTGGTGATGCGCGTTTTAGGCGCGCTGTTTGCTGTGATGACCTATTTTCAGTTCGGGCCTGAGTTCGTGACCGCTTCCTTTACCGGTGGCGTGATGCTCAATGACCTGGCGCCGGTACTGCTCACCTTCTTTTTCTTTGCCGCGCTGCTGCTGCCGTTTCTGGTCGAGTTTGGCTTTATGGAGTTCATCGGCAGTATGGTACGTAAGCCGTTTCGGGTGATTTTTAATTTGCCGGGACGCAGCGCTATTGATGCCACCGCCTCATGGATGGGCTCGGGCACCGTCGGTGTGCTGATCACTACGCAGCAGTATGAGCAGGGCTTCTATAACCGCCGCGAAGCCTCGGTCATTGCCACCAACTTCTCCGTGGTGTCGATTGCGTTTGCGCTGCTCGTTACCAGCTTCGTGGATATCAACCACCTGTTTGTGCAGTTCTACTTTACGGTGGTGGTGTCCGGATTGATCGCTGCGGTGATTGTGCCGCGCCTGCCGCCGCTGTCGCGCAAATCCAATGACTATTACGAGCCCGTAGGCTGCCAGTTGAGCGAAGAGCGCACTGAAAAAGTGGGTCTGTTCCGTTACAGCTTGATTCAGGCTACCAATCGCGCCGCTGGCGCTCCCGGCCCCCGTGAGCTGGCACGTTTGGCGCTCCTCAACGTGATGGATATTTTCCTCGGCTTACTTCCCCTGGTGTTTGCTATTGGCACGGTGGCACTGATTCTGGCGGAGTTTACCCCGCTATTTACCTGGCTTTCCTACCCCATGGTGCCGGTGCTTGAGCTGCTACGGATTCCCGAAGCAGACGCGGCGGCGCCTGCCACCCTGGTGGGCTTTGCCGATATGTTCCTGCCCGCAGTGCTGGCGACCAATATCGAAAGCGAACTCACCCGCTTTGTGATTGCTTGCCTGTCGCTCACCCAGCTGATCTACATGTCGGAAATCGGCGCGCTGCTGCTCAAGTCGAAAATTCCCATCAAGCTCTGGGAGCTGGTCACCATTTTCCTGCTGCGTACCGCCATTACGCTGCCGATCATTGCCTTTATGGCCCATACGTTTTTCTTCTAAGGGGCCTGTAATGAACGCTGATGCAACGAATACTGATGTAACGAGCAATCAAGCGACGATGACCTGTGCCGAACTGCTGATCCGGCTGCTGCGCGATACTTACGGGGTACGTGCCCTGTTCGGCATCCCGGGCGTGCATACGGTGGAGCTTTACCGCGGCCTGGAAGGCAGCGATGTGAGGCACGTTACGCCACGCCATGAGCAGGGCGCCGGGTTTATGGCCGACGGCTATGCCCGCGCCAGCGGCCAACCGGGGGTGTGCCTGATTATTACCGGGCCAGGGATGACCAATATCGCCACCGCCATGGGCCAGGCCCTGGCGGACTCGATCCCTATGTTGGTGATCTCCAGCGTTAACCGCCGCGACACCTTAGGGTTAGGCCAAGGGCGACTGCACGAGCTGCCCAGCCAGCAGCAGATGATCAGCGGCGTGGCGCGGTTCAGCCACACCCTGTTGGACGCCAATACGCTACCCGAAGTGCTGGCCCGCGCCTTTGCCGTGTTCAACGGCGCGCGACCGGGCCCAGTGCACATCGAAATCCCCATCGATCTGTTCAATGCACCGGTGAAAACGCCGGCGAGTTGGCAGGCGCCTAGGCTCTATCGGGCCGCGCCTGATCCAGAAGGGCTTGCCGAAGCCGCCCGTTTGTTACATGCGGCGAAACAGCCCCTGGTGCTATTAGGCGGTGGCTGCGTTTCAGCCCCAGAAGCAGCGCGAGCATTAGTAGAAAATCTTGATGCCCCCACGGTAACGACCATTAACGCCAAAGGGTTGCTAGGACGTGACCATCCGCTGGATTTGGGCGCTAATGCCGCGTTGCCCGCAGTTCGTGAACTAGCCGTCAATGCCGATGTGATTCTGGCGGTGGGCACCGAGCTTGGCGAGACCGACTACGATGTGGTGTTTGATGGCGGCTTTCATCTCAACGGCACGCTGATTCGTATTGACCTCGACCCAGAGCAGTTGGTGCGCAATCAGCGCGTAACGCTGGGGCTAGTCGGCGATGCTGGGCGTAGCCTTGAACTTCTTCTTGGGTACTTCCCCGAGCCGCTATACCGCCACGGCAAGGCGCGAACCGCGGCCGTATTGAGCGCGCTGAGCCTTCACAACGACCCGGCCTTTAGCGACTTTGTGCCGTTGTATGCAACGCTTGCCGAGCATCTACCCGAGGCCATTCTGGTAGGCGATTCCACCGCGCCGGTGTATGCCGGTAACCACTTGGTCAGCCAACCGGCCCCCAGGCGTTACTTCAATGCCTCTACCGGCTACGGCACCCTGGGCTATGGGCTACCGGCGGCGCTGGGCGCACAGTTGGCGCGAGCGGATCTGCCGGTGGTGGCACTGGTGGGCGATGGCGGGGTGATGTTTACACTCTCGGAAATGGCAACGGCCGTAGAGGAGCGCCTGCCCGTGGTGATTGTGCTCTGGCATAACGCTGGTTACGAAGAGATTCGTCGCTATATGGATGCCAACGGTGTGGCGCGCCTGGGCGTGGATATTCAGGCGCCCAATTTCCTCACCCTGGCCGAGGGCTTTGGTTGTCCCGGCGTACTGGTAGAAAGCCCCGCGGAACTTGCCAAGGCGCTCGCCAACCGGGAAACCAGCGGGCCTCTACTGATCGAAATTGACGCCGCTGCCTGGCAGAAAAACCTGATGCCACCAGGAGATAACAATGAAGAATAATCATGTGCTCGGCCAGGACACCCTGTCAGCCGACGACGTTGAACACAGCCTTGGACTGCCGGGAACCTTTGCGCTGTGGCTCGGCGCCAACGTGGTAGTGACCACTATTCTAACCGGCATGTTTTTAGTCCCCGACCTGACCTTTCAGCATGCGATGCTGCTGATATTAATCGGTTCGGCGATCGGCATCATCCCGCTGGTATTGATCGGGGTAATGGGCCAGCAAACCGGCATGACCACCATGGTGCTGGCGCGGGGCACCTTCGGCAGACAAGGCGCTAATTTTCCCGCCTGGGTGAATCTATTGGCGCTGATTGCCTGGAGCTGGATCCAGGCGCTGCTCGCCGGCATGAGTCTGGACTACGCCGTAGAAAGCCTGACCGGTTACTCCAATGTGGCGCTCTTTACGGTTATCTGTGAATCCCTGGTGGTGCTGATTGCCCTGCGTGGTCACCTGGGGATCGAG